>Ga0163109_10002269_pt1 | contig 15083 bp, 17 predicted proteins | sample CRUFie1St13metaG_FD_108704 | JGI IMG/M metagenome (GOLD analysis project Ga0163109, IMG submission 108704) | Marine microbial communities from the Costa Rica Dome - CRUD Field 142mm St13 metaG | ecosystem: Environmental > Aquatic > Marine > Oceanic > Photic zone | place: Costa Rica: the Eastern... | reverse complement strand
TCGGCTAGGACTATTGAATCAATGTGGCGTTCAAAGATTGAAAGTATGGCTGTCTTGGAAGGACAATGGGCGCGCACAAGTGTTTGGCTTATTGATGTTTTTTCGGCAACTGCTTGGGTAAGGTCTGAGAGTGAAAATACTCTCCAACCATTCTCGAGCGCTAAAGAAAATGCGCTCTCGAAAATAACTTTATCCAAGTCGTTTGCTACAGTCATCTTCATATAATAATGTAGTTTGTAAGAAAGTCCTAGTCCGCTAATTCTGTGCTACGGCGCGTGGCGGCAGAAACTGCATTTGAAATTAATTGTTTAAGCCCATTTTTATTCGCTGTTAGTACCTTCAGTGCCTCATAAGTAGTGCCGCCCGGGCTAGTAACGTTCTGTCTCAATTGTTGCGGAGTTTCGGAGCTCTCTGAGGCAAGCATACCTGCTCCGGAAACTGTTTTAAGAGCTAATATGCTAGCTAACTTAGGGGGTAAACCGTGTTCTAATCCAGCTTGTGTAAGACACTCGATCATGAGAAATACATATGCTGGCCCGCTACCGGATATAGCGGTAACAGGGTCAAGAAGATCCTCATCGGAGATAACAATTACCTCACCAATTGTTTCCAATAACCGCTTCGCAGTTGCTAACTGAGTGTCAGTGATCGCCGCATTGGGGCACGCAACAGTTATTGATCGTTGAATCAAAGCTGGCGTGTTGGGCATAGCCCGGATTATAGGAGCGTTTGATCCTAAAATATCCTCAAAGAAATTAATAGTGGTGCCTGCTGCTATAGAAATAAAAAATGCACCGCTTTCTACAAATCGCAAATAGGAAGGCACTACTTTTCTCATTTGCTGGGGTTTAACTGCAAAAATTATGATGCTTGGCTCAAAGTTAGGCGGTAATTCTTTTGCTTCTTTGAAAACGGAGATACCGTCTTTGCGGGTCTGCGTAGGGATGCCACTCGGGTCAACAACTTTGATACAAGAGCTTGATTGAATTTGGGACCGCAAGCCCGACAGTATTGCAGAACCCATTTTTCCACACCCCACTAAAAGCAATGGACTCTGTGATTCGATGTTCATACGTAATACCTGTAAATATTTAAACCTAGGCCTCGCCGGCTGTTTCCATCATAGCAGATGCCATTGCATCTTTTGGAGCTCTACCAGCCCAAACCACAAACTGCAGAGCCGGATAGAAGCGTTCACACTCTATCAAGGCTATATCAACTAAGTCTTCTAATTGCTCAATTGATACCGTGTTACGTCCACGTGCTAGCATTGTATACCGGTATACGGGGAGGCCATCATCTGAGCCAACTTCAAAATGCCCTAGCCACAGTTTTTCATTAACTAGCCCAGTAAGTTCGACTACTGCGAGGCGTTTTTCTTCAATAACCCTAGAGTCAAATACTGAGGTAAAATAAAGAGCATTCAAATCTTCACGCCAAACAAAGAACAATTTATAATTGCACCAATAACCGCTCGTTTCTACAATCAATTCCTCTTCACTGGCTCTTTCGTATGGCCACTCATTAGCTATAACTAATTCTTCCAACAAATCTAGGGGGTTGAAGCTCCTTTCAGGAAATTCCTCAAATATCAGGGACATACGCTCTTACCTCCCGGCCAACTAGGGTTGATCAAAACAAAAGAATAGTAATGCCGACGGTACTGAGAAGAACATCCACCAAAAGCCATAATCCGTCTAGATATAGTGCCCATGAGTCAAACAAATACTATAAGTAGACTGCACTATCTGTTTTATCTATTGCAAGAGGATAATCGGCTTTTGATCAATTAGACGTGGATAACTATTATTTCGGAGATTTTTAAGAGCTCTTTTTACCTTTTTTAGATGATCTCTTACCCACGGATTTTTCTAATTCCGCGATTCTCTCTTCCAGCAGCTCTTGCTCAGCTCGTGCCTTGGATGCAACCGCTTTAACAGCTTCGAATTCATCACGGGGCACCAAATCCATATCCGCCAAAATGCGCTCCAAACGCTGTTTAATCATACTCTCCAATTCTGTACGAATATTTACCAGCGTTGAGGTGGCACCACTTGCCACGCGCGCGATGTCATCGAAAAATCTATTTTCTGTTTGCATTACGACCTGTCTAGATAGATGCCTTTGTATAAATATAAGCGATTATAGAAACGGTTTCAATCATACTGGTTGTATTGTTTATGTTGCTTGCAGGAAGTTAGTTAGCCAGCTAATAAAAGAAGTCATACTATCAGGTGCAAGCGATATGATTATAATCACAGGGGGTTCAGGATTTATTGGCTCCAACGTTGTTGGTGCATTGAGTGAGCGTGGTACGACGCCATTGGTAGTTTGCGACCGAATTGATAGCGATGAGAGACAGGGTAACCTTGCAAAACATGATGTAGCCGAACTTGTTGCTCCAGAGGACTTAATTAAATGGCTAAGAGAGCATGCTGGTGAGGTCGAAGGAATTTTCCACATGGGCGCAACATCGGCGACTACAGAAACCGATTTTGCGCACTTATTAGATAATAACCTAGGCGTGTCAATGATGCTTTGGCGTTGGTGTGTGGAGAATGACGCAGCGTTCATTTATGCCTCTTCAGCGGCTACTTACGGCGATGGGAAGCAGGGTTTTGATGATGACAATGATCCGGCTGCGCTGGCCGAGCTTAAGCCGTTAAATGCCTATGGTTGGTCCAAACAGCTTTTCGATCAGCAGGTTTTGTCCATGTCAGCAGCGGGCTACAGCCCAAAGAAATGGGCAGGGCTAAAATTTTTTAATGTTTACGGGCCAAATGAATATCATAAAGGTGGTCAGAGAAGTGTAGCAGTGCAGCTCTTTGAACAAATTTTCAAAACCGGCTGTGCGAAACTATTTCAATCCCATCATCCTGACTATGATGACGGGGGCCAAATGCGAGATTTTGTCTGGGTCAACGATTGTGTGGATATAATGCTTTGGCTCTATTCGATGAATAAAGTAAATGGCATTTATAATTGTGGTACTGGGGAAGCACGGAGCTTCAGAAACCTTGCGGATGCCTGTTTTAAGGCGATGGGTGTGAAACCGTGTATTGAGTATATAGCTACTCCAATAGCCATTCGTGAAAACTATCAGTATTTCACTGAAGCAAGGATGTCGCGTCTGCGAGCAAGTGGTTATAACAAGCCTCTTACATCTGTTGAGGATGGCATCAAACTTTACATCCGTAATTATCTCTCTACGACTGATTGGTATCGCTGAGATATGGGCCCTTACGTTTTTCCCCAGTTCGATACAGTTGCTTTTGCCCTCGGTCCGTTTGAGATACGTTGGTACGCATTAGCCTACATTTTAGGGTTGGTTTTTGGATGGCGTTACTGCATTTCACTGACCCGGCGTCCGCCATTTATCGTGAAGCATGTCGATATTGACGATTTATTCGTATGGGTGACGCTGGGAGTCGTAATTGGAGGGCGGTTAGGATTTGTTCTGCTTTGGCAGCCATCGTATTACGCAGATAATTTGATTGAGGTTTTTCAACCATGGAAAGGTGGCATGTCTTTCCATGGCGGTTTATTAGGAGTAATTTTCGCCATATACATGTACGGGTGGCTGAGAAAAAAAGATTTTTGGCCATTAGCTGATTTATTGGCCGCAGCAACCCCGGTGGGACTATGTCTTGGCCGGGTCGGCAATTTTGTGAACGGTGAATTGTGGGGTCGAACTACTGACGTGCCGTGGGGGGTAATTTTCCCTAGGGCGGGGCCTGAGGTGCGCCACCCAAGCCAGCTTTATGAGGCGGGACTTGAGGGCATTGTTCTTTTCACCATCCTGTCTTGGCTAATATTTAGGCGCGATGCATTAATGCGTCCCGGATTGATTGGTGGGACATTTTTAGCGGGATATGGCTTTTTACGTTCGGTGGGGGAAATCTTTCGCGAACAAACTCATTTTGTTGACAAATTGCCCCTAGGGATAACTTGGGGGCAAGTATTATCATCAGCAATGATCATGCTTGGAATGTTAGTTGTCGCTCGCGCTCTACGTAAACCGCCTATCAGATTAAATAAAGGATCGATCGAAGGTTGAGCGAGCTTCTTCAGAGCTTACGAAGGCGAATAAGGACACAGGGTCCATTAACAATCGCCGATTTCATGGCTGAAGCATTGCTGAATCCGCAGCACGGATATTACCGAAGGGCAGACCCATTCGGTCGTGATGGCGATTTCATTACCGCTCCCGAGATTAGCCAAATTTTTGGTGAGCTTATTGGATTTTGGGTTATTGAAATGTGGCAAGTGTTAGGTTCGCCTGCGCAAGCTAGCTTAGTGGAGCTAGGGCCGGGCCGCGGGACATTGATGACAGATGCGTTGCGTGCGGCAAAAGTTGTGCCAGAGTTCTTGGAGGCTATTTCTGTGCATCTTGTAGAAACAAGTCCTGTACTTCGAAAAGCTCAGAAGAACCAATTGTCAGATTACAGCCCAACATGGCATGACAGTGTGGCTACTTTGCCGGATATGCCAAATTTTATTATTGCGAACGAATTTTTTGATGCCTTGCCAATTCACCAATTTCGGTACACTGATGTGGGATGGCGTGAAGTCTTAGTAGGACTAGGCAATGAAGAACTTGATTTGATGATTAGTCCGCGGGAGACTCCGCATGTTGCTTTGATAGATGATGTGATTACTCGCAACGCAAAAATTGGAGATGTTACTGAGGTCTGCCCTGCGGCTATTTCCCTGTTTGAACTCCTTGCATCCGGGATAATAAAAAACGGCGGTGCAGCACTCGTGATTGATTACGGGTCTGAGTTCGAGGAGCCAAAAGCAACCCTACAAGGTTTCCAAGGGCATCAACCAAAAAATTTTCTTGACTCTCCAGGTGAGGTGGACATTTCGGCTCATCTAGATTTTTCCGCATTGAAGCGTGCTGCTCCTCCAGGGATATGTAGTTGGGGGCCAATAGCACAACGTGATTTTCTTTTGTCCATGGGCATTGAGGTTAGGGCCTCCCGCCTTACAGAGTTTGCGACAGACAAAGAAAAAGTCATAATAGATAGCGCTTGTAATCGTTTGCTTTCACCCAGTGAAATGGGCACCTTGTTTAAGGTACTAGCGGTAACATTTGGAGATAAAGAGCAGCCGTCACTCCCGCCCGGATTCGTTAAATGATAGACCTAGGTTTGCAGACAATCACTGACCGTAAACTTTCAGCTTTAAGAGGCGTTAGGCATGGATTCTTCACCCGTAACGGAGGGGTCAGTGATGGCCTATATGCATCTCTTAACGTCGGCTACGGTTCTAATGATGCGATTTATAAGGTGACCGAAAATCGCCAGAAAATTATTGCCTTTCTCGGTGCCACAAGTTTGAACTGCGTTTCCCAGGTGCATGGCAAAAGGGTTGAGCGTGTACATGAAGGGTGGACGAGGGAGGTAACACCTCGAGCCGATGCGATGGTCACTAACAAGCCTGGGATTGCAATTGGCATATTAAGTGCTGATTGTGCACCTATTCTCCTTTGTGATCCCAAAGCCGGAATTATCGGCGCTGCGCATGCAGGCTGGCGCGGTGCTCTTGCAGGTGTTGTTGAGGCTACCATCAATGAAATGTGCGAAATTGGGGCACAACCTGATTCAATAATTGCAGCCATTGGTCCAACAATTGGGCCTGTTTCTTATGAGGTAAGTGAAACATTTCTAAGGCCTTTTTTAGATCAGAACCATAAAAATGTTGCTTTTTTTAGCGAGGCATCACGAGCAGGACATTTCTTATTTGATTTACCGGCGTACATCATAAGTTTGATGAAAGCCCAAGGACTAGATAAAGTCAGTTGGACTGGGCATGATACGTTCGCGGACAGTGAACGATTTTTCAGCTACCGTTACGGGTATATTCACGGACAACCAGATTATGGACGAATGCTGTCAGCTATAATGATCGAAAAATAAGCTAGGAAAAGTTGAAACGACATTTGATGCCTTATTTATTACAACTTCTGATCTTTTGCCTAGCAGGCTTAGTGGTGTGCTGTGTTATGCTTTAATCGCCATATTTTGGTATTAGTGTTAGTGCCGTATTTAATTGCATCATGCGGGCAATTACCCCGCCCATTCGGACAAAAACCTTCCAAACTAAGTGACGCACTTCGTCAACTAGACGATGTCGGTGGGGTTTTTATTGCTCCCGTAAACGGGCTACCAGCGAATATTTCTGGTACTTTGCAGCAGGCAATTATTCAAAACCTTAATGATATTGATATTCCAGCAAGCATCAGTGACGCACATCGCTATGGTCACACGCTTAGGGGTTTCGTACGTTCCAGAAACTCAAAAAGTAGCTCGGTGCAATTCCTAATAAATTGGGAACTCTTGGATGAAGATGGTAAATTGCAAGGGAATATTAGAATAAAGGAAGATTCTCTGGCGACCCGTCAATTTAGCCAAAGGATTACTTCTCTGGCATCAGAGATTAGCCGTGAGGTCGCGCGCATACTGCGTACGAATTTGGATCATCAAAGTCCATTTGTTAGGCCCCCTACTGTAGCAATAGGAATGTTAGACGGTGCTCCTGGTGACGGTGCGAAAGTATTCCCGGTGGCGTTACGTGCCGTGCTCCGAAATTCGGGTGTAAATGTAACTGATAACTTGACTAAAGCTGACCTTACGATAAACATCCACGTCGCTGTTGAGCATGTAACGAGTTTAAGTGATCAGGTAACGATTATGTGGGCTTTTCGTAATCGTAGAGGAGACACAGTGCGCCGTCTAAGGCAAACCAATCGGGTGCCGAAGGATTTGCTCAAAAACCGATGGGGCCCTCACGCTTATGACATAGCTGTTGCAATGAGAGATTTTATTAAAGAGATTACTATGTCTTTCCCAAATCTTGATTCGAAGGAGAAAAATCATGCTACGAAGAGGTGGAAACCCTTTGTTGCGCCGACTCAAAAGGGGAAAGAAGCTAATTCGATAGATATTCCCGTCGAATCTTTGCTACGACCGTTGGAAAAGACACAGATACAAGTTCCGAACATCGGACCCGCAAACCCTCTTTCAAAAGTCTTTTCAGACACACGATAAATTATAAATGTAGATATTTTATGTTCCAACGGTAACAGCGTTTACAGATATGCCATGTGTTGTTATAGACCAACTTGCTTAGCGTTCCCTTCACGAAACAACATTGGTCTGTGATAGCCGTGCACCACAAAATCAAAAGAGGTAGGACTCCATTAAGCCTGTTCTTCAAGCACGCTTGGAGGCGTATTAATGAAAATACTTAGCTGTAATAGCAACCGGCCACTTGCTGAAGCGATATCTGCTTATCTTAATGTGCCACTGACAGAGGCGGCAGTACGCCGTTTTTCAGATATGGAAGTTTTTGCAGAGATACTTGAAAATGTGCGTGGTGAAGATGTTTACGTGATTCAGTCCACTAGTTATCCAGCAAATGATAATCTCATGGAACTTCTGGTCTGTCTGGATGCACTTCACCGCGGTTCCGCCAAGCGGATAACAGCTGTAATTCCTTATTATGGTTACGCACGTCAAGATAGGAAGACAGGGCCACGGACACCAATCTCGGCCAAGCTAGTCGCTAATTTAATTACGACTGCTGGAGCTCATCGTGTTTTGACACTGGATCTCCACGCTGCTCAGATACAGGGATTTTTTGATGTCCCAACCGACAATCTCTACGCCGCTCCAGTCTTTGGTAAAGATATTGAAGAAAGTATCAAGAAAAATGGTGATTTAACCATTGTTTCCCCTGATGTTGGTGGCGTGATACGGGCTAGAGCAATTGCGAGACGTGTAGATGCAGATTTGGCCATTATTGATAAGCGCCGGGAGCGAGCAGGTGTGTCCGAGGTGATGAATATTATCGGCGACGTTGAAGGTAAGTGTTGCATAATGGTTGATGATATTGTGGACTCAGCGGGCACATTATGTAACGCGGCGGTAGCACTGAAAGAAGCGGGTGCAAAAACGGTTAGTGCATACGTTACGCATGGTGTCCTGTCCGGCGGCGCTGTTGCACGTGTAAGTTCATCTCCGCTCGAGGAAATGGTAATAACTGATAGTATTATGGGAACTGAGGCAGTTAGGCTTGCACAAAACATACGACAGCTCTCAATAGCGCCGCTTTTGGGAGAGGCTATAAAAAGGATTGCGGAATCTAAGTCTGTTTCTTCTTTGTTTGATTAAGATCTTAACGAAGAAAAAAAAGATTGTATTTCGGTTACACGAGCCGTTAAAACCCTGAGGTTCGCTTGGTTGTTAAGGAGAGATAACAATGTCTAATGCTGTTGCAATAAGTGCAGAACTTCGAGATAGGGCTGGCAAGGGTGCCGCTCGAGCAGTGCGACGTGCTGGTCGTGTGCCTGCCGTTATTTATGGTGGAAAGAAAGAGCCAGCGATCATTTCTGTTGATCCGCGCGACGTTATAAAGGGTGTTGAATCTGGTGAGTTCTTTTCAACAATTTATGAGATCAAACTTGAAAGTGGACTGGAGCGAGTGTTGCCTCGTGATCTTCAGGTCCATCCCATAAATGATCTACCGCAGCATCTAGATTTTCTTCGTGTTACTGCTGATACTAGGGTTACAGTAGAAATTCCAGTTAATTTCCTTAATGAGGAGGAAAGCCCGGGACTAAAGAGGGGTGGAGTATTAAATGTCGTACGCTATGCTGTGGAGGTGAATTGCTCAGCGGAGGACATCCCTACGAGTTTTGATATGGACTTGACAGGCCTTGAAATTGGGGATGGGTTGCATTCATCGAGTTTAATACTACCGTCTGGCGTTGAACTCACTATTACGGATCGTGATTTCACTATTGCATCTGTTGCTGCGCCGACTGTTGCTGAGGATGAGGTAACGGAAGTCGGGGACGGTGAGGAAGGTGAGACTGGTGAGGATGGCGCGGATGGCGTTGATGCCTCTGAAGAGTCGTCAGGCGATGCTTCCGAGAAATCAGAAGATTAGCGTATAAGTCAGAAGATTAGCGTATAAGATAGGCATACTATGTTATTACTAGTGGGGCTTGGCAATCCAGGCCTCAAATATGCAAATAATCGACATAATGTCGGTTATATGGTCGTTGATGATATAGTTCAGCGTTATTCGTTTGGAGTTTACAGATCAAAATTTCAGGGAAAAGTCGCAGATGGGGTTATCTGCGGAAAACGAATATTTGCTCTTAAGCCCGAAACTTTTATGAATGAATCAGGCCGAGCCGTACAAAATGCTATGAGATTCTATAAGATCGTGCCCAGTAAGGTTATTGTAGTTCACGATGAACTTGATTTGGCATTTGGGAAATTACGTTTTCGAAGCGGGGGAGGTCTAGCGGGTCATAACGGCCTCCTGAGTATTCAAAATTATATTGGGGCAGATTTCAGCCGCATACGGTTTGGTATTGGTCATCCTGGCAAAAAAGAGTTGGTAAACTCACATGTATTGGGTGACTTCTCTTCTCCTGAACGAAAACATGTACATTCAATGCTGGGCGAGATAAGTAAATCGATAGGATCACTTATCGATGGTAATGAAAATATTTTCATGAATAAAGTAACTCTGGCATTAGATCCATTGCAGAAAAAGTTCATGATTGAAGAGCAAAATTCTATGATTCAGAAAACGAGCTAAAATGGGTTTTAACTGTGGTATTGTAGGATTGCCAAACGTTGGCAAATCCACCCTTTTCAATGCACTCACATCTACGGCTAAGGCAGAGGCCGCCAATTATCCGTTTTGCACGATTGAGCCCAATAGTGGCCGTGTGGCCGTTCCCGACGATAGATTGTTTAAATTGGGAGAACTCAGTAAGTCTTCCAACATTCTTCCAACTTTTCTTGAGATTATTGACATAGCAGGCCTTGTAAGAGGTGCATCTAACGGAGAGGGCCTTGGTAATCAATTTCTTGGCCATATCCGCGGCGTTGATGCCGTTATCGCTATGTTGCGCTGTTTTGATAGCGATGATGTTTCTCATGTTGAAGGGTCTGTGGATCCAATCAGAGACGCTGATATTGTAGAGACAGAGTTGCTTCTCGCTGACTTAGAGAGTCTAGAGCGTAGGGTCGAGAATATGCATCGTAGAATCAAAGGTGGTGATATTAAAGATAAGATATCATACGATCTAATGATGCAAGTGCTCGAGGTCTTGAGAGACGGTCACCCAGCGCGAGAATTTGGCTATAGTGATGATGAAGCTCCTTTTTTTAAGGAACTAGCATTACTAACCGCAAAACCAATACTTTATGTCTGTAATGTTGATGAGGGTTCAGCAGCAAATGGTAACGAGCATTCCGAAAAGGTAATTAAGCGAGCCCTTGATGAGGGAGCCGAGGCTGTGGTTATTTCGGCGGCAATTGAGTCAGAAATAGCGCAGCTTGAGAGTCCCAAGGAAAAAACTGAATTTCTTGAAACCTTAGATCTTGATCAAACTGGTCTTTCTAAGGTTATAGCGGCGGGGTACAGGCTTTTAGATTTAGTAACATTTTTAACTACAGGGCCCAAGGAAAGCCGGTCGTGGTCCATCCCAATTGGTTCTACAGCACCCCAGGCGGCGGGTGCCATTCATAGTGATTTTGAGAAAGGTTTTATTTGTGCAGAGACCATAAGCTACGACGATTTTGTAGATTTTGGTGGCGAGCAAGCGGCTAAAGATGCCGGTAAGATGCGGCAAGAGGGACGTGACTACGTTGTTAAGGATGGCGATGTTATTCTATTTCGCTTTAATGTTTGATATTGATTTCATGCAGATAAAGCGTTCGGGCGTGCTATATTTATTATGAAGATTTCTAGTAGTAACTATCAAGAGTGCATGGAGATGAATTTCAACTCTATTATGCTGTGCAATGTAATGTTCTTTTCTGTTTTTTCTTGAATCTAGTAACGGTTGACTGAAACCCCGTCAAATAGCGCTTGTTTATTCTGTAATGTAGTGAGGTTATTTATGGCTTTTCATGGAGTGAAAGAGTTGGTTGCCGAAGCGACCTCTGAAATAGAGACCATTCCAATTGAAGGTGCAGATACGCTTATAGAGAATAGTGAAATCATTCTGGTTGATATCAGGGATGTGCGTGAGCTCGAGCGTGATGGTACTATACCAGGATCTGTGCATGTCCCTCGAGGAATGCTTGAATTCTGGGTTGATCCCGACAGTCCTTACCATAAAGAGGTATTCGCCAGCGACAAGACTTTTGTGTTTTTCTGCGCAAGTGCATGGAGGTCGGCTCTCGCTACCAAAACTGTAAAGGATATGGGGTTGAAAAAAGTAGCTCAACTAGGGGGAGGGTTTGAAGCTTGGAAGAAACAAAAGTATCCCATCGAAAAGCAGCAACGAAAGTAAGGACGGTTCAGAGAACCCGTCCAGCTATTGTCTGAAGTTGAGATATTAACTTTGGATCACGCGCTTCGGGTGCCGTAACGAGGGCATTGTCAAGTGCAGTATGACAACCAGCTGGGCAACATGTTTTCCGCCCTGCAAGTCTCGGAATAGCCGCATTTATTAAAGTTCTAGCTTTTTCAGCATTACCAATTAGAGTCTTCAAAATCACGTCTGCTGTGACGTCATCGTGGTTTTGATGCCAACAATCATAGTCAGTTACCATCGCAATTGCGCCATAACAAAGTTCCGCTTCGCGCGCTAGCTTTGCTTCTGGCATGTTAGTCATTCCAATTAAATCACATCCCCAACTTCGATAAAGCTGTGACTCTGCACGAGAAGAAAATTGTGGGCCCTCCATGGCAAGATAAGTGCCACCACGAATTATCTCAATATCCAGTTCGCTACCGGCATGCTCTAGTACATCACCGAGCCTTGGGCAAACCGGGTCTGCAATTGACACATGCGCCACTAAGCCTGCTCCGAAAAAACTTTTTATCCGCGCAAAAGTGCGGTCAATAAATTGATCGACAATTACGAATGTACCCGGAGATAGATCTTCTCGAAGTGATCCTACTGCTGATACAGATAGTACCTCGGTTACACCCAATTGCTTCATTGCATCAATGTTAGCTCTGAAGTTGAGTTCTGATGGAGGGATCTTATGTCCGCGGCCATGACGTGGTAAGAACACTATCTGCACGCCTTCTAGAACCCCACTCATCAGTTGGTCTGACGGGGACCCAAAAGGGGTATCGATATCACGCCAAACAGCGTCCTTCAGTCCCTCTAATTCATATATCCCACTGCCGCCTATTATACCTACAACAGGACCCGCCGCAGAATCATATGGAATCTTCTGGTCTATCATTCGAAGAAAGCAATATGCCCCATACCGTTGTTAAACTAATTCTGTTCGGTTTTGGTTTTGAGAGGTACAGAGAGTCTCAACACAAAATAGTTAATGAACGTCTGCCCACGTCCGACGCTTCATGGCGATCAATATTGCAAGAAAAGCGAATAAGAACAACATGACCTTTATGCCCATACTCTTTCGTTCCTCTAGATTGGGCTCCGCAGTCCACGCGAGGAAAGCGGTGACATCAGTAGCCATTTGTTCAACTGTCGCCTTAGTACCATCAGTGTATTCGACGGCTCCGTCATCTAACGGCGCTGACATGGCAATCTGGTGTCCCGGATAAGCAGAGTTGTAGTTCATGCCTTCACCTATTTTCATCCCCTTTGGAGGATCTTTATATCCAGTCAACAATGCATAAAGATAATCTGCTCCGTGGGGGCGTGCCTCAACCATTAATGACAAGTTAGGGGGGTACGCGCCGTTGTTAGATGCCCTAGCAGCCTGTTCATTAGGAAACGGTGAGGGGAAGTAGTCGGTTACGCGTCCCGGACGGGTAAAAGACTCACCCTCTTCATTAGGTTCAGAATTCTTAACATCGAATGTTTTGGCGAAAGCACGTATCCCTTCTTTCGAATAACCGAGATCCGTCAGATTGCGAAAGGCGACGTACTTAAGGGCATGACATCCGGAGCAAACTTCCTTATACACCTGCAATCCTCGCTGGAGTTGCGCTCTGTCATAAGTCCCAAAAACACCCTGCCAAGACCAATCCTGCGCCTCATGTTTAAGTGGTCCAGCTGCCATAGAATTCGTAGAGAAAGAAATGAAAGCTAACACAAAACCCCATTTCAGCGCTCGCCGAAACATTAAGCTTTCTCCTTTTTTGCCGCCGCAGCCCCTATGGGAGCGGAACCACCGCCACTAGGCAAGGAAATGACGGGTTTACTTATTGATGTGGGCAGTGGTTTTGGCGTTTCAATGAACCCCAAAACTGGCATCAGGAACAAAAAATGTCCAAAATAGTAAATGGTGCCCGCCAGCCCAAGAGTTTTGTAATCAAACCAGCTTATGCCAGAAAACACCAAATCGCTTGGTGACTTTACTCCCACGATCCCAAGAATTACACAATCCACCAGCAAGACCCAGAAAAAAATACGATAAATTGGTCGATAACGGGCGCTGCGCACTTTGGAAGTATCAAGCCATGGAACTATCAACAAAATCATGACTGCTGCCCCCATTGCTATTACGCCAAGTAACTTCGCCTCTAGAAAAAAGATGTCAAAAGTTATTGAACGCAAAATTGCGTAAAATGGCAGGAAGTACCATTCCGGCACAATGTGCGCTGGAGTTGCTAGTGGATTAGCTTCAATGTAGTTGTCAGGGTGCCCTAGATAGTTAGGTGCAAAAAAAACGAAGAAAGCGAAGATTATTAAAAATACACCAAGCCCCACCGAATCCTTTGCAGTAAAGTAGGGATTAAAGGGTATCGTATCCTGAGGCTCCTTGATATCAATCCCGTCGGGATTGTTTGAGCCATGTACGTGCAAGGCAATGACGTGAAGAGCGACTACCCCTACTATTACAAAAGGTAACAAATAATGCAGAGAAAAAAATCGGTTAAGTGTTGCGTTATCTATAACAAAGTCGCCTCGTAACCATTCAGTCAATGGATCCCCTATAATTGGGATAGCAGTGAAAAAATCAGTGATAACCTGTGCTCCCCAGTAACTCATCTGACCCCACGGCAAGACGTAACCCATAAATGCGGTTGCCATCATTAACAAAAGTATTACTACACCTAACATCCATAGAAGTTCCCGCGGAGCTTTGTAGGAACCGTAATAAAGGCCTCTAAATATATGGATATAGACGACTATGAAAAACATCGAAGCGCCATTGGCGTGGATATATCTGATAAGCCAGCCGTAATTCACATCACGCATGATACGTTCTATGCTACCAAATGCTAGTGTGGTGTGTGGTGTGTATTGCATGGCAAGTAAGATGCCAGTGACTATCATCGTAACCAGCACGACCGTTGCTAACGCTCCGAAATTCCAAAAATAATTAAGATTTTTGGGCATCGGAAACTCGTTATACTCAGCATTCATGTAAGAAAATACTGGTAGTCGGTGGTCAACCCACTGCACTAATTTATTGTCAAACTGCTTCTTTTCCATTTCAATCTGCCTCACCCTATTCTGAGGATATTGTCGGACACAAATTCGTACGGCGGCACAGGTAAGTTTTTGGGCGCTGGACCTTTCCGTATACGTCCTGAAGTATCATAATGGGAGCCATGGCACGGACAATAAAAGCCACCGTACTCGCCGCGGTTTTCTGTAGCTTTAGCTCCAGTCGGTATGCAACCGAAATGGGTGCAATTCGCACCAACTACCAGCCACTCGGGTTTCTCGCTATTTACGCGGTCACTGTCTTTTTCAGGATCCCTTAAAGAAGCTACCTCAACTTTTGCTGCTGCTGAGATCTCGTCATTTGTTCGACGGCGAACAAAATAGGGCTTCTTTCTCCACTTTACGAGTATCGCTTGCCCTGGTTGTATAGAAGCTATATCCAACTCAGTTGAGGAAAGTGCCTTTACCTCCGCTGACTTATCCATGCTAAACACCAGTGGCCAACCAAAGGAAGCAGCCCCAACGGCACCTACCGCGATCGAGGTGAGTTGTAAGAAATCTCTACGCCCGTGCTGTGTTGACTTATTGTCCGCCATTCATCAAGTTCCTTGCCATTAAAATTTTACCACTAAACTGACGGTCTTTTATATATACCTCTAACAATACATTTCGGGGAGTTGATGCGACAACCTGCCGCAGAAATAGTTTCAGAGGTGAGGTAAGT
>Ga0163109_10002267_pt1 | contig 15086 bp, 4 predicted proteins | sample CRUFie1St13metaG_FD_108704 | JGI IMG/M metagenome (GOLD analysis project Ga0163109, IMG submission 108704) | Marine microbial communities from the Costa Rica Dome - CRUD Field 142mm St13 metaG | ecosystem: Environmental > Aquatic > Marine > Oceanic > Photic zone | place: Costa Rica: the Eastern... | reverse complement strand
ATCTTCGAAAAAGCCTTCTACTCCTTCATCAAAGATCGACTCGTCATCAAACATCCCTTTCATGATCTCCTGAAAGCTTCCGCCCTGCGAAAACACAGCATTTGCTTCATTAAATTTATTAACTAAATCTCTATACATTTCAGCAACTTTTTCATTACCTTCTTCTTGGGCTTTTTTTAGAGCTTGGTTAAGCTTTTTACCACTTTCTACGCTCGCAAGTTGGGCAGCTCGAAAAGCTTCCATAACAATTCGATTTTGATTAACGTCATTTGCATCTTGAAGCTCTTTCATAAAGTCTCTAGATTGAACATATTTTTGAGAAGTTTTTACAGCTTCATTAGCCCCCATTGATTCAGCTCTTTGCTCAGCTCTTAATGCACCTAAATTAGCACCGGCTTCATCGCTAAACAAACTAGAAAAAGCGGGTATTTTCATAAGTAACTCAATAACACCTTGATAAACGCCAAAAATCATAGTTTTCATAAATGAATTTAATACTTCTCTATTCTCCATGAGACCTTGTAAAATTAATTTTCCAGCATTTTTAAAAATCGACTTGGCATTATCAAAAGCTTTTTCAAACAAGCCTTTTTGACCTTTTCCACCCATAAAAGTCTTTTTCATGTCAGCAAGACCGCCAGTAATTGCAGAAAATATTTCATCTCCTTCGCCTTCAGAAAAGCCTAACCATTCCTTAACTTTTTGACCCATGTCTGATTGAGAATTAAATATATTATCTATTTCTATTAGGCCATCACTAAACATTTTGCCAATAGATTGAGTCAAAGCAGGAATTGCGACTACTAGTCCTCTAACAACTACACCAATTATTTTACCAGAAGTTCGGAATATTTTGCCTATAAAGGACTGGTCTGAAATTAAATTTTCAAAATTAAAAATATTTTTAAGTTTATCTGTCCATTTTTTTTGTGCGTCGCGAACAGCCATTTTTGATTTTCCGCTTTTATCACCAAAGACATCTTTAACAAATTCTGATAAGTTTTTAAGCACTTTTTTCTTAAACTTTTTAAATACATTTTTACTAAATGGCCCGTTAGGTCCAATAATACTGTCAACAATTTTTGTTAAAGGTCTTAAAGCGTCATTAAGCATTTTCTTTTGATTGCGTGATAAGCTTAGTCCATGTTCATAAAATCTTTCCATTCTTGCAGAAATTTTTACAAAGCTTTTACCCAAATCTGAATTATATTTTATAGAAGCTACAACACCATCAGCAAAATTTTCAAAAAAACCTTTTCCTTCAATTGCTTTTTTGACTTGCGTAACTGAGCTGTTCATGTCTTTCATTGCTTTAATATGACGCTCTTCTGGCTTTTGATCGTTCATAATTTTCTTTATTTCTTCAAACGATTTACCTAAAGTTCTATAATTCATAACAGACTTTAAAGTTTCAGCTGACATACCTGTATGTGATGCCATCAATGACTTTTCATGCCTGTTTAGATCATCAAATGATCTACCAGTCATTAACATTGACTGTCTAAACATTTCAACTATTTCCATAGGATTTTCAGCTCTAATTAACTGCAAGGCGTCAATATTCATGCCAAAAGCTTGTTGTAGTTGAGCTGCACTAGTTGCTGCACTCTCAAATGTGCTAAACTTAGAAAAGACACCTTTTAAAGACTCCATTGATACACCTAATTGAGTTGCTTTACCCACAACTGACATTAGCGCTGGCTCTGATAAGTGACCAAAGTTAACAATGTCTTTTCTTAAATCAAAAAATCCTATTGACAATCTTTTTCGATTAATGCCGAATTGTTTACTTGCAGAATCAGAAGCATCTTTAACTCTTAACATTGTATCAAAATAGTGCTCACCATTTTTTGCTGCTTCTTGTGTAATATACTTAGTGTCTTCTGCAGACATGCCTAAGCCTTTAGTCATTTTTTGAAAAAAGATAATAGATTTTGTACTTTGAGTTGTTGAATCTGCAAAAAGTTCAGCAAACGCACCCATACTATTTATACCTTGCCCTAATTGTTGGACCATTTGTGCTGCGCCCTGTGCGCCAAAACCAAAAAGTCTCGTTAATTCACTATTTACACTCTGAAAGGCGCCAAGAGAGCCAGATGCAATTCTGCCTAAATTAGATACTGCACTTCCTCCGTTTGAAGCAGTGTCAAAAAACTCTTTTAAACCTTCTGTTGCAGTTCCTATTGTTTCAACTATCTCTGATCTTACAGAATTACCTACACTCGCTGCAAAATTAGCGATAACAATAGGCATCATTGTCAAGTGTTTAACAACAAATTTAGTTGCTGTAGAAACCTTATCTAAAACATAATTAGCAACTTTTAATGCACCTGTAAAGGATGATATTGCTAAAGTAGCAGCTGCTATCGCAACTTGATATTCTACTTGTTGTCTTATAGCTTTACCAGTAGCTTCTATTGTTTTTGTTATGGCTTGAAACTTTTTAGTCAAATAAGATTCATGCTCGCCAAGTGCTTTATTTATTTTTTCTAAAGTGCTCAGCTGATCACTGTCAGCTTTGTTTTGTTCTTGTTGCTTTTTTCTCGCTGCTGCAGCGCGCTTTTGAGCTTTTTCAGCAGCTTCTTTTTGCCCGGGAGCTAGCTTTGGATCTTCGTCTGCCATATTGAACCTCTTTATAAACTATTTATTTAAATATTCTTTTAGAGCTGTTTCGCGAAGGAATATTTTTAGCAGAAGATCTATTAATTTGATTTCTTTCTTTTTCTAGCTCACTTAAAAATTTATTAAGAAACCAATGTCTTTTCCAGACAGGCAGTGTGTAAACATCGTTATAAGAAAAATTTAAGTGTTTTATAAGAACATAAAACTCTTCCATAGAACGCTGTCTATATTCAGGCGTCAGGCCAAAAAAACTGACTTGTTATAGGAACGTCTACCTCACTTTCTTCGTAGCAAGATTCGCATGTGTAATAACTCTTCATTTCAACTCCAGGCTCTTGACTATCTAAAAATTTTCTTAAAGCAAGAGAGTCTCTTACAGGCATGTTTTTAACGAAAAAAGAAATTTTATTTTTATCTTTAATATCATCAACTGAAATGATTGCGTACTTAAGTCTATCTGTAACAGATGACTGATTTCTGATACCTGACTTCTTTTTTCTTTCATTTACAATATTCATTTCTTTTTCATCGTAGCCATCCAAGAACTTTACGCAAACTGTTTTTTTTGTAACAGGTAAAACAACTTCAAACTCGTTGTTTCCAATTGAGGTAGGCTCAACTTCTAGTGTTTTAATAGGAAGGGATGAAAGATCAAAAGTATAATTATTTTGCGAACCACACTCAGGGCAAGTTACGTCAACAACATATTCAGATCCATATCCTGTAATTCTTAATGCAACCATTAAAGCATTTTTATCTCCTGCGATCAGCTCTTCAACATTAATACTTTTATCTACAAGGCAGCTTTCAATTAATTTATTAATTACAATGCCTTTTTTAATATAAGCTCTAGACATAAGAATATCTTCGTCTTTAGCTGTCATAGGACGAATCTCAAGCGCGTCTTTGCAGTGAAGTGCGCTATCTTCTGGATATATTATACCTTTTGAAGGCAAAGGCACTAATTCTGTAGGTATGTTTAATCCAAAGTCATCTTTTGCGACATTAGAGCTTCGCATTCCTTGCGAAGCAACTTCTTTACGATCTATTGGTTGATCTAGGTTATTCATAAATAAATTTCTCCAAAACTAACTTACGTTTATTTCTATTATATCTTGATTATTTGTTTCTGTTAAACTATTTTGTGTAATTCTAATAACATCTGAAAGCTTAAACTCTTGTATGTCTTTATCTTCTTTTAATCCAAAAAGAGAAACAGCAACAGATGTATTTAATATATTAGATAATCTTCTTCTTCTGCTAACAACATCAGTTCCTGGGTTTATGCTGACATAATAGTCACTAATTATTCTTCTTTGTGCATATTGATTTAAAATATTGTTTAATAAAATATTTAATCTACTATTTAAAGGCTGTTGGTTTACATTTTGATTAAATAACATATCATCTAACAAGACACTATACTTGATCTTCTTTTTAATATCTAACATGATTCTAGTATTATGTCCTAGTCTATTAAGACTATTTCTAATAAAAGTAGAAGTATTTGCAGAATTTAGTTTTATAATTTCTGTGCTGTCATTAATAGTGCTAACTATGTAATTAATTGAGCTATTAGTGTTAATAGAGTTTTTAACTGCTCTAGAAAAATCATTATTATATTCATTTGCAAATGTCATGTTAAGTACATTTCTAATTTCAACTATACTTTCGACAAAAGTATTAGGAGTTATATTATCAAAAGGTCTGTTTATATTACCTGCAATTGATTTAATTGCAAGATAGCTTGGCATCATGACAAATTGTCGATCTATAATATTATTTAAGTCTATAGCAGAACTTAGTATATTGCAAAAATTAATCGTAAACTTATTATTATAATAACTAGATAAAGAAGCATCTAATGTTAAGCTAATTCCATCTGCCAGCTCTTCGTCAATATTTGAATTAACTATTCTATTTCTAAGAAGGTCATCAACGGCTTCAGCTTGAGGCTCTGTAATAAAGATATTATAGTCTTTTAAGATGCCTGAACCTGTTATTTGATTACTATCGTCTTTTTCGACAACAAACTCCGGTGTATTGAGAACTGACAGGTATCTTTGTTCTTCGCCAGCCTTGTTAGAAACTTTCTTATTAAAATTATGATGACCAATCTCTGGAAATGATAAGATTTGTATATCACAGTTACCGTCATCTGTAATGATATTATGTAATGTATTATAAGTAAATGTTGTTGGGCCAGCAAACGTTTGTGTATTTGCTTCATCTTCGCTTTCTCTTACAAAAGCAGTTTGGTTTAATTTTCTTTTGTCATTATCTAAAATATTAACTCCATCAAATCCTCCGTAAGTAAAAAAGTCAAAAGACAAAAACTTAGAATGATCACTATCTAGTTCGTCATTAGTTTTTAACAGGTCATCAACGTTAACATAAACAAATAAATTTTTTGCGGTACCTTCTAAAGACGAAATCTCTTGTACTTTTTTACCATCTCTTCTATAAAAAGCCGATTTCCAGAGTTCATTTTCATTTATGTCATTTGATAATAAATTAGATGCATATAGTATTTTTTCTAAATGAAATAATGAATGTGTACTATCTTCATTATTATCTTCTAGATCAGTAGTCCAAACATTTAGATTTTTATTTAAATAAGAATTTTGAAAATATTTAGTGTAAAAATAATAGTTTTTTATTTCATTTCTTACAGAGCGTAATCCTGGTGTATTGATTAGTTGACTACATACTAAATCATAGTTGACATTACTTAAATTTAAAGCATCAACAATTTTCACTCTTCTGTAATTATCAAAACAAACACCCCAATACTTTTCTTCTACTAAGTTAAAATCTTGATCGCGAAAAAGATTCCAATTGTAACTTAAAGGTACTTGCTTTAAATCTTCATTAGCTGTATTACTATTATTATCATGATTAACAGAAAGTCCGCTGGTGTTAATTCTAGGATAAGGCATAAATCCTGATGGCATGACTTCGTAACTCTTTAACAAGTCAAATTCTACATTTTCACTTATTTCAACTCTTAAATGATTGTTTGTGTTTTCGTAAAGTCCTTCAACTTCAACTTTCTTTGTTTTGAAATTGTAATACTCTCGCTTTGTGCCAAAAACTCGGCCTATATAATCTTTGCTTTGTGGATTTAAGTTTAAATTTTTATATTCAAAAAGGTTACTAAAAATGTTTTTTTGCAAGTTGTAAAAAGACACTTTAATAGAAAATTTTGACCAAACACTTGAAGTATTGTCGCCAAGTTTTTGAGGCGTAATTTTAATTCTATATCTATTACCTATTTCACCATCATCAAGGGCATGAAATCTAAAAAGCTTTACACATTTACTAAACAAGCTAGATCTGTTATCTTCGATGCCATTTCGATTTAAAGGTTGTGATAATACCCAAGGCGTTTTTGCTGTTTGATATGGGCTTTCAAAGTTTTCGTAAACAGGTGTGTTATTGTCATTACTTCCGCTAATTATAAAGTGTTTTAATGTGTCATCTTGATTTAATATAGTTGCATCGTTATTATTTTTAATGAAAGATCCGTAGTTTAAATGACCTTTGTGTAAAAAGTTTGCTGCATTAAAATTAAAAGAATTCTCCAGGTACCTTTTTCTAATGTTTTTGAGTGTAAGTGTATAATCAGAAATATAATTTCTATCTTTATCTTTTAAATCATCAACATATATATTTGTCTCTACATCTTTTGAAAAATTACCAAGTCTACTTTCAGTAGATCCTGAGTGAGCTTCATTTCTTTCGGCAGTTAACACAGCATCGTCATTGCTAAATTTTTCAGACATTAAGAGTCTACTTCCGCTTGGGCAAATTATTGCATGATTTATTAAATAACCAGTAGGCACATTGCTATCATATCCTATTTGTTCTAAATAGTCATTTGAAGTGCATATCACATTTTTATTACTGTTGTCAGATTTTTCAAAATTGTTATTTTGATATGCTGTGCATATAAAATTTACTCTGCCTTCATAGTCTCCACTTGAAAATTTATTAGAACCAAGATTGTTAGGCGTAGATGATCCACTAACTACTTGTCTCCCAACAAAAAACCCGCTGCCACTAACAATACCACTTTCGTCTGGAATGCCTGTAAGACCTGCACCTAATCCTCTAACAAACGTAACTTGCTCGGCACCTTGATTAAAACTTTCGTAAACAGCAAGCTGAGACTGATTTACTTCTGTTAAATCTTTTAACTTGCCAAAAACATTTTCAAATGTATTAAGTATACTATCACTTGAATCAAAAGATATGAAAGTTTTTGAAACGAACGCAGGTCCTTTTTGAGAAGGTCCTACCAGACCTATATTATCAGCTGACAAACTGATGAACTCTGGTGTCTTAAAAACTCTTGGTGCTAATATAGCTGCAGATAAGATTTCATTTTTTATATTCGCCATATACTGGGTCCTATTTATTTGTTTTTAATTTATTTATAAATAGGCATAAAAAATTTTTATAAAAACTTAATTTAAGTTTTTATACTTTAGAAACTAATATTGTAGCACGCAGTTGTCAAATTGAAGTTCAAGCTGGATGTCTACTGGAGTTCCTTCATCATCATAAGACAAATCATTAAAGTTTGCTGAGTTAATTTGTGCACCTTTAATATCCCAAAGTTCAATAACTGTGCCTACAGGATCAAGCATTTTAAGTTGACAATCTCTTTTATAAAAGTCCGCATAACCTGCTCGACCGCTAACAGACTCAAAGTGAGTACGAATCCACTCCATTACTTGTTGAGCACCACTAGGCGCAATTGGATCGTGCATAGTAACGCTAAGTGTACCAAACTTCATTTTACCTGCAACGTATCTTGTACTATTAATAAAGTTAATTTCTTGTGCTGAACTTGTAAAGTTTGGTCGAGAAGCAGTCCTAATAAGAAAAGCATCGATACCTTCAATCGCAAAGATCCATCGATTTTTTCTCTTCGGTTCAAACTTATTTGGAATCATTTCCGTGACTGAAAGTGTCTCTGCCATTTTGTTTTCTCCTAAAAATTCTTATATAATCTATATATTAGTCAATTGAGTTAGTTACTACGAAATCAAGTGAAATAAATTCAACTGATTTTGTAGGCTGTAGATATATTTTACCACGAATAGTATTGTTTTCTACGTCATTCTGTGTTGTTGTTGAGGTGTCAATTTGCACCTTGTATCTCTCAACACCTTGTCTTGCTTGAACCTCTGCCATAATTGGCTCAACGAGCGAGCTAAATCTTGCAAGAGTTGATGCTCTATTTGGCTCAAACAAAAGAGTATTAGCAATATTCTTAACTTTACGACGCAAGTTAATTAAAAGTCTACGAACATTAATTCGATCAAGTGCAGATTGATTTTGCATTAGAGTCTTTTGACCGAAAGCATAAACTTCTCCTGCACGACCAGCTGGTTCATAGATAGGATTAATGTCAGCATCATAAAGATCATTTAGAACGTCTCTGTTCATTTGAACTTTAGAGTTAAGAGCGTTTAAACGACCTCTTGTTAGACCAGCTGGTGCAAACCAAGGATCAGCTAAAGTATCATTTAAACTCATAACGCCAAGCATACCTACAGAAGGCGGAACTTGAAGTGGCGCACCATTAGAACTTCTACGCATAATAACATCTGGGAAGTATGCAGCAGCAAATGACGTATCTAGCTGTCTCGTCTCAAAGTTGCTGATAATTTGTGAAACACTTGGCTTAACTGCTGGATCAACAATAATAGCATTTCCACGATCAACTTCTTCAATATCCATAACGAGCATTGCGTCAAATCTACTTTCGCAAGCAGTAATTGCATAATCAGTTACAACTGGCTCACGCATACCAGGGATTGCAAGAAGTTGTAATTCTGTTGCACTCTTGTCAGCCAAAACATCAACTGCTCTTCTAAATGCCTGTACTGTCGCTCCTGTAAATGTATTATTACTATTTTCATCATTAGCTTCACGATGAGCTGCAAGAGAACTCATTTCTGCTTTTTCTTTATTGAAAATATCTAGGCCGTCAAAACCACCTTGCATAATAAATCTAAACTTAAGATAACGTATATTACGACCAATTGCAGCAGCACTACTTAAAGTAATAAATGACTTTGAGTCATGTGTACCACTTCTAACATATTCTGCTGTTCCCCAGTCTATATCTGCCGGATTATCAACAGCAATTCTTTCTAAAGAGAAGCTTTCTGATGAATCTTTAGCAAAAGAATTATCTCCATCCATATCTGGGTAGAACTTTGTCCAAGATCTAATACTATCGTTAAAACGAATCTCACTAGTTTCTTTATGATCTTCAGCGCTTTGTTTCTTTGCAAACTTAACACCCCAAGCCAATGCTTCAGATGCTTCAAACGCATCACCAGATGCTCTTGTTATTGTCTTTACAAGCGGTAAAGGTAAAACCTTAAGTCCATCAAGAGCATTATCTACAAGCAATTTATTAGCTCCGTTATTGTCGCCTTGCTCGTTAAATAAATCAGTAAATTCTGTATTTAGTGTTCTGTAACTCTTAAAGCCACATGGTAAAGATGATGAAGGAACTTCTTTGCTTTTAACTAGTTCACTAACTTCAACACGAACATAATTGTTCTTTACATCAAAGTCACCTTCTTCAACAAGTCTTTGTTTACTAGTCACTCTATCAAAGTCATAATACATGTGCTTATCACCAATAATACGACCAATAAAGTTTTTACTATCAGGATCTAGACTTAATCTTTTCCAAGCAATTAAAGCTTCGCCTTGAATTGGGTCGCTGTAAAAACTCTCTAGTGCTAAGTCAAATGAACCATAATCACCTTCAACTGATGGTGCAATAATGTTTGAGATTAAAACTCTAAATCTATCATTTGCAACTGCACCATCATCTAATGCATGTAACTTAAACAGGTCATAAAATTCTTTAGTACCACCTTGACCAAAGCCTTGTGATTGAATATATGGTGAACATGCTGTTTTAAATCTTGTATCAAATGACTCAAAATCTGGTCTATTATTAGCTGAAACTCTTGGTTGACCTGAAGAGTGTAAACAGAAGCCTACTTCTGAAATATTCGCTAAAGAACCATCTTGTTTAAGAACACCAACATCTGATGGTGTTGAAACTCTTCTGTCAACATCCCAGTGTGCATATAAATAATGTCCACGAGATTCAATTTGCTCTGGATCTGTATTTAAAACTTTTGCAAAATAGTTAACGCTTTCAGGATCAAATGAGCATGCCAAAATACTTGGTTCTTCTTCGCTATCAAAACCATTTAAAACTAAAGTAAATGATTGATCAGAAGAAATGCTACCAATTTCATAACCTGCAATTTGCGTTGCACCTGCACCAAAACTTTTAAGTGTAGTATTATTAAGTGTTACTTTTTGTTTATGTCTTTCTGTTGATAATGCGTTATAAGCAGCATCACTTTGTTCCATAGCAGGAATAACACCTTGAGGCGACATTAACAAACCTCTAATTACAGGTTGAGCAGCACCACCACCTTGTTCAAATGCTGTAGATTTCTGTCCTACATTACCAACTAATCTATCACCATCTGGGTTTGTTACTACTGCTCTATCACCCATCTTAATTGCTGAAGTTAGCTTATGAACTAAAGAAATATTTTGCAATTGCTTAAACTCAATAGCATCTTCATCTGGTAAAACATCTACAGATGATGCACTAAATCCATCTAACCCGCCGTCAAACTCGTTAGCAGCACCACCCGGGCCTGCTGTTGTAACATTAGTAATATTACTAGCTGAAACTGTAGTATTACCATTAAAGCCTGCTTTAACTTGCGTAATCTTTAAATCATTGCCTGCAATTGCTGCAGTTTCTATTTTTCCTGCATGACCAATATCAATTGCTTCCTCTATTGCAGTCAATAAAGCACTTTGTAAAACTGTTGCATCTGTAACGTCAAAAGAAATAGCTCTTGCTGTTGCATTATTTGTGATTACTGGATTTGTTCCTAGACCATCTAAGTCACTAGTTACTAGTAATTCTGCTCCTGCTGTAAAACCTTGATCTGAGTCTGCTATAATATAATCAATCTTAGTACCATCATGGCTTTCAATTGTAATTTTTTCACCGACTGATACACCGTGTACAGCTGTACCATCAGCGACAGATATATTTAGTTCAGCTGCAACTTCTGCAAGAGCACCTCCGCGGTCTACGTGAGCGTCCTCGCCAACAATTGCGTCATAAAGGTTATAGAGTGTTCTTTCAACATCATCATCTGCTATTCTAACAAGAACTTTACCTGCATCCCCGCCGCCAGCATCTTCACCATTATTTCCGGCATCTTTAAAGATAAATGTCTTTACAGCTCGAGCTGCTGGGCTTTGACTTGGATCTGTAACAACTTCAATTTCAATTTCTTCACCGTCAACAGGTTGCCCACTTAATGTTAACTTAAATGACGCAACAGAACCATCAGCACCATTAGCAAATTTTCCTGATTGGTTAGCACCTGTTGATGACAGCGTTAAAGGAGCTTTGTTTTCATCAGCTGCTTCAACGCTTAAATTTGTATCTAGTGGATTTGAAAGAACAATGTCACAACCTGTAGCGCCTGCTGAAGCTGCGCCGGCATTAACTTGTGTTACACGAAGTTGTGTATTGTTATTAAATAGCTCAGCTGTAAGTAGTCCTGATGTATTTAATACGCCTCCGCCAGTATTATCTGCAGGTCTGTTAATTGCTGCAGCTAGGTTTTGAAGAGTCTCTTCTTTAGAGTCTGCAATGTGTACACTACATGCTGCGACGCCAGTTGTTTCATAACGATCTGCGACACCATCAGCTCCGGCTTGGTCGAATGCAATTGGAGCAGTGATAAACTTAAATGTTACTGGTTTATTAGTATCTAAATTACCGGCACCGTCGTTTGATAAGCCGTCCAATAAAATTGTCGAATCATTTACCGGATCATCAGTAATTGTTATGACACATTGTCCAGCTACGTCTCCTACAATTCCTAAAACATAATCTTGTGAAGTATTAGAAGATGTTTGCCCATTAACTGTTATATCATTAATGTCCCCACCTGCAGGATTGAACTGGTAAGCTATAACAGTATTACCTACTTCACCCTCTGCTTGTTGCAAAATCTCTATTGTATGTGGCCCGGTGTCAACGTGACCTTCTTCAGATACTGTAGGATCAATACCGTATTGACCAATACCAATATCACCATCATTTCTTATTGCATTTTGAAGATTGTCTACAGCAGCACCAACATTTGCACCTATAGCAATCTGAATGGCGTTTGTCTGAACAGCTGAGTCAAACTCAAACGTCTTTGTGAAAGATTGCAAAGCATTATTAGGGTCAATAAACTTTAAAGTTATAAAGTCCCCAACAGATGGTCGCGCAGCAAATCTAATCTGTGTAACAGCTTTTGCTGTTGAAGTTTGTACGCCTGCATCTTGTAAGAATGTGCTACCGCTAGTGTCTTTCATAAAGCAGCCTAAAAAGTGTGTTCTTGCTGCTTCTGTTGCTTGCTCTAACTCAGCATTATCTAAATATGCATGTTGGTTGTCTTGAAGCTTGCCACCTGCTGTATATGATATCTTTTCGCCAACAACAAATCCAGCGCCATCAACAGTTCCATCGCTATTTATTCTACCTTCTGCAGAACCAATTCCTAGTGTTCTAAGAAATGTACCTGCTTGTGCGTTACGCATCCATTCATTAAGAGCCAAAGGCCCAAAACGATTTGCATTACTTTCTTTACTTATTTCACTCATTGAGCCAAAGACTTCACCAAACTGTTGCATATTTGCAAATGTCTTTGGGACAAATGCAGGACCGCGCTTTGCAGGGCCAACAACAGCAGCAGGAACACCTTGCGGAAGCTGCTCTGGATCTCTAACTTGTGATAAATCTATTTCTTTGAGAGTTACTCTTGCTGAGCCTTGTCCAGCCATATCTATAGTCTCCTGTTAATTTAATTCTTTATATCTATATATTAGGGAAATTCAACACCTGCATTGGTAATTACAAAATCAATTGCAATAAATTCAACTGCTCGAGTCGGCACAATAATAATTTTACCATTTAGTCTGTTATTATCAACATCCTCGGCACTATTATTTGTACTATCCATCACAACTCTAAAGTCTTCAATGCCTTGTCCAAGTTGAATTGTTGCTAGTCTAGAGCTTGCGCTTGCAATAAATCTATCACGTGTTGCTTTATTATTTTGCTCAAATAAAAGCCGCTGAGCAATTAATCCGATTTGTCTCTTTACTTCCAAAACGAGTCTTCTTACGTTTACTCGATCCAAAGCAGTTCTTGCTAATTGTGATGTCTTTTGACCGAAAATAACAAACTGCTTATTTGGGAAGTTTGCGATAGGATTAATACGTGCCTCATAAAGTGTATCACGATCAGCTGCGTTTAAACGAACGTCTGTTGATGTAATTGTTTCAAGGGAACCTCGAGAAAATCCTGCTGGAGCAAACCAAGGCTGTGATATACTATCTGTTTTAGCTAATGCGCCAAGTGCTACAATAGAAGATGGGACCTTAATAGATCTTCTACTATTTACTGCACCTTCGTCACTATCACTGCTATCCAAAACCATGACATCTGGGAAATAAGATGCTACATATGAAGAATTAACCTCTCTACTATCAAACTTTAAAGAAGTTGCATCAACATCTGGTCTATCATCTGATTTGCCTTTTTCATCAACGTAAAGTCTTTCATTACTGTGATTGTAAAACGGTATATCCATAAGATAAAGTGCTTTACCATACGATTCAATGCGCGATTTAACCATGTCTGTAATTACTTCGTCTCTAACATTTGGTAAAACTAAAACATTGTGATTAACAACTAACTCGTCTGTCATAACTCTTACAGCAGTCTTTGTTGCAAAAACCAAGTTGTTGTCATCTCCTGCACCTTGCATTAATTGAGTTTTATCTTGTGCTTCAGTAGACTCAGTAGTATCAACAACAGTTTTTCTAATTCCACTTTCAAAACCTAAGCTTGATGCTTTACCAGCAAGGCCGTCAACGCCGTTACCACCATCAGATGACAGTCCTAAGTCTGTCATATAATATGAATCGCTGTCTAAAATATTTAAACCATCAAAGCCACCGTGAAAAGGAGCTGTAAATTTGATTGCCAAATTATACTTGTTAAACTTAACTGCATCTTCAGCAAGCAGCTTAGCCAAAGACATCCTAACAGACTGTGGTTCTTGTGTTTGATCTTCACCACTTAAAGGATCCTTAGAAGAACCATCAGCAAAATTAACTGTATGTGTTGCTGCATCATACAAAGAAGAATCTGCGTCTGCATTTCTTATATAGACAGCATCTTTAAACACGTCATTAATTGTTCCGCTAATTGCTGAAACGCGTACATCTGCTTTATTACTACTATCTAAAGGTGTTTTTAACACAACCTTTGCAAGAGAAAACTTGTTGTTATTATGTGAATCAGCTAAAGCAGATGAAACGACTGTAGAGTTTTTACCAAGATATTTTGTGTAATTGCTTAGTAGCTCGTTAAAAACTGTGCCACTATTAGCATTATTTATATCTGTAACTCGAGTCGGCATCAAGCCCCAGTGAAGATTTAAGTCAACAGCTTCTGATCCTGATGCGTCACCTGTAAATTCTTGATTATAAGCAGTACCTTCTTGTATTGATCCTTTTGTTACTTTAAATCTATAAGGAAGAGGAGGTAAAACTGAGTATTCTAAATTTTCGTTAGTTAAACCTCTACCATCAACATGATTAGTACTACTACCGTCTGCTGCTCTATCAACACCTTTATCGTTTAATAAAAGAGCTGGAACGCCTCTATAACCAAAAGGCATTGCTGTTTGAGGTACTTCACCACTTAAAACATCATCACTCATAACAACACGAATACGTGTTGAAACATTAGGGAAAGAACCTTCTCTTACAAGTCTTCGCTCATCCTCATCAGTTTCGTAGCTATAAAATAGCTTTTGATCACCAATAACGTTAGCAACAAAGCTTACAGCATTAGGATCTAGTGTACAGTTAGTAAATGTTTCATAAATAATTGGTGATTCATCTGTGTCTCTTAAATCTCTTACTGATACTGTAAAAGTTCCAAAGTCGTATGTTGGATCTGTACTTGCTCTAAGATTAGAAATAGAAATCTTGTATTTGTCACTAGCATATGCACCGTCATCTAAAGATTCAAAATGAAAAAGATCATACTCTTTCTGACCGAAAGGCTGTGAAATAAACTTAGGTGTTTCTGGAGTTGTAAATCTACTAGAAAAGTCGCCATAACCATCTTCGTCGACGCCTGCAAGTGCATCATGTAATACTGCAACTTTTCGAGTGCCAACTTCAGCAACTTCTTTGTCTACTGGGAAGTGTGCATAAAGAAGATGTCCTTTTTCATCAAAAGAAAGTGGATCTGTGTTTAAAACATTAGAAATATAATCGCTTGCTGCTGGATCTAAAGAAACTGTAAATGT
>Ga0163109_10002264_pt1 | contig 15097 bp, 14 predicted proteins | sample CRUFie1St13metaG_FD_108704 | JGI IMG/M metagenome (GOLD analysis project Ga0163109, IMG submission 108704) | Marine microbial communities from the Costa Rica Dome - CRUD Field 142mm St13 metaG | ecosystem: Environmental > Aquatic > Marine > Oceanic > Photic zone | place: Costa Rica: the Eastern... | reverse complement strand
AGATCAATTTTTAAAGTCAGGTAGCATTGTATTCAATGACAGAATTAAATTTGGTGATGACGGAATTAGAATTGGTGATGATAATGATTTTGATATCTATGTAAAGAATGAAGATCAAATCACTCTTGAAAGTAAATTAGGCGGAGCAATTGCCCTAGATATACAAGAAGATGGTTTAACATTACGTAACGTTCTTAATATTAATGTTAATGGTGTTTATCCAGGAGAAGATCAACAGTTTACACTTGGTGCTTCTTCTAATAAATTTACAGAAGCGTATGTTCAAAATACATTTGGTAACTTAACAGGTAATGTTACAGGTAATACAACAGGTGATCACAAAGGTTCTGTAAAAAGTAATGACAGTGAAGAAATTACTTTAATTAACGGAACTACTAGACAGATTGGTTACGACGGTGCTGCTTTAAGAGGAACACTAGTTGGTAACGTACAAGGTAACTTGACTGGGACAGCAAGTAACGCAACAGCATTAAATGCAATTCAACCAAGCACATACACTGTGCCTTCAGGTAGTAGTATTCCTGTTAGAGATACTAATGGTGACATTTATGCAAATACATTCCAAGGCACAGCAACAAAAGCAGATAGAATTATTATTAATGACAGTGCTGTAGATAGTGATCCAGATTACAAAACTGCGAAAACAACTGCAAGTGCTTTAAGTATTGCAGCAAGAGATGCTGCAGGAAATTTAATTGCAAATCTATTCCAAGGAACTGCTACAGCAGCAAGATATGCCGACTTAGCAGAAAAATATTTAACTGATCAAGAATATGCTGTTGGAACAGTTGTAACCGTGGGCGGTGCAGCAGAAGTTACAGCATCTCAATCCGGCGACAGAGCATTAGGAGTTATTTCAGAACATCCTGCTTTTATGATGAATACAGTACTTGAAGGTGGCCAGTTTATTGCACTTAAAGGTCGTGTTAAAGTTAACATTACAGGTAGTGTTACAAAAGGCGACAGATTAATTGCAGCAGACAATGGCACTGCAAAAGCAGAAGGTGCTTCGCACCCTGATGTGTTTGCTATTGCACTTGAAACTTCAATTGAAGGTGTAGACTACGTAGAAGCGGTGGTGTTGTAATGCCAGTAACAGCAGGTAATGAAATTAGGGCAACTGACTTTAATGATCTATCTGTCTTAGTATCAGGAACTTTAGGAAACGGAGTTGGCCAATATGGCTATGGTCAAACAGTATTAAGTCCAACAGTAGTTCCAGGCGAAAATATTTTAAAAGCACATTTTGATGCAGTAAGATTTGATATTATGAGTGTGCTTATTCACCAAACAGGTGTTATTCCATCTCCTGTGATTGCACAAGTAACTGATCCTATCTTATCAACAGCATCGGCACCTTTTAAAAGTTACACTGATCTTATACAAACAGCAAGAGCAGATAGATTTACAGTTGCACCTAGTCAAGCGACTAAAACAAAAATCAACGGATCAAGCGGATCTGGTGTAGGATACACAGAAAGGTATACTGCAACCTGGGAAAGCAGTTTGCAAATGACTTTGACAGCAACTTTTGCAGATGCTAACGAAGCACGTTACTTTTTTAATAGTGGCGGTAGATATATTTTTAACACAACAAGAACAGGCGGTTCAGCAACATCTCAAAACAATTCTTGGACAAACACTCTTACATCTGCAGGTGAGCAAGAAATAGGTGCAGCAACCCCTACTGTAAATATTTACAACCTTACAAATTCTTATCAAACTTGGTATACTCTTGCTTCTAGTACACCTTACAGTGCAAACAACTATAAACTTGAAGCAAAATGCAATGTTGCTGACAATAGTGCAGGTGGTGCTAGTGTATTTGATTTCCGTATTACATTAACTGATGATTATACAGATGATCCACAGCCAGGACCATTACCTGATGACGAAGTAAATGGTAACTTAGATATAACTATATATGAGCAAAAAGCATCAGGCACATTACAACCAAATTTAGATCCTTTTGCTATTACTGCGCCATCTTATACCGTATCTACCATAACAGGTAGTTAAATATGCTTGAGGATGGAATATGCCAGCAGTAAATGATAAAATTGACGTAGATTATTATAACGATTTACAAACTAAAATCCAAAGAGTTCTCAATGACGGTTTGGCTGATGGACTACTTTATTTAGGTTACGGGCAACCTACACGTAGTGGACAAGTTACAACAAGCGATAAAATTACAGTAGAACAATATTCAGATCTAAGATACGACATTTGGAACAGTTACAACCATTTATATAACACTATTCCAAGTGGTGCAACTGAAGTTAATGTTAATTTAGTAACGCAATCAGATGTTATTACATATCAATCGCCTGCATCAACAGTGTCAAATACTGTTCCTGTTGATAAGTGGGCAAGTTTTGTAAACACAATCTACAGCAACGCAAGAAACTTGGCTGTAGCAGGACAACGTAGAACAGTAAATCACGGAACACAATCTCACGTATGGCCTAGTGCAACATATGGTGATGATTGGAGTGATGCTGTTACTTGTACTATTACAGTAACTTTTCCAAGCACAGATGCAGCAAGATATTTTTTCAATAGCGGAAGTAGTGTAGATATTACAAGCACAAGGTCAGGTGGAACGACTAATAACCAAAATACAAGTTGGACAAATATATTAACTACTGTAGGCACACAAAAATTTAGTGGAGCCTATCCAAATACAACAGGTGTTGGGCCTACTTTTGATGGTTCTAATTTTTATAAATGCACTAATATTTTTACACAACCATTTGTAAATGTAGCAGGTTCAAGTCCATATAGTCTAAATAGGTATAAAATTTGGGCAAGAACACCTAATCACGCTAATCCACATCTGACAGGTGCAGATGTAATTGAATTTTTAGTTGAATTTATTGATGATCACGAAGAACAAGGTGGTCCTCCAGTATCTGGTCCTTCTAATCCTGGTGACGGAGGTTTTGGACCTGACTTTGTAGACGGTCAAATTACTGTGTCTTGCCAAACAACTGAAGCCACAGGAAGTTTACAACCTTCTGGTTCTTTCGATATTACAACACCTTCTGTTGTAATTGGGCCTGTCCAAGAAGTTTCATAATCACTCTAACACATAATAGCACCCGGTAAATATACGCATATTATGAGGAGTTATTATGGAAGAAGAATACAAGAATGCAATGGAGTTTTCTAAGTATAGACAGACTCTTGCAATTCAAAGAAAAACACTTAAAGAAAAAATAGACGCCAAATTAACTTATGGATTTAACGGTGGTATCTTTAAAATAGATAGAAATCTGTTAAATTTTGTAGAGATGTTAATTTACAAAGATAGATCAGAGAATGTAGTCGTTCTTGATGCTAATGAAAATCCAATTTTAGTTGAAGATTTAGTTAAATTTAGAGACGAAATTTTTGATAGATATTTTTCTGCTTCTTTTGAATACTATGAAGAATATCAAAAAATTAAAAAAAGCAGATCTGTTGAGTCTTTAGTATCGTGAACAAAGGTGTTTTAATATTTGCAAACAATAACAGGCAAATAGATTATGCTAAAATGGCTGTTGTATCTGGCAGTCTTGCAGCAAAACATTTGAAAGTGCCTGTTAGTTTAGCAACTGATGAAACAACAGTTGCTTGGATGAAACAATCTGGCCAATGGCAAGAAGCACTTACAGTCTTTGATAAAATAATTGCAAAAAATACTCCTCAAGATTTACAACAAAGAAAATTTTTCGACGGCCCAACAAGCACAACAGCACCTTTCAAGAATAGTACAAGGCCATCTGCTTGGTCTGTTACTCCTTATGAGAGAACTTTGTTGATTGATTGTGATTATTTTATAATGAGCGATGCACTTAATGAATACTGGGAAGTAGATAGTCCTTTATTAATAAGTGATCAATACAACGACATACAAGATCAAAGCAGAGCAGGATGGCTAGACAGTTATGTTTCAGATACAGGTGTAAAATTGTTGTGGGCTACTACAGTAATGTTTACAAAAAATGACGAAACTAAAATATTTTTTGATCTGGTAGAACATATTAGGAAAAATTATAGAAGATTTGCAGATGTATATCGATTTGATAATAGAATATACAGAAATGACATAGCGTTTGGTATTGCAAAACATATTTTATATGGATTTGAAACTGATAAAGGTTATAGTTTACCTTCTGTTTTATCTGTTCCAGACCAAGATATGATAGTTGATGTAGAAAACGGTGCAATTAAAGTATTGTCTAAAAATTTAAACGACTATACACTGTGTAGCATTAAAGATAGAGATATACACTTAATGAATAAGCAGGCCGTACTTAGAAATATTGATAAAATAAAGGAAACTGTATAATGGATTTCGGTTATTTAATATTTGTTAATGAAAATGATGAAAGCAACTACTCGACTCTTGCTTATGCACTTGCACTTAGCATCAAAAATACGCAAAAAGAAGGATATGATAAAGTTGCTTTAGTTATTAATAACAGGAAATACATTTCTAATTACAAATCTACTTGGGTATTTGACAAAATTATTGAATTAGATGATATGCCCGAGGGATGGGATGTAAGATCAAATATGGATCTTGTAACACCTTGGGAATACACAGTTTGTTTAGATGCAGATATGTTATTCTTTAGAGATTATAGTCATTGGGTAGAGTATTTTATTAAAAATACAGAACTATACATTGCAAATAAAGCCTATACATATAGAGGTGATGTAGTTACTAGTGATTACTATAGACAAACATTTACAAAAAATGAATTACCTAATCTTTACAGTTTTTATACATTTTTTAAACGTGGTTGTTACAAAGAGTTTTTTGAATTACAACGTGCAATTATTGCAGAACCAGAAAAATATTCAAATGAATTTTTAACAAATAAAAAACCTAAAGTTGTAGGCACAGATGAAGCATTTGCTTTAGCAGCAAAAATTTTAGATATACAAAATGAAATTTCTTTTCCTTTAGAATTTCCAAGAGTAGTGCATCTAAAAGGAATGATTCAAGACTGGCCTTATCCTGCTGATAGTGTAACTGATCACGTTGGTCTTTACATTGATAGAAAAGGAAATATGAAAGTAGGAAACTATCAACAAACAGATATAATGCATTATGTTGAAAAAAGTAAGATAACTTTAGAAACAATTAATGTGTTGGAGGAAATAGCGTGGAAGACAAAAGAAGAAGTATAGAAGATCTACCAGATTTTGATGAATGGATTGCAAATTATAAGCCTCCAGAAATAAAATACGTAGCAGCATTTGATGCTGATACAGGTGTAGTGCTATGTGTTGGTCCGGATTATGCTGTAGATACTAAAACTTACAAAAATATAATTGAAATAGATGAGCTAAACGCACTGGCTATTTTAAACGGTGAAGTACAGATGAGCAAATGCTTTATCGATGCCTCACAAGGAAAACTAGAAATAGTAGAAGTAAAAAATCTTTTTAAAATTGATGATGTCTTACACAGAATAATTGATATTAAATGGGCTGAAATAGATAAGCCAGATGTCGTAGTAACTTATAGCAACAAAAAATTTAAAGTAGAAATTTCAGAAGTGTATGGCGGTACATATAAACTAGATACCGATGAACCATTTGCGCAAAGAAAAATATTTTGGGATGGAGAAACAGTTTTAAATTTTGATATTACAGCCTATAATGATCCTCATTACGTGTATCATTCAACACACGTTAAATTAAGTGATTTAGTAGAAAAGCCATTCGAGTTTGAATGTGTAGTAGGTGAAGACTTTAGTGTGTTCACAAGAAGATTATTTAAAAATTATGTGATTAGATATGACTAAAGTAGTTGAATTTGATGTATTCTTTTTAAGTTACGACGAGCCACACGCAGATGTGAACTATGCTGACCTATGTAATAAAGTTCCGTGGGCAAAACGTATTCACGGAGTAAAGGGTAGCGATCACGCACATAAAGCAGCCGCAGAACAATCTGAAACAGATTGGGTATTAACTGTTGACGCAGATAATATTGTAGACCCTAAGTTTTTTGATTTAGATTTAGATATGCCTCCTGAAATTAGAGCATTCAGTTGGTGCGGAAGAAACAATGTAAATGGGTTACGGTATGGAAATGGCGGTTTAAAGTTATGGCACAAAGACCACGTGTTAAAAATGAAAACACACGAGAATGCTGATTCAGATAGAGCGCAGGTAGATTTTTGTTGGGAAGAAGGATATAGAAATTTTCCGAAAACATACAGTGAAACTATTATTAATCCATCACCTTTTATTGCTTGGAGAGCTGGATTTAGAGAAGGTGTAAAAATGACACTAGACAGCGGATTAAAAGTTCCGCCTATGGAAATAGAAGAAAGGATCTGGTGGCATAATTTACACAGATTAAGAATGTGGAGCACAGTAGGAGCTCATATCGACAACGGACTGTTTGCTATATATGGAGCTCGACTAGGAACACATATGACAAACTGTACAGATTGGGATCATATACAAGTAAGAGATTTTGAAATACTTAGAGATCTTTATAATGACAAATGTAAAGTATATGAAAATAATCCAGAAGGGTTGTTACAACAAATAGAATTTTTAGGTAAAGAAATAAAATCAAATTTAGGATTACATTGGCCCGATCTAGATGCTACACAAAGCCGTTATGTTATGCAAATGTATGAAGAAACAATTAGATTAGGCACAACCTATTATAGTAAAACTTATGTATGATATTTTTTATGTTAGCGATAAAGATGTAAACACTTTGGACTGGTTAAACTTTCAAAGTCGCTTTCCTAATGCACAACTTGTGGAAAACTGTAATAGTTTTGAAATATTAAAAAACAAATCACTAACAAAACATTTTTGGGTTGTATGGGACAATCTAAAAATACAGAAGGATTTTGATTTTAATTACCGCATTCCTGAGTGGGACACAGATTATATTCACGTTTTTAAAAATGGCAAATATTATGACGGTGTGTGTATTTTTCCTAAATCTGCTAAAATTTTACAACGCGAATGGGATTATAGATTCTTTACAAATAAAAAAGAATTAGATATACAATGCACAGATATACAAAACTATGACGTAATTTTTATTTCGTATAACGAAGATTTTTCTGATAGGCATTATAAAACATTACGGAAAAAAGTGCCTACAGCAAAACGTGTACACGGTGTCAAAGGCATACATCAAGCACATATAGAAGCAGCAAAACTTAGTACAACTGAATTATTTTACGTAGTAGACGCCGATGCAATTGTAGAAGATGATTTTACATTTGATATGCAAATACCTTATTATGATTTTAATGGAAGGCAAACTGTATATGTTTGGCGTAGTAAAAATAGTGTAAATGATTTAGAATATGGATATGGTGGCGTAAAACTGTTTCCAAGACAAATGACAATTGATATGGACTTAACTAAGCCGGATATGACTACTAGTATTAGTAAAAATTTTAAAGCAATGGATACTGTTGCAAATTCGACATTAATTAATACAGATCCGTTTACAGCCTGGAAAAGTGCGTTTAGAGAATGTGTCAAACTGTCAAGCAGAATAATTGATAGACAAGACAATACGGAAACAGAAGAAAGACTGCATACTTGGTGTACAGTAGGAGCAGAAAAAGAATATGGCGAATTTGTACTTCGAGGTGCTAATGAAGGCAAAGAATTTGGCAAAGCAAATAGTAATAAGATTGACCAATTAAGATTGATAAATGATTTTAAATGGTTGGAGAAAAAGTTCAATGCAGGATAAAGAAAGAATACAAAGTTTTGAACCTATGATGGACGAAGTATCTCCAACATTTTGTTTAGCAAAATGGCATCATACTACAATATATTTGCAAACAGGTGAAACACACAGTTGTTATCATCCTAGGCCACACAAAATTCCGCTAGAGGGACTTGAAGATAATCCTAGTCTACTGCATAATACTCCTCAGAAAAAAGCAGAAAGACAACAAATGATTAATGGAGAGAAACCTAGCGGATGTCAATACTGTTGGAACATCGAGTGTATGGGTAAAGATTACATAAGTGATCGCAAAGAGCGTAATGCAAGTATCTATACACCAGAACGTTTTAACACAATTAAACAAGATCCAATGGCAGATGTAAATCCGCAATATGTTGAAATATCTTTTGGCAATGAATGTAATTTCAAATGTGGTTATTGTCACCCTAAACATTCTAGTTCATATCATAAAGAAATAAGAGATTTCGGTCCTTACAGTATGGTAAAAAATCACAGGAATGATATTGATTGGTTTAAAGTTTATGAAGAAGAAACTAATCCTTATGTAAAAGCGTTTTGGAAATGGTGGCCCGATTTAAAGAAAACTCTGACCATTTTACGTATTACAGGCGGAGAACCATTATTACAACAAAGCACTTGGAGAATGTTTGATGAATTAGAACGTAATCCTTGTCCTAATTTAGAATTAAACATCAATTCAAACTTTGGTGTTAAACCTATTTTAATTGAACGTTTTGCAAATAAAGTTAATAGTCTTGTAGAAAATGGCTGTATAAAAGATTTCAAAGTGTTTACAAGTATGGATACGTGGGGACCTCAAGCAGAATATATTAGAACAGGTTTAGATTTAGAATTATGGGAAAAGAACTTTGATACCTATATGACAAAAACAAAAATGCCTTTAACTTTTATGGTGACCTTTAATATTTTAACTGTTACAAACTTTAACAAACTTTTAGAAAAGTTTCTTGAGTGGCGTAAAAAGTATAATACAGACGATCAAACTAAATGGCAAAGAATTAGATTTGATACTCCGTATCTCAAAGAACCACTTCAATACGATATGAATATTTTACCTAAAGAAGATTTCATACCTTTTATGAAAAAACATTTACAATTTATTGCAGATAATGTAGACGATGCAAACCGTCATAAGTTTAGTATTTTAGAATATGAAAAATTTAGACGTGTAGTTGATTATATGAGCTCTACAAATTATTCTTTAGATAAAATTACAGAAGGGCGTAGAGATTTCTTTAATTGGTTTACAGAATATGATAGGCGTAGAGGTACAGATTTTTGTAAAACATTCCCTGAGTTAGTAAAATTTTATGAGGACTGTAATGGAATTTAACAAAAGTGATTTACATTTTCCTGATGCACAAGCAGTATTAAGTTCTGATGAAGGCTTGCAATTAGATATTTTAGCACACAAAGTAAAACACAAGCATATCTGGGTGCAAAGGAACAGAGATACTTGTTTACTTATGATTGGTGAAAGTTGGGTTTATGGAGAAAGTTTACCTGGTATTTCAACTTCAACAAACGAATTTGATTTAGAAGTACAACTTAAAAATACTGTAGGACCTAAGTTGTCTTTATTACTTGATTCTGATTTGTATCAATATGCAGTACCTGCCAATAGTAATGCTTATAATGTTGAAACACTAAAACAAATTTTACCTAAACTTATTTGGAAATATAAAAAAGTATATGTTTGTATACAAATAACAGAGCCAAGCAGAGAACATAGATACGAAGAAGATTTAAAAAGGTTCAACAGTAAATTGCAAAAACTTTTTATAAGAAAAGGCAAAGAAAAATTAAATTTTTCTAAGTGGTTAGAATTGTATGATGAATACCTTATGAGAGATATTTCTGATATTGTAAAACCCCATAACGGTAATGTAAGTATACTGCTATGGAAAAACTTTTGTAAATTTAATAGTTCTAATACCGATGGCTTAAAATTTTTACACGAAACTTGGATTGAGTTTGGAGCAAAAACACAAGGCATACAATTGCAAAGCCCGGCATTTTATGTTGCAGGTTGGATAGATTGGATACAAAAAGAATGGCAAGATATAGAGTTTGATCCTGCCTACATTTTACCACAGTTGGATCTAATAGAAAAATCAAATAAATTTTTAGCAGACTCAAACGAACACGTGCCACATCCTAACAGTTTACAACATTCATTGTGGGCGTTAAATTTATATTTGAAATCGGGATGGGCAATAAATGGACACTAAAAGCGATACTTTTTGCATTTATCCTTGGATTCATATGTACGTTAATCCGGATGGAAATGTATTACCTTGTTGTATAGGTGAATACAATAAACCCCTTGGCAACGTAAGAACACACAGTATAGAACAAATATGGAACAATGATAGATATAAAACTATGCGTCAAAATATGCTACAAGGCAAAAAGTGTAGTGAATGTAATGCTTGTTATGTTGCTGAAAGTTCTGGTGGTGTAAGTAACAGAATCACAAGGAACAAACAATACCAGCAACATTTTAATCTTGTAGAAAACACTTTACCTGACGGTACATATAAGCCTATGACTTTAAAACATTTTGATGTGCGTTGGAGTAATATCTGTAATTTTAAATGCAGAAGTTGTAGCAGCACATACTCAAGCACTTGGGCTCAAGAAGATAGTGCAAATGGTAAACCTAAAGAAATTTTTATTATGGCAGACGGTGATGATAATTCAAAACTTTATGACCAGTTTGAACCATATCTCGATGGCATAGAAAGTTTTTATTTTGCTGGCGGTGAACCATTACTAACTGATAAGCATTACATAATTCTTGAATATCTGATAAAAAATAACAGAACAGATGTAAGAATAGAGTATAATACAAATTTAAGTAATTTACACTACAAAAATAAAAGTGTAATTGATATGTGGAAAAAATTTAAAAACGTTCAAGTCTTTGCAAGTTTAGATAGTTACGGAGACAGAGCAGAATTTATACGCGAAGGCACTGATTGGAATAAAATAGAAAGTAACATAAAACAAATTATAGAAGAGTGTCCGCATATAAATCTTAATTTTAGTTCAGTTGTAAGTGTTTTTAATTTGTACACAATTACTGATTTTTTAGATTATTTGATTGATAACAAATTGTTTAATAAAAATGTAACACCTACATTTTATAATATCAACCATCCTGAATATTACAGTGCTAAAATTATTAATCCTGCATTGAAACAAAAGATTATAGATAAAATTACAGTGAACAAAAACAAATATAATAATCATATACAAATACTTCTTAAAGAAGTTATTAGTCATTTAAAAAATGTAGAATACAATGATTTGTTAAAAGAAGAATTTGTTGTTGTAACTGATTACTATGATAAAATACGTAATAGAAACTTTGTAAAAAGTTTTCCTGAGTTGAAGGAATTAATGGAATGAAAATATATTTTGATACACTAACTCCAAATCAATCTAATCTAAGTGAATTTGAAACTAACGGAAAAGAAGATTGGTGGTTGGTAAGCAAAGGTAGCGTAATGAAACGTGAACTTGAAAATATGCAAATAAATTTTCACAGTTTAGACACATTAGATGAACCTGGCATTTATTATATAGACGTCAACGGAGATCCGAATTGGTGGACAGGATGGTGTTTGAATGGCCCTAGTCATATACTAGAAAAAGTACCTGAAGCAGTTTGTCAACTAGTTAGAGAAAAGAAGTTGAGATTAATTATCAATGCTGACAAAGAGGGTGGACCTATGGTATATGATAATAACGGTTCAGGACCTTCTTTAGACGGATTTGCAACTACTACTAAGTTTATGCGTCAAAGAAATCTTCCACCGTACAGTGTTTTAATTTTGCAAGGAAATAGTAAAATAGAAGATGACTATGACAAATGGTTACGAACTAATCAAGAACAAAAATTATTCGAAGTACAATATAGTAATCATTTTGGTCATATATTCTTTGACGATAAAATGCCTAAAGATGTTTGCTTAATGAATGCTTTGCTTAATAAAGAATGTAAAGATTTTAACAGTCTCAACAGAGTGTATAGACCACATAGAGGCGCACATTTATATACTCTGGCTACAGAAAACTTATTACAATACGGTATTGTAAGTTGTAATCAAGTAGGTGATAGTTGTTCGGTTGCTCGTGAACTTGCTAATACCGATGACGTAAAGTTTAAAAAAGTAATGGAGAGTAATTTTCCTATTTACATAGATGGTAATTGGGCGCAAGAAAATGCAGCCTGGAATTACAATCCAAGCCTATATCAAAGTACACGTTTCACAGTCATTACTGAAACTATATTCAATGCTAACACTGCATTTGTAACAGAAAAAATTTTTAAACCTTTAGCATTAGGACATCCATTTATTTTAATTGCAGGAAGTGGTACTTTAAAAGCATTAGAGAATATGGGTTTTAGATGTAATTTTTACAACTTTGGTACAGAATATGATGCTATAGAAGATCCTGTTCAACGCTTTGCAGTTATTCACAATAAAATTAAAGAATTTATTGAATTAGATAATGATACAAAAATTAAAATGATGGGCGCAGCAATGGATGATGTAATTTTTAATTTCAACCATATTAGAGAAAATAACTTTTACCACGATGCAATAAGCAAATCTATTAAAAATAGTATGGAGTATTTTAATGAAAAAGTTTGGTGATTACAAAAGATTTTTTGCATTCGGGTGTAGTATGACACAGTATGCTTGGCCAACTTGGGCAGATATAATTGCATTAGAAATTCCAGAATCTTACAATTATGGACAAAGTGGTGCGGGAAATTTGTTTATCAGTAATGCTATAGTAGAAGCAAACAAAACACATAAATTTGACAAAGATGATCTTGTAGTTGTAATGTGGAGTAGTATATCAAGAGAAGATAGATATAAAAAAACAAAATGGATAACACCAGGTAATATCTATACACAGTCAGATTTAGATAGCAAATTTGTCTATGAATGGGCAGACAGCAGATTTTATTTGCTTAGAGATTTAGGACTTATTGAATTAACAACAAGTTATCTTGAATCTTTGCCTTGTGATATGAAAATGTTAGCAATGAGTCCTTTGATAGAATTACAAATAAGTGGAATGTTTTCACGACCAGAAACTGAATGGCACACAGGAATATTAGAATTATATAAAGACACAATAGATAAAATAGAAGAACCTATTGTAAATAATGTTTATAATGGCAGATGGCCAACTACTCCAATCAGAGGATGGGGCGGCAAAGGACAAACTGCAGATTATCATCCTACTCCATTAGGACACGCAAAATATGTTATGAATATGTTTCCTGATTTTGAATTTACTGCCAAAATGAAAAAGTTTGCAAAGGGAATGGATAAAAGAGTACACCAGTGTGAAACACTAGATGACACAAGAAACTTTTGGAAGGAAAGTCATCAGACTAGATTATAATGACCTGTATAAATTCTCAAAACTTAGTATACTTACAAACCTATAATAAATCGCAAACTGAACTTATAAAAATTGATTCTAGTGTGGGTGTGTATGAAATGAACAGGAAGGATTTTGATTTCTTCTATGTGCAATTTAGTGACAGCGGGAGTTTTAAAGTTTATCCTTTAGACAAGTTTATAGATAGTGATACTTTACAAAAGATAAAATCAGGAAATTTATTTCTTGTGTTAGATAATGCTTTAGAATATTTTACTGATACTGTAGACAGTATATATCGAGATATAATAATAAAAGAAAATATACCTGCCGAAAAAGTAATTTTTCTATCTGCTGTTCCTACTATGATAAATGAAGTTAAACGTGTTGCACAAAAATATAATTTGCCAGAACTTAAATTAGAATGGATGACACTTTTTGAAGCAACAGGAAAAGATGCAATTAAATCTAACAACAACTTAATGCCTGCAATCAAGAAAACAAAAAAATGGCCAAAGAAATATCTTTGTCTAAACAGACGTTGGAGATTACATAGGCCATTTATGGTTAGTATGCTTTACGATAGAAACTTAATACAATACGGGCATATAAGTCTAGCCACAAGTGATAATCCTGCTGTAGATAATTGGAATAGTGCTTTTAAACAGTTGCGAAACATTTATAGCAACCACGAAGATATTTTAGCTCTTATTTGCAGATGTTCAAATATTAAAAATAGGCTAGGTGAATTATATTTAGATACCACTGATCTCGCAACCAACAGAGCAATGTATGAAGATAGTATTGCTCCTTTTTATGAAGATACTTTTTTCAGCGTCGTAAATGAAACAACATATCACGAAGGTATTCCGTTTTTGAGCGAAAAAATATTTAAAGTAATTGCAATGGGACATCCATTTATATTATCTTCTGCGCCCAACACATTACAATACCTTCACAAGTTAGGATACAAAACATTTGATCCTATCATAAATGAATCATATGATACTATAGAAAGTAATAAAGAAAGAATGGTTGCTATTGTTGATCAAATAGAAAAATTGTGCAAAATGGATAAAGAACAAACAGCAGCATTCATTTCCAAAATACGTCCAATAGTGCAGCACAATTTTAATAATTTAAAATTAAGAACACGAAAAGGAATAAGCACTAGTATGAACTAAAACTGGTGTCTTAAACGCATTTTAAGCGTCATACAGCGGCGTTTATTTGTATATACGACACATACAACTCTGTTTACAAACCACGTTTAAAAAGCGTTTAAATGCGTTTTTGTAAATACTTTGGAACAAGTCGAAAAGGAAATAAAATGAAAATTGGATTTATAGGACTAGGTAAATTGGGTATGCCCTGTGCTGAAGTAATTGCCAAAAAAGAACACAGTGTTTTGGGCTATGATATTAACAAAGTAGAAAGCGACTATGTAATAGTTGAAGATAGTATTGAAGATGCTGTCAAAGATAGAGATATAGTATTTGTAGCAGTTCCTACTCCGCACGATCCAGCCTATGACGGTAGAACGCCAACTGCACATTTAGAACCTAAAGATTTTTCTTATGATATTGTAAAAGAAGTATTAACAGAAGCAAACAAGCATATGAACAAAGATCAATTGCTTGTTTTAATAAGCACTGTATTACCTGGCACAACACGTAGAGAATTTGTTCCGTTGGTAACAAACACTAGATTTGTTTATAATCCATACCTTATAGCAATGGGAACTGTTGCTTGGGATATGGTAAATCCAGATATTGTAATGATAGGAACAGAAGACGGAACAGAAACAGGTGATGCAAAACAGTTAAGAGAATTTTATGAAACAATAATGGAAAACTTTCCATCATATGAGATTGGAACTTGGGATGAATGTGAATGTATCAAAGT
>Ga0163109_10002263_pt1 | contig 15102 bp, 26 predicted proteins | sample CRUFie1St13metaG_FD_108704 | JGI IMG/M metagenome (GOLD analysis project Ga0163109, IMG submission 108704) | Marine microbial communities from the Costa Rica Dome - CRUD Field 142mm St13 metaG | ecosystem: Environmental > Aquatic > Marine > Oceanic > Photic zone | place: Costa Rica: the Eastern... | reverse complement strand
GTGTCACTTGGATCAAGCCAAAGACTGAGATTGGGTATGTTTACTGAAGGATTGTAAGGTGTGCTACTGAAAGCACTTGCTCTGCGTCCTGCAAAGAAACTGCCTGTGGTGGACGATACAAAAGGCATTATGTAAAGTCTACCATCTGTCCAAGCACAACATAAGTGCCACCATCATTCAATATTGTAAATGAAAATGCATCAATACCGTTTGCGTTTCCTGTAGGAGCTGAGCCACCTTGCCAATTAATGGTCTGCGCCGATCCGGCTATTTGCACTGCGGTAACTATGCGAGGTGTAGCACCTTGGTTAAGAATTATTGTTACATTTGTAGCATATTCAGCTGTTAAGTTAACGTTTATAAAGTTTGCGGTAATATCGCCTGCTGGTGTTGTGTGATAAAATATGTGTCCGTCATTCCAGTTATGAGCAACAACTCCTGATTGTCCTGTGAGTGTTTGGAATTTTTCTTCTACACCTCTATTAAAATGCACGTCTTTTGTAAATGTTGTTTCTGTTGTAGGGGATACCGCATCTGTAATTCCATAACCACCAAGTGTGGTTGGTGTGCTTGATATATCTGCAAATGCTAAGTTATTAATTGTTACTGTATTGAAATCAATTGAAGTTGCACCAGTAAAGTCTACGTTACCAGTTGGTGCCATATTGTTTAGTGTTGCCGCATCAGTAATACCATAACCTGCTAGTGTTGTTGGCTTTCCAGACAGTGAACCAAAAGCACCATCAAATACATTGGTATCCACATAATCCTTAACTGCCGCACTTGTAGGTAATGTTGTATCATTGTCATTTGATCCAATGCCTTCTGATTCAAGCACTATTGCAGTTGCTTTGAAGTTGTCTACCTCAATGTTTGAAACTGTGTTATTGTCTACATCAATGGTTTTATTTGTTAATGTTTGCGAACCTGTTAATGTTGCTACAGTTCCGTCAATATTTAATGTTACATCACCGGAAGTACCTCCACCTGACAAACCTGTACCTGCTACTACTGATGTAATATCGCCTGTTGGCACTGTTGCTACTTGAGAATCAACATATGCCTTAATAGATTGCTGAGTGGCTAGATGCGTTGCGGAATCAGAAGCCATATTATCTTCATCTTTAATTGATGTACCTGAGATAGTGTCGTTTAATACTGCACTAGTAAGAATTTTGTTGGTTAAAGTTTGAGCACCTGTGAGAGTTGTTACAGTAGAGTCAATAGCAATATCATCTGCATTGGCATCAATACCCGTACCACCAACCACGTTTAAAGTAACATCACCACTAGTACCACCACCTGTTAAACCAGCACCAGCAACTACCGATGTAATATCTCCACTGCTTTGAGAATCAACATAGGCTTTTACAGATTGTTGTGTTGGTATAAGAGTATCACTGTCAGAAGACATATTATCTTCATCAACAAATCCAGTAATGGTAATTGTACCGTCAGATATACTTCCATAGGTAATTGTACCTGATACAGTTGCACTTGACAATGTACCAACTGATGTAATATTTGGTTGTGCCGCAGTGGTCACAGTACCTGCAGTAGTTGCAGTGGTTGCACTTGAAGCAGTAACGCCTGTAAGCTGACTTCCGTTACCAATTAGAAAAGCACCAGTCACGTTTCCTGTTGCAGTTACACCACCGGTGATATTGATACTACCGGTGCCGTCTATATTTTTACTGTTTAGATCAAGGTTGCCGCCTAGTTGTGGTGATGTATCATCAACCACATTGTTCATACCACCTACTGCGCCGCTAATAGTACTCCAACTATCCGAGTAGTAAACCTGTACATTACTACCTGTAAGAACCAGTTGTCCATCTACAGGTGTGGAAATAGTTGAATCTCGTGCGGTAGAATCAGCAAAGTTGGGCAATCCAAGGGGACCATTTGAAATAAGACCAGCACTACCAACATAGATTCCTCTATGCCTTATGTTGGCGTTGCCGATAAATCTTATATCGTTTTGATCAGGAATAGTATCTTGTGCAGTGCGTATTGTACCTGTACCGTCTGGTGCAAGGATTATGTCGCCATTGGTGTTGTAACTTGAGATAGTTTGGCCACTCAGTGCAATGTTAGAATTTACACTGTTTGCACCATAGAGTTCGTCAAAGTTATCATTGACTTTATCCATAGCACTTCGTAGATTATCACCATCTCCTGCGTTGGCCGATGTGCCTAAATTAATTGTTTGCTGAGCCATCTATACATCCTTTTAATCGCATGTATTTATGTACTTTTCGTGGATAAACTTATTTGCCAATTTTGCTACTTCTACATGTCCAGCACGAGTAGGATGACGTGAGCCATTTTCTTCACCTATGCTCTTACAAAATTCAAGCATGCCTACATGCGGTAATGGTACCAGATGTTCTTTGTATTTTTGTATAACAGGCAAATAACTGATATCATCTAGCAATGTAAACACAAACGGATATTGATTGTTGTGCAAATAATTTAAAAGTTTTTCTAAATGTTCCACACTGTGTTTTTCGATTTCATCGATTGGTGTTTTAACTAAATGTTCTTTCCATGGTTTTGTTTTAAATTTATAGTAACTATAGTCCAAAATATCCTTGGTCCAAGGTATATATTGATTGTCAGTGTTGTATTTGCATTGTACGTCAAACCGTGCAAGTCTAGTAACATTAAAAATTACCAGTGTATCTTGTGGTGTATAATTAAATTTTTCCAACATATCGCAGATTGTTGTACAGATAGCCACTATACCTTGACTAGCAACTGCAACATTTGTGAAACTTTCAGGCTCAAGTTCTTGTGCAACCATACTGGCCCAAGACTGAGGAATTGCTACTTCATAGTCTACATCATGACGAAAACTATTGCCGCCTGCCCATACGTCTGTCGGAGGTGCGCCGCCTATACCATCTTGCGTAAAACTGCAACCGCCTGCAAGTATGCTTTTATATTTCGGTAGTTTTACCAAGGTGACCTTTGGCCATCTGCTTGATTTCTAAGACATTGTAATTTGGATCTTCAACAAAGAATGTTTCTTGTTGATAGTCTGTGCCAGCAAAACGTATGTATGGATCATCTAAAAATCCACCGTTTGCTTCTACACTTGCACGTACACGAGCAAAGTCCTCATCATTTAGATGTATGCCAAAGTGTGGAACACACACTGCACCCATATCTACATGATGTCTTGAACGTTCTGGACCTTTAGTTTCTCTAGGTGTTGAACTGTGTAATGTAAGTTCGTTGCCAAAGAAGTCTATGTCTTGCCATTTTCCTTCTTCGCTCATATCCAGTTTGCAACCTAGTACGTCAACGTACCATTGACTTGTAACGTCGAGATCACCTGCTTCTATAGCTAGATGAAAACAATTGCTCATACTGCAAAACTTTCACCGCAACCACAACTTGCAGTTGCATTTGGATTGATAACTTTTAAATAGTTTCCGCCCAGCTCATTTACCCAATCAACTGTGCAACCTAACACAAACATTTCTGCTATTGGATCTACAACCAGTATGTCATTTATAGGTTCACTCCACTTTACATCAGGCCATTTGGATTTGTGATCCCAAACATAAGTAAAGCCTGAGCAACCTCCACCTTTCACACCAAGAGTAACATAGTCACCTTCTGGCGTAACTGATTTAAGATATTCTGTGGCTTTGTCTGTAACTTTTAACATTATTTCTCACGTTTATAGATTGTCCAAGCACCGTATGCAATTGCTCCATATGCGGCTAGTTTCGCAAATGGTCCTGCAATTAGAACTATTATGCCTACTGCAATTAGTATTGCACCATCAAGAGAAGTACGTTCTTCAAGTCTGCTTGTGATAAATTTTTTTAACATGTAAATTCTCCTTGTAGAGTATTTATTTTACATGTTTTCGTATTCAAAGTTTTGGCATTCATCGCCTTTGTTTAGCAACACGGCACCGTTACGTAGGTGAAAACGTTCTGCCATTTCTGTTAGCGGGCTAAGTGTAACAAAACGTGTACAACCTTTTGTTTCTTTGATGTGTTTTGCGGCTTCAAGTATTATTTCTCTACCGGCACCTTTTGAATAACTCCAAACTGTGTAGAACACCGCCGTATTCCCAAAGTCCTGTCCTTCTTTCCATGCTTCAATCGAGAATGCATCTAGTTCATGTTCAGTGATAGGAACCTCGTTTGTGTATCCTACGCAGATTACTGCACGTTTGCCTTCTTCGATTGGATCTGCGTACTGTGCATATTGATCTTCATAAAGTGCATATACTTCTCTTCCACACATGATACGCCAGTCTGCTGAGATATGCGGACGGACTGGATCCTTTTTAACTTCTTTAGCAACTTCTTGTAAATCTAATCTTGATAGCATGATATTCCTTTGTTATAGTCGACGTGTAATACGACCTTTTTTTAAATCGTATGGCGAAACTTCAAGTTCTACAGTATCTCCTAACAAAACTTTTATTTTGTACATACGCATCTTACCGTTAATTTGAGCAATGACTTCATGTTTTGGTTGTTGTATTTCAACTCTGAACATGCCACCTCGCATAAGTTCAGTAACTATACCTTCAAATTTAATTAATTCTTCTTTAGGCATTCGGCTCCTTAATTTCCTGCAACCGATCCCAACGAAAACTTCTCCATGCACCTATGTCTGTGTCCCATACAACACAGGTGTCTGTGTTTATTTTTGTTTCCTTGTTTTTTTCCACGTGTGGTACTATACTTTCCTGCAATGTTGCATTCATTTTTCTAATTGTGCCATCTGCTTTAGCAAATTCAATACGAACTATGCCATCCACTAATGCACTTCTTACTATTTTTTGATTGTTAATATCTGTATATTTAACCATTTAAGGCCTCCAAGTTTACGTTGATTAAGTCGTCGTAGGTCCAGTTTACTGGTGCGGCACCACCAAAACTGCCAGTCTTAATACCTTTGCTAAAACTAACACCACGCCATTCGCGTTGTTCTCTACGCAGTTCCTTGTGTAGATATTCTGGTTTCACACCATGACGTTTGGTCATATCATACATTTCAATGTGTTTGCCGTATTTCAATGCGAGCATGTTTGCTTCTTCTTCAGTAAGACTAACACAATCATTCTTACCACAAATAGTAACACTCCAAACTGATTTCATAATCTATCCGTTATTTCTTTCATTCGTGAGCTCATCCAATCTAATATTATTTTTCTGTCACTTTCAGATATATTCCAACGTTGTTCGTAATCTACAACATTTCTAAGTGTTGATTCCTCATACCGCAATGCATTATAAAGTGCTAGTTCAACACTGCACGGCTTATTTTTCTTCATTACCAGAACCTTGCATTGTCATTGTTGAAATATGCCAGTATCAAGGCAATTGTCAGAAAGCCCCATATACAAGCATTGACAGTCAAGAAGTGCCTAAAATTATTTGGCAATTTCATTAGCCACGCCTCATACGTGCTATTTCTTTTGCATCATTGCTGTCCTTACGTACAGGAACCATGTTCGACTTGTGCAACATACCAATGCCAGCAAGTTCATCACCTGTGTACACATTCTCTTTACGTTTAGCAGTACTACCAACTAGATTGTTGCCCAGTGTATAGGTGCCTTGATGTTGCTTGTAGTCAGGCGCCTTGTAGGGAGACTCTTGCTTGCCTTTGCGTTCTGCTGGCGGAGTATAGCCTAACTTACGTAAATACTTGTCGTGTGCGGCTTGTGCCTGTAGTTGCTTTTCAGTAGGCAACTTCTTACGTTTCTTACGAGAATATTGTGTAGTAGTCATGTAAGGACCAACCAAGTGCATAGACATATAGACCTCCTGTAATAAGTTTTTATTATAGCAGTATTGCACAGTTTGTCAACCTAAAAGTTAACTGACATTGTAGTTTTCTCTTACTACAAACACTTGCCAGTCTGGATGTTCTTCTTCTAACTTCTTTGCTTTTGCTTCGAGGTAAGCACGGTCTTCATTTATCTCAGCAACTCGAAGTCTTGTTTCTTTTGTTTCTCTAACAATTAATCTATAATGTATCTTAGGGTCCATTATATCCTCGTATTCTATCGGCTATGGCTTGTGCAGTATATGCACTCAGTGTCCAACCTAAATGCCCATGCCCTGTGTTATACCATACGTTGCTCTGCATTGGACTCTGTTTCACTATGGGCATCATGCTAGGAGTCATTGGACGTAAACCTGCCCATGGTTTAATATCTTCTGTGTTTATCCCCTCAAACATTCTTTCTGCCCAACGTACTAAAGGTCTGATTCTTGCTTGTACTATGTCTGTGTTGTAACCATTGAACTCAGCAGTGCCTGCCACTCTAAGTCTATCTTTGCCTAGTCGTGCAGTAACTATTTTTGATTCATCGTCTAATAGACTTACCCACGGCGCATTGCCTGGATTGTTTATTGTAATGCTATATCCTTTTACAGGATATATTGGTAAATCATCTTCAATTGTTTTTGCAAGTTTTCGACTGCCAACACCAGCACATACAACAATAGGCCCGTCAAACTTTAATTTGTCGACCGGTTTGTTTGTAAAAACTACATCATATTTGTCTACTAATACTCTTGTTAGTTCAACACAGAACTTGTGTATGTCACCTGTAAAATCGCTAGTGTTATAAAACCCACCAATTATATTTGGATTGCTTAATGCTGGCTCTATTTTGTTTATTTCTTGTGGACTTACTTCCCATCTATCTAGTCCTGCACTCCGGTACAAATTGTTTGTGCTTTTTGCAAGATCAAATTCTTCATCTGTAGTGTAAACATGCAGTATGCCTTTTTCTACTTTGTCAAATTCGATACCTTCTTCATCGGCTATTTGTTTGTATAGTTTGTGTGCTTCTAAACTCATTCTACAAGTTTCAATTGTATTCACATCTTTGTTTTTAATTTCTAATAGAAACTTTACAAACCAACTGTACTTGTCCAGACTAGGAGCAAGGTTAATCTTTAGTGGAGCATCTGCTTGTGTCAGCCATTTGATACCTTTTTTAACATTACGCCAACTGTTCCATGTTTCAGCATTGGAGGCACTTAGTTGTCCACCATTGGCATAACTTGTAGCCATGCCTGGATATTTTCTTTCATCAACTATAGTTACATCGTAATCTGCTCGAGCAAGATAATAAGCAGTTGTCACTCCTGTAATGCCAGCTCCTATAACTAATGCTTTCATTAATTTTCCAATAATATGTTACAAATTTTTTCACTTAGTGCAATAAAGTAATCTTCAGTGTGTCCTTTGGTTGTTTCAGCCGCAGTGCCGATACGTATACCTGAAGTTTCAACAAAATTGCGAGGATCATTTGGCACACCGTTTTTGTTTACGGTTATGCCATTTTGTTCTAACAAGTCAGCCGCCTGTCTACCACTGTGTTTGCTTTCGCTAAGATCCATCAAGATAATATGACTGTCAGTGCCGCCAGTTTGCACAGGAAAACCACGTGCTTCAAATACTCTGCACATTGCTTTTGCATTTTCGACAATCTGTTTTGCATAGGTCTTGAAGTCTGGTTCAAGAGCCTCCATATAACATTGTGCCTTGGCAGCAATTATATTCATCAGTGGACCACCTTGTGTGCCTGGAAATATACTGCTATTGATACGTTTAGTATAGTCAGGATTGTTCCACAGTATCATACCACCACGAGGTCCACGTAGTGTTTTATGAGTTGTACTTGTAACAACATCAGCAAAAGGCAAAGGTGATTCATATGCACCACCAGCCACTAATCCTGAATAGTGTGCCATGTCTACCACAAGATAAGCACCAACTCCGTCGGCTATATCCTTGAATGCACTCCAGTCAATTTGTCTTGGATAGGCACTTGCACCTGCTACAATGACTTTTGGCTTACTAATTTTGGCTAGACCACGTATTTGTTCATAGTTTAATAATCCATCTTCATCGACACCATAGGTGACTGCATTGTACACTTTCCCACTAAGTGTTGGCGGTGCACCATGCGACAGATGTCCACCACTTGCTAGGTCCATGCCCATTAGTGTATCACCTGGTTGCATTAAGGCTTGATATACTGCTGTGTTTGCACCAACGCCTGAGTGTGGTTGTACGTTTGCAAATTCACAACCATAGAGTTCACAAACTTTGTCAATTGCCAGTTGTTCTATCTCATCCATATGAGCACAACCATTATAATAACGTTTGCCTGGATAACCTTCTGCATACTTGTTGGTAAAAATACTACCACACAAATCCATCACTGCTTTACTGGCGTAGTTTTCACTAGCAATAAGTTCCACAGTGGTGTTTTGTCTTTTATTTTCTCTTCCAAGTATTTTAATAATTTCCGTATACATTTACTCACCGCGATCTAGTAGGTCTATTTTATTTGGGACATCTTTCCATTCGGCTGCATCTGCAGGTGTAATACTAGGGTCCACTTCAGTGTGTTCAACAAACGATGGCAACTTTGCAAGTTCAGCATTAAGATGCGTCCATTTTTCATCCGGGGTACCTTCAATGTCGTTATCTGCTACAATTGCATCTACAGGACATTCTGGAACACATACTGCACAGTCAATACACTCATCTGGATCAATGACCATAAAGTTTGGTCCTAGTTTGAAACAATCAACTGGACAAACACTCACACAATCTTGGTGCACACATTTAATGCAATTTTCAGTTACTACATAAGTCATTAGTCGTCCCGGTTAAGTGTGTCCCACATTTGTTTTTTCTCAATCAAGTTTCGTTCAAGATCCTTATACTGTTGTCTAATCTTCGCAAGTTCAGCAAATTCCTTTTCCAATTCTGGATTTGGTTGCAATATTGCTAAACGTTCTTGAAGATCTTCAAGAGTTTGTTTGAGACTGACTCCGTTGATTTCAATGTCAGCATCCTCACCATTGACCGACATCTTGCCATGTACATTATGGCTCATTGAAAACACATCCTGTTGGGCAATATCCTGTGTTGGACTGATAGCCATGGTTGGGAACGAGTAATCTGGCAATGACTTGTAGGTATAGTCATAGTCCTCGTATGCCTCATCAATGGCCGTTACCAAACCATCTTCGTTGATTGTGAGGCGTTCTTTAGATATTGTTTTTCTCTTCGATGATTTCTTTTCTACGTTCTTTGACTGCTTTGCCAATTTCTTGTAGTGCAGCTCTTGCTCTTACTGCGGCCGCCTTGACTTTCTTTTCAGTAAACTTTTTGTTTTCTGCAATGTAGTTTTCCATGTATTCTACTAAATTATCGTGTGCTGACATATTTTTCTCCTAATTATAGATCAGTAAATTGGCGGTGCAGTTGGCCAGTCAGTCCATGCGTTCATGCTTTGCAGACGACCAGCCTCTCCTGTACGACCAATGTGTTTTAGTTTAAAGCATCGTGGCTTTCTTTTTATGGTCTTCATTATGCTCCCCTTATTATATTATACTCGTGGAACAAGCAACGCCACGAGTTAGTGTATTGTTTTTTTGGTTTGTAATTGTAAATGAGCTTCGTCTATTCTTTCAAAGCCCATTCGCTCTAGTTCTTCATAAAAATCATCAGATAGCTTAAAGGCTTTGTCGTCATGGTCCTTTGCTTTTTCACTAGGCACACCTAACAGACGCATAAGTCCTCCAATAGGTATTACACGGACACCATTGTCATACATGGTAGCACAAATTGCAATCACCAATCCTGCAACTGCCTCGTCTTTGCCAAACAAGGAATCTAATTCTTTTTTACTGCTGAACATATCGGTATTTATTATGTTGCTATCCAGTATATAAAATAAAAACAAAACACAATACCAACCAAGCCACCAAGTGTGTCAATGATTATGTTACTTCCACTACGAGCTTCACCGGGCATAGATTGTCTTGTGAGTCTATTGGCCTCTTGTTGTGCTTCAACCAATTGGCAAGTTGGACATATACTTAAACTATGTCCTTTTTCCATTCCGCATCTTAAACACGGTGTGCTTATAGTGGGAGTTCGCATTAGTCTACCTCTAGTTCAGTTGTGTCGACAAAGCCTGTCTGCTCGAGTATCTGAGTTGGCGTGATGTCTTTCTTTCTTGAACGTATTTCTGCTATCGAGATAGGCTTTTTGTATTCACCACGTTTTGCTTCTTTGTTCTTCTCATACAACTTTTCTGTAATTGCATAACCTGCATCAAAATCTTTTGCACCAAAATCCAATGTTTCTAGATATTTCAATGCTTCTAGTTTGGTCATTGGCTCTGGAAGCTCAATAAGATTGATGTTCTCACAATTGTTTTTAATGAGGATTTTAGTTCTACTCACAAGGTCGTTTGCAAATCTAACTTTGGTAATACCATTCTGCATGGCAGTACCTGCTACTGTAAATTTTTGTTCCATTTCTTTAGTACCTTTACTCTGTTTATTGTTGTAGTATCGTTCGTATGCTTTGTAACAGTGCCACGAACTTTCACTGCATCCCCTATTTCAAGTTTCTCTTTGTAATAAAAACTTGTCTTATATCCGTCCGTTGTAATACTATTATAACGGAAGGTACCCCAATCTGTCAACCAAAATCTTGCAACCGGTTTCAGTTCAACATCGACTCTTTCTTTGATCTTACCAAATGTTCCATACACACTATCTTTTGTAAGTGCTTCTTCTTTCATAGCACGTTCATACTGGCCAATTTGTGAATTCACAATACCAATAAGCATTCTGTCCTGTGGCACAATAAATTCATCCATTTCTACTGCACTGCTTAGACTCTTTTGAAAATCATTCAGTGTTCTTGTGATTGCAGTAACCATCAATCTACTGCTTATAAATTTTCTGACTTCAGCGCCTTTGCATCTATCTTCAACAGAGATCTTACCGCCAATCTCAAGTGCATTTCTTGCAACTGTCCTGTTGGCCTGTCTAATTACATTACCTTCGTCATCATACTCATCTTGTTTTAGATAGACACCATTTATTCTTTGTGCATAAACTGCCGCCGCCCATATATCATATGCACTGTATGCAACTGTTTCAACTATTTTCTTTTTTCCAACCTTGAAACTATACATTTTCTTCCCCTAAAAATTTTGCCTCAACTGCTTTTATGTGTTTGCATTTTCTCCATGCAATGCAATTACAATCCCAACCACTGTCACGTAGTGTAACAGTGTATTGATCACCTTTACTACCAGTAACTGGCCATTCTATGCCAACTGCCCAATGACCTTTTGTAATCATTTTTTCACTAGCATGTGCCATTAAGCTGCCTTCCAATTTACTGTTAACTTGTCCTCATCAACTTCTCTGTAACCTACTGGCATAACCAACCATGCACCGTCATTGTCAACAAGTATGTCACCAACACTTACACTGTGCATCTTAGCAAGTCTTTCGATTCTGTCCTCAGGACCAATGTTACCAACCTCAAATGCATGGTTGATATCATCCGCAACAATGTTTGCAACATGTGTGTAAGAACCATTTGCAAGACCAATACTGGCACGACCTTCTTGTGCTTCAATGTATGCCTTAGCATCAACATGACAGTCCCAACCTTCTTTGTTAATAAGATCGGACAAATCTTTGTCAATTACTATTTGGAAAACTTTAATTATCTGTGGCATTTAGCATCTCCTTGTTTCTAACTGTACATACAGCTTAACATAAGATACGTATATGTCAACCTTTTTCTAGAAAAAGAGTTGTTTTTTCTATAGAATATTCCACACGAGCTTGCCATTTTTTGTTTTTTCTAGTGCTATTCATCCACTGCGGCCAAGTGACAACCAAGCCTTTTGCTGGATATGCTCTGTGTATTCGGTATTCTGTGGGGCGAATATTAAGCTCTTCTCGGCCGAGTGCATATTCAAACACGTTAGCTCCTAGTGTGATTTCTGTTACAGGATCATGTGCAAATATAGTTTGCTGACGTTCTTGTATATACATCACATCTAGTAAAAGCGGATCATCAGGAGCAAAATGTTGTGCTACTGTGAGGATGTCCTGAAATGTCTGCGAGCGATTGTGTATGCCAAGGTCTTCAATCACTGGTGCATAGGTCAATCCTGCGAGAAACATGTTGAACTCTAGTCTATCGCCATAGCCTTGCCATTTTTTAAGCCATTTGTGTGCGGCACAATCTTTATTTTCTAATCCCCAATCCAGCATGTATTCATAGAACTTTTCAAATCGCACGCCGTGTCGCTTGTTTAGATAACGTGTTACTATTTGTGTAAAGCCATTGGCGTCCATCATCGAAGTATACCATGTCCATAGCCAAAGTTTTTTCATTTGGTCTGCAGGCAAGTCTTTGGTGCCTGTAAGTGTTTCTTGGTACTCGTCGACTATGTTTGAAAAATAACTCTTCAGTGTAGTTTGTGTGATACCATGCTTTTTCTTGTATTCAGGTTCATTCATTTCAGAATTTTCAAGTATTGTGACTGGATATGCTTCTACAATAATATCTCTACTGAGTAGATCGCATAAACCTGCGGTCCAAGACTCCCAGGTTTCACCCGGCAAGCCAATAATTAATTCAGTATTGATGCTGAGTCCTTCTCGGTGAGCAGTGTCTGCGACTCTCTGCATGGCTTCTTCTTTGAGGTTTACACGTTTGATATGCTTTAGCACTTCCGGATTTGTGCTTTGCAACGCCATTGTAAAACGACGCATCATGTCGGCTTCCATAAGTTTAACCGCCATATCTACCAACTGCACTGTTGCATTCTTGCTCCAGTTGGTATCAAACAACACTGGAAATCCATACTTCTTTTTTGTGCGAATCAGCATGTCTGTGATTTCCATATCTCTATCTTTGAATATACCAAAGTTGGCATCAGTATTTGTGATTAGTTCTAACTTGTTTCTGCCTATCCAATCCAGTTCTGCTTCAATGCGTTCAAGTCCAAACTTTTTTACCTTGCTAAAAGTGGTACCACCCCAGTCACAAAATGTACACATAAAAGGACAACCGCGATTGGTTTCTAAAACTGCATTCCAAATTTTACCAGGATACATAGTGGGTAAATGATCAAATAAACCCATTAGGTAAGGCGATGGAACTTCTGATAAATCCATGATACGTTGACTAGGACCAGTCAGCAGAGTTTTACCATTTCGATTGATGCTTATACCTGGAACAGTTTCTTCGTCTTTCTCACCAACAAAACTTTGTAAAAGCCCTGTAAAAGACACCTCACCTTCTTGATGAATAAGATAATCTATATAAGGTTTATCAGCAAAAAAGTTTTCGCTTTTATTTGGAGTTTCAGCACCGCCAATTATAATTTTACATTCTGGATAACGATGTTTAATTGCTTTGGCCAACGCCTGATTGTAGCTCACGTTCCATACGTAACTGCTTAGTCCTACTACTGCAGGCTCAACCATTCTATCTATCAGTTCGTCAATTGGTTCTTTCACACTGTACAAGCCACCAAGACGATAGTTTTCTAGTATGTGCGGTTGAGTTGTAGCATAAGCCCACACCACGCCAACACTATATGGAAAGTAATAATAGTTGCTACCTGGCAACTCCAGACTCATTTGTGCCATGTAAACATTCTTCATACGAATACTTATCACTCAGTGGGCTATTCAAAAGAAAAGCCACCCGAAGGTGGCTTTTTAGTGATCTAAAAGATCTAATTAAGCGGCAGTTCTTGATGCTAATGCTTTATAACCAGCGGCAATAACTTCTCTTGGTGCTTTTGTACCTAAAGTGTAAACTTTAGACTTGTTACCTTTTCTACCGATAGTGTTTAAGAACACTGGGTATCCTGCAAATTTAATTGCTTGGATTGATGCACCAGGATTTGAAACGCCAAATCTTGATTTAAGTTCTGCTGATGTTAATCTTTCACCAGCCATTAAAGCTTCAAGGATCTTACCTTGCTTACTATTGCTTCTCATTTAGATTACTCCGTATCTAGGTTAAAATGTTGTTAGGTCGTCTAACAACTTGTACACATAATAACACGTTCTGTGGATAAGTCAAATGGTAGTTAACCTTTTTGGAGGTTATGGTTAACTACGTTTATAAAAGATATGATTGTCAATGGTTACAATCTTTTTCATGGTTTTATTCCATTTAGGATTCACATAGTCTGCATGATAATGTGTTGCACCTTCCAGCACATCATTCCATTTGTCAAATGCCAATATCTGATATGCAATGTTTTCAGCAGTCTGCCAACCACGATTGTTTTCTTTGTTGATCACTTCGTCTTTTTTGCCATCACAATACCATGAGAACTGACATCTATCTCGCTTGGGATAGTAAACACGTTGGTCATCTGGTAGATCCTTCTGTTGTTTTGTTTTCCAACTTTCTCTTACAGGCCCTTCAAATATTACTGCACAGGTATCAGCTGGATAACGTCTATCCAACACTCTATTCATTACAACTCTGCCCACGGCGATTTGTCCTGCGATGCTTTGATTGTTTGCTTCTCTGTAGATGTTTAGTGCTAAACACTCAACCTCTTCTGGTTTGACCAACAATTTTATTACATCAAGATCTTTTGATTTTACTGGCTTGTAAATTACTCTTGTTGTGTTAATTTTTTGTATCACAGGTCTTTCTATAATTTTAGGTACTTCTATTTCCTTGATAACAATTTTTTCTACTATTTCTGGAACTTTAATTTCCTTTACTACAGTTTTTGTTTCTATAATAGGAATCTTTATTTCCTTCACAACAACTTTTTCAACAGGAACTTCTATACGTTCTGTTTGTTTTTCTATTACAATCTTTTCAGGAAGTAGATAATAACAACCAATTGTGCCAATAAAAATACCAGCCGCAAATTTTAGAATACTTCTCATGGATTCTCCTTCTAGCTCTATTTTATATTTAAGCAACCTTCCCAGTAATTAATGACTTGTCTAACTTAACCTGTGTCTTTCCAATTGAAGCACCAGTGTTCTGATATACATAAACAGTTCTTGGATTCACTTTGTAAACCTTACCAAACTTTTTAATACCACCGTATGTCCACTCAATAGTATCACCTACAACAACAGAAAACTTTCTTGCTTTCATCTTACCTAAAAAAGTAATATGCTTGTTGTACTCGCTTGCCAATACATGCATGTCAGCAGTATCTGTGATTTTTCTCATTGCAGTTAATGCATCTGCTAATTCTTTACTAATACTGTATCCCAT
>Ga0163109_10002262_pt1 | contig 15103 bp, 17 predicted proteins | sample CRUFie1St13metaG_FD_108704 | JGI IMG/M metagenome (GOLD analysis project Ga0163109, IMG submission 108704) | Marine microbial communities from the Costa Rica Dome - CRUD Field 142mm St13 metaG | ecosystem: Environmental > Aquatic > Marine > Oceanic > Photic zone | place: Costa Rica: the Eastern... | reverse complement strand
CGTTTCTGGGAGGCAATTAAAGTGAATGGAAAGATTGAAGAATACGAGCATAACGGCACTCGTATCCCTGCTATCTCCGAATCATATATGAGATATCCAGATTTGGATTCTCTTAAGACAGAATAGATGAGTTCGCTTCCCTTGTTAGATAAGCCAATTGCTACTGAATCTGTAACACTTACATGTACACCGGCAGTTGTTGTATTATTAGTAGGAATAATAGTTGTAATTTTTGATATCTTTAATAAATCACCACAAAATGCAGGGTTACATTTACTTATTACAATTTTACTTACAGTCGGGGTCTTAATATTATGTTTTATGGGTCTCAAAGAAGTTGGGTCTCTGATTGTGTTGTTACCGATTGTAATATTCGCAGGAATTGTAATTATTATTGTTCTCGCACTTATGATTGGAGAAAAATATGAACCTGAACACATAGATATTCCCGAGCCAAGCGTAATAAAACCCGATAAAAAAAAGGAAAGATTGGATTGCGCATATAAATATGTAATGACTGGAAAGGGATTCGGTAAATATTAAGTTTTAAAAATGTAAAGCATTCCAGAATGGATTGTCTTACTCTTATTACATTGAAAATGATCTCTTGGATCAAAGAAACATTTTGCCCGGACCCTTCACCTGAAATAGATGAATCGATATTATTTACAGATGGAACATTAATTTTTGAAGATGATACCCGTCTTATTCTTAATGATGAAGATTTGGAAATGATTCAGGATGGGGATACGTGTATGTCATTCATTTCGAAACTAAGATCGGAAAAAGAATTCAAAAAGGAAGTAGTGCGCGTATCGCTTAGTTATATCTATGATAATAAATACAATACTCACACATTTTATAAAGATGACGTAATTGAACCAAACTTAAAGACATAATCTTTTTGTATATCACACAATGTCCCTTAGAGATTCGTGGACTTTATATGAGCATCCCCCTGGAACCAAAGATTGGTCTCTAGAAAGTTATAAAGAAATTGGTGTATTTAAAAGTGAAGAAGAAATAGCCTCATTGATACGTCAAATGACTAAACCAAAGGATATGATTTCTGGTTCGTATCTATGTTTTATGAGAGGTTCCACTCCACCTATTTATGAGGATGACTCCAATAAACACGGAGGGGCTCTTACAATACGCATTCCAAATGAAACGTCTGCTGGAATTTGGTCATCGTTTGTTGCGCATATCGTAACAGATTCTATATTTTATGAAAAATGCGAACTCGCATCTGGTATTATTATTTCCCCAAAACGAGGTAATATCATCATTCAAGTTTGGACTAAGGAAAAGGTAAGTGATGATATCCTAAATCCAGTATTATCGTCTATGTTGCCTTCAGAAGTTCTATATCGATCTCATTATGAAAGGCTTTGATAAGAAATAGAAACGAGTACTACGGATAATATAAATAAATTGATTTTATTTTTTTTGATAAATTATATCATAGAAAATGGACCTTCTCCAAGATTTCTTTGAAAAACAAGAAACATGTAAAGATACAGAACCATCTAAAGAACTTCTATTTGATCTTCCCTGTAGATATGAAGCAACAAAAAAATATGGAACCAAACTTTTAAAGATCCAAGGAAAAAATAGTGAAATTATACATAAACTGTTTTGTATAAGAAGTTTCGCTATTGAATACAACTTTACATATGCGTTATCTCTTGTAAAATCAAACATTGTAGAACCTACGGCATCATTTCCTTCTGTATATATGCACATAAAGAGTTTACAAGGAATTACGGCAGATAACGCTATTAAATTAGAAAAATACCGTTTAAAGTTTGAAATTGCAGACGTCATTCCAAGTTATACTGATCCATTTCCAAGAAGCACATCTAAACACATCCGGAGTGATTCTACGATTTCATATGCGATTATTGCATCAAAAATCATTTCTGCCAAGGATACATCACAAGTCACAAAAGATATTCTTAAAAAACAAATAATGTTAATGATGTCAAGATGTAATCTTATTAATCTTAGTTTTAAGATACAGAATAGAAAAGAAGACTTAAGTATTTTATCAGAAATTCTCATTAATGTTGCTGCCTCTGTTCCCGACTCATCACCGCCATTTTAATCTCACCGAGATTGGCAACTTGATAACGAATAATTAAAGGGAAATTATTTTTTAGACAAATTTCAATATTGCTACAAAGATTCGTACATCTAGAAAACATGACAAGGAATCGTAAATTATATTGACCTTGGAATACATCTTTTGAATCCGTCTTCAAAAAACCCAAACACCCCCGACTTTCTCCAAAAATCTTTTCTTGTTCTGCAAAATCACCCTTTACTTTCATCTTAAGAGTATCTCCCTCTGAAATGATTTCAACATAATCTCCAATGTGGCTCATATCACGAACAAACTTTTGGAAATCTGTACCGGGCATTGTGAAAATACTACTAAATGTCTCATCGGGGATCATAAACTTTTGCGAGGGGATATCCATAATACGCAGACGGAACTGGTCTCTAATATTTTTATCGGGATTATCAATCCGAATATGTAAATTCTCAAGATCACCTGGTTCCAAATACATAGTTAGTGTATGGAAATTTCCAACAATTTTCATAATCTTTAAGAGATTTAAGATGCTGATACCAAGAGATATTGGTTTTTCACAGTGATACACTTCAAAACGCTGTGCTAGAAGTTTAAGATGAACAACAAGAGTATGAGTGTTGTCCACTGCAATCATTTGAATTCCTTCGGGTGAAAACACAAAGTTTTCTTCGGGAAGAATTAATTCAATCGCCTCAATTAATGTTCGTATTGTCTGCCCTTGAACTGTTTGAACAAACAGTGGGTATTCTTCGGGACTAGGTTCATCATCTGTGCTTGCCGAAGTTGCGGTGGCCGCCATATTCATTTTTGTTAGTTTTGCGTTTAGACCTCATTAAAAAAGGAACTGACCGAAATCTCCCAGTACTTGAGACACCCATTATCAATAAATTATGTTCTCTAATAACATTTCTCTTCGACGAAATGCATCCCATATTTCTTATTATATACAAGACATTCTTTCTATAAAATCTTTTTTACGAATATTCATCATAACTTTACATTCTGGGTGATAATACCATTCTACAACCGCCTTGGAAAGTTCTTTACAATTATATTTTAAAATACATAATTTCCACCAAGATTGAATTGCTTGAGCTGCAGTATTTTCACACAAGATTACATTTTGAACAATGGTAGTCATATCCCATGGCATACCAATAGAGTCAAATAAGAACGGAAGTTTAATATTTTCAGATAATGAAAGCCCAGAATATCCAAACATCCACTCAATCTCAGGATGTTTCCTTACAAAATCTGAAGAAATCTTAATATTTGAACTCAGAGAACCATCATATCTACTGTGTTTATACAATGATAAGAGATGTTCTTCCATAAATGAATCATCAATAGAAGGGGATGTTGTAACCCCCCATCTTCCCCACACCCACGGTATTTCTGGATGTTCGCGGATGTTTTTAGGTGTTGCAACTTCAGGATTTCTGGAAATAATCTCCCAATCCCAACCAATATCTGCGTCGGTTGAGAGGATATCCTCTATTTTTAAATCTTTAGAACAGGATAAAGAACTCATAATTTCCTTATCTCTTGGAATGAAGCCATTCCTTATGTATTCGAGTAAAAGTTGTGTATTTTGTTTTGACATTTTTACGAAATCTTGGTCTTGAATACCTCTCCCAGAATAAATACAATATTCTTCGTAATCGTGAAGAGTAATTCTAGGATTCATAATGATATATAAAATATCTACGTCTTTGGTTTTCCAGAAATCAGGATCATATTCATAGATAGTTTTTACTGGAATATTCATCATAAATATGCTTTTAGAATCTATTGTTCCAGAATTAATAAATTCTTTAATATCTGTATAACCTAATTTTCGTGTAATATTTAAAAGCATAGACTCAGTAATTAATGATATATTTGTATGGATTGACTCATTCACAAATCTTATAAGTTCTCTATTATTAATTTTTTCTAAATATTTCATTAATAAATCAGGGTCGTTTAAGGGCGAATATAATATCACATTTAAGATATTAAATGGAAATACATCACCATATTTTTGTAGTGTTTCCTGTTCTATATTGTAAGATGTGAATTCAAACATATGTTCAGGTGGAAGAGGTATTTCACCTTTAGAACAAGACTCGGCAAACCATTTAGGAATGTTTGTGCTCACCATTTGTTCTAACTCTCCAAGTGTTTCCGGTTCATAAGATGCTATATCTTTGATGTTATTGTAAACCTGTGTCGTTGCGATATTATTTTGAGACACAAACCAACCCAAAGATTCTACAATAAAATGTTCCCTTGAAACGAATCCTATTTCTATATCATGCTGGGAAGAGTAAAGAATAACCGCACGAATCACCGCAAAAGGCGTATTTGTTTGGTAATTTTTTTTGATGTCGTTTTTCCATTTTTGTACTTCATACCACGCCATGTATAATATAATACGAAATGAATTCAAAAATGAGATAAATCAATTGACTTATTTAAAAGAATAAAGATTGTTTCTATACCCCCCCAAATGTCTACAACAAATATCCGAGAAACATATCGTTCACATACACACGAAGAACATATTTATAAGGTTCCCGACACATATATTGGTAGTGCCGAAGAGGATACTATTCCGTGTCTTGTGTTAAGTGACGATAAAACTAAAATCATTCGTGAAGATACAAAAATAGTCCCTGGACTTTATAAAGTATTTGATGAGGTTCTTGTGAATGCTCTAGACCATCATACGCGAATGTCAGGTAAAAGACCAGAACATCCTATGACTAAAATACAGATTACAGCAAATCAAGAAACCGGTGCGATATCAATTTTAAATGATGGAATGGGCATTGATATTGTAGAACATCCTGATCAAAAAGTCTGGGTTCCAGAAATGATCTTTGGTAAACTTCTTACTTCAACAAATTATGACAAAGATGAAAAGAAGTTTACTGGTGGTAAAAATGGATATGGGGCAAAACTGGCAAATATCTTCGCAAAGGAGTTTATAGTCGAAACGATTGACTCTGTTCGCGGTAAAAAATACAAACAAACTTGGAAAGACAATATGAAAAAGATTGGAAAACCAAGAATCACAGACTGTAAGACAAAACCCCATACGAAAATCACTTGGAAACCCGATTATGAACGATTTGGAATTTCTGGGTTATCGGCTGGAATGATGAAGGTGATAGAACGTCGGGCATATGACTGTGCTGCCTGGTGTGGTTCATCTGTTCGGGTAAAGTGGAATGGCGTAAATGTTTCTTGTAGAAATCTGTTACATTATGCGAAAATGGTTGCTGGTGAGAATCCTCTAGTTCAACTTCGCGGAAATGCTCATTGGGAGATTTTGGTTTGCGCAAGTTCTGATGGATTTCAGCAAGTAAGTTTCGTAAATGGAATTCATACTTCAAATGGTGGAAAGCACGTTTCACATGTCACTAAACAGATTACAGATTCACTCATTCAACTTATGAAAAAGCGAACTAAGAAGACAATTCGTCCTGCAGTTGTCCGTGATAGTCTTTCGCTGATTGTAAAATCAAAAATCATAAACCCGTCATTCCGTAGTCAAACCAAGGATGAACTTACAACACCCGTATCAAAAATGGGAACCAAGTGGGAACTCGATTCCAGAGACGTTGCGAACATTCTTACAAAAACAGGAATTCTTGAAAAACTAATGGAGGCACAGGGTGTGGAAGATGATAAGGCGGCTAAGAAAACTGATGGTAAAAAGAAAAGCCGTATTACAGGTATTCCAAAACTTGAAGACGCAACCAAAGCAGGAACTCGTGAGAGTGAAAAATGCACACTTATTCTTACCGAGGGAGACTCAGCCGCGACTACTGCAATTTCTGGTTTGAAAGTGATTGGTAGGGATTATTACGGTGTATTCCCTCTGAAAGGTAAAATGATTAACGCAAAGAATTCTAGCAGTTCAGCAATTAATTCAAACTCGGAGATTCAAGATATCAAAAAGATTCTCGGTCTTGCGAGTGGAAAGAAATACACAGATACAAAGAGCCTTCGTTATGGAAAGGTTATGGTTATGACAGACCAAGATCACGACGGCTCACATATCAAAGGTCTTGTAATGAATATGTTTCACTCACAATGGCCTGAACTTCTAAAAATCAACTATGTTGTCAGTATGCTTACTCCAATCGTAAAAGCATTCAAAAAAGGTTCTAAAGCAGTAGAATCATTCTATACTCTGTATGATTATGAAAAATGGAAGGAATCACAGGGTGAATCTTTCAAGAGGTGGGATATTAAATACTACAAGGGACTTGGAACCTCAACTGCAACTGAAGCCCGTGAATATTTCCGTGATCTTCGTGGGATTGATTACGATTGGACGGATGATTCTTCATACGAACTTGACAAGGCCTTTCTTAAAGGAAAGGAACCTGAGCGTAAAACTTGGATTTCTGATTACGACCCATCCGATATTCTAAAATTCAGTGACACTGGAGCAAACACTTATACAAAGATTCCAGTTCCAGACTTTATCAATAAGGAACTTATTGCATATTCACATGCAAGCACTATTCGTGCGATTCCAAGTATTATGGATGGGTTTAAGACTAGTCAGCGAAAAATCCTATTCGGCTGTTTCAAAAAGAATCTTACAAAGGAGATCCGCGTAGCCCAACTCGCAGGTTATGTTAGTGAACATTCAGCATATCATCATGGAGAGGCTAGTTTGAACCAGACGATTATCGGAATGGCTCAGGCATTCGTAGGAAGTAATAATATTAATCTTCTAGAACCTTGTGGCCAGTTTGGTTCTAGACTTCAAGGTGGAAAAGACGCAGCAAGTCCAAGATATATCCATACTTGTTTGAGTGAGATTACATCAAAAATCTTTAAAAAGGAGGATCATCCTGTATTGACTTATCTTGACGATGACGGTCTTCCCGTTGAACCAGAGTGGTATGCCCCCGTAATCCCAATGATTCTTGTAAACGGGTCGGAAGGAATCGCAACTGGATATAGCACAAAAATCCCATCATACAATCCCCTTGCCATTTCTAGAGCAATCAAGTCAAGACTTCACGAAGAATCACCGCCATTATCTGTAGGTTCACCTTGGTGGAGAGGATTTACTGGAACAATCGAAGATCACGACACAAAACATATTGTAAATGGGACTGTTCGTATACTGAATGATAAGGTTGTGGTCATTGAAGAACTTCCTGTTGGAACCTGGACTAAACCTTACCGTGAATTCCTTGAAAAGCATCTTAATGGTAGCCCTCTTTGTAAAAAGGCTTTATTCGCGGATATTCAAGATGAATATAACGATTTGGATGTAAAGATTACAATAGAGTTCCTTCCGGGTATTCTCAATAAACACCGAGAGAAGGGGACGTTACATAAGATTTTGGGTATGAATACAACAATTCATACCACGAATATGTGGCTTTACGATGACAAAAACCACCTTCGTAAATTTGAAAATCCAGACCAGATTCTGGAATGTTATATGAAGGCAAGATTGGATTTATATACAAAGAGACGCGATCATCAAATCGCGTGTCTACGCAAAGAATATGAAAAGGTGAATGCAAAGGCAGAGTTTATTCGTCTTGTATATGAGAATGTGATTGATTTACGAACTCAAGATGATGATACAATTGCGGGTATTCTCCGCAGGGAGAGTCTCCCTGTCCTAAGTGAGGAGAGTTCGACAGATGTGTTGTCAGGATGGAAATATCTTGTGAATATGTCTTTGAGAACATTAACTCCCATAGAGAGGGAGAAACTCCTACAGGAGACAAAGGACATTCTAAAGAAAATAACAGATATGGAAGCAGAAACACCCAAGTCTATGTGGTTGAAAGACCTTGCGGAGTTTGAATCTTCTTATATCAAGTTCTTAACGAGTAGGCGAAAAGCAGATGAAGAAACTCGCAATGAAATTACTACAGTCAAATCAAAGAAGAAGCGAAGAATAAGGCTACGTACTTAATAAATATTTAACGTAATGTTCCTGGGAGAGGATATTTAAGATACGGCTTCTCTTTTGAAGCCTCGTCTGGGTGAAGTGAAAATGAAAACCTGTTTTTTCCAGAGGTTCCAACTGGATGAGACATAGGTATCGGCATTGTGCTTGCATCAGTCAAAAACTGTTCACGCTGTTCTGCGTTTGAAGATACATTTCTAACACAATAATCTAATACAGATTCATTGAGTTTAGAAACCTGTTGCGTCAGATTCCTGGATTGATTCAGACTTTCCTGGAGATACACTGATCTCATTACAATCCGGATCTCTTTATCCGATTGTCGTCCAACACGAATCCCTGTTTTTTTATGAACACGATATTGAATTTCTGCCTGAATTGTTTCAACATTTTTCGGGTGAAAAAATAAAGAACTAAGGGGTGACCTTTCCTGGATTCCCATAAGGGGGTCTTGTGAAAAAGATGCCATTCTGTTCCTCGTATGAAAGATTTTGGCGCGTTTGTTAGAACATGTCTGCCGGTCTTGCTCGTACAACATCTCTTGCAACTGTAGTAACGGATCTTGCTGGTGGTGACCACGGTATTCGCGCGTGGGTTCACCCTGGAACAAATGGATGGACCAAGGAGGCTTCGCCCAATGGTGGCCTCTTCTCGGACACCAAGAACCGCCGGTACCTTACCGCGATTTCCGCTTCCGCGGATGAGGACTGTGGCGTTCAGCTTGAGTCTACGGCCACGGGACAGACTGCCACTAATGCGGTTGCTTCGTGGGGACGCCCTGTCCGCAGTAGTGGTGGAGCCCAGCTCATTGTAGCCTACCGCCCATCATCTCTCTGAGATTCTTATGTTATATCATATCCAATAATGGATAACATATAACAACTCCAAGAGTGATTATATATACTTTATTTTCCCTGGATTAGTATAACATGAGTTCCCATCTTCGCTCTACTGCGACCACTGCTGGTTATTTTGTGATGTCGGGTGAAACGATTCTGGACGGTTCTGGATATGGTGTATACGATCTTTGTGCCAACGCTGTGTACAACAACAACGGTACTGTTTCGACGCCGGCCCGGCTCCAGCTGGATTCGTCTCTTGTGGCCGAATTCTTTGATGGAAATGATGCGTCTGCGAACACCTTGACCCTTAAGGATCTTGGAAAAACTATTTATGATGCCGCCGTGTATGGCGCAGGCGGAACCCCTCTCCAGGGTCGCGTAGATGTGCGCAAGGTTGAGGTTGTAGACGGTGCTAAGCATGCTGCCGGACGCTCAGTGTATGTCTCTCTCGGCACAAACCTCCGGAATGCTGACCCAGAAAACTATGTATCAGCAGTTAAGCCTTCGGTTGCCCTTGTTGGCAAACTTCTGTGAGTTCTATAAAATATATTCATAAATAGAACATGTCTTCCGGTCTTCGCCTTCTTTCCGATCCAGGTCTTTATTATGTATCTGTCGATGTAAGTTCGGCTGCTCATTACACTGTAAACAGTGATGGTGAGTGGAGTGCTACCACTATGGTATCCACTGATAAGGTCTTCAAAGATCTTGGTAAAATCGTGTATTACGACCCCGTAAAGTCCAATGCCTCCCCTGCTACGGCTCCACCCGTGGATGTCCGCAAGGTTGCCGAACTTGGCACGGATGGACTTTCTGGCACGGCTCTTTACATTCCTCTTGGAACTCGCGTCAAGGGAACTCGTGCTCAGCAAGGCAACATCCCCCCTTGCTGGGTTGCCCAGACTGCCGCCGGCGTTGCCTCAGCCCAGAGTGGTGCGGCGTCTTCGGGAAGTGCTTGAGTTTAATATCACATACGATTTTATGTTGTTTTCAAAAAATAACATACAATCACTTAATAGATATGTCGGTTTCCGATTTTTTAAATGCGTATGACCTTGAACTTCAACGAAGACAGGACCTCGTGATTCGCCTAGATTTCTTGAGTGTTTTATTCAGTGACTATTTATTTGAAACAATTCTCGGCATATCATCAATTATTGCTGCAGTATATCTCTCAGTAAACAAGTTAATGGTTCTTGGTATTGGACAGGCTGTTTTAATAGGTTTATATATCACCGCAAGAATTATGCAAAAGGAATCTAAAAGCAGAAGAACGTGGCCTCCAACACGTTCGGTGTGTCCAAATGGATTCTTTGAAGTTATGGATACTGGATTAAACCGTTCTGTATGCCATAAAATCGGGGTAGAGAATCCTATACCTGGAAGCAGTGATGTTTTTGTCCCGGACTCAAATAAACAGGATAAACTTTGTGTTCAAGCACAGGGAGAGGACTTATACTGGGACCAGTGTCAATCTTAGTTGCGTATAATACAATCTAAAACTTAATCAGTATTTAAAAGAAGAATGACCATTGGGTTTTTAAAGAAGAAATTTGGAAAAACTTCTAAGTTTCCTCTTGTATCAATATTAACACCCACTTATAACCGAAGGGCATTTATTCCGTGGGCGCGGAAATGCTTAGAACGCCAAGATTATCCAAAATCTAAGATTGAATGGATAGTAATCGATGATGGGAGCGATAAGATTGAAGATCTTCTTACAGATTGTAAAGTTAAATTAGTGTATAAATATTATGATGAAAAAATGAATATTGGAAAAAAACGCAATCTTCTAAACCAACTGTGTTCTGGGGATTTTATTATTGCGTGGGACGATGATGATTTTTATCCGCCTACCCGTATTTCTCACGCTGTTACGGCGCTTGTTAAAAATCCAAAAGCGACTATTGCGGGCGCGTCAGAATGTTATATGTGGTATTCTGATATTAAAACCATATACAAAGTTGGACCATATGGAAAAAATCATGGAACAAACGGAACAATGGCTTATACTAAAGGATATAAAGAGCGACATACATATGATGAGTATGTTTTAAATGCAGAAGAAAGTAGTTTTACAGGAAGTTTTAAAGAAACTATGGTTCAGTTGAACCCGAAACATGTAATTCTAATTATGTCTCATTCCGCAAATACATTTGACAAAAGAACATTGCGAGGTGGAAATAAACTTATTCAACCAACAACACAAAAAATTACAGAATGGATTAAAGATGATGAACTTCTTAAATTCTATGAGAATGTTTGGGAGATTCTTAAAGATACAAAACAGCTTGGAAGTGCAGTAGAAGAAGATGATGACGATGATGAAGATTAAACTTTAAATAATTTTTTAACACGGAATCGTGAAGGTAGCGATTCAATGTTCTCGTGTAAATATAGAATAGGATTATTAATAATACCATTTCTGGATGAAATTAAAGTTTTGCGATTGAGAGCCCTTGTGCTAATTCTTGATAACATAATCGAAAACTTTGCGTCTTTTACAGGACCATTTATCTTGATTTCTTCGATAATTGTTGGTATCACACAATGATCGATGACACGAACTAGATCCCAACGTTCTTCATTGAATATTTTGGAAAATGAACGATCGGCAATAACACGAATTTTTTCAGGAAAACGGTCCCCTAAATTCTCAATTAACGTATTCACCAAGATACATTTTTCGGTAAGTGAAACTGTATCTGGGACAGATGTAATATCTCCATTCAAAATTTGCGATGATAGAATACTTATGTCTTCACTTTCATGAACAATCTGGTGTTTCTTGCTTAGTATAACTCGTAGATTTGTCTCCCCTTTCTTAATAACTTCTTTTTGTGATTTATTAAAATAGCCACAATCCTTATTAACATTTAATATTTTTACAACATAACTTCCACGAAGTATCTCCCGGTGACGTTTTTCTGGTTTACGTGCGGTTAGGATAATAGGAGTGGTTGGAGAATGTATACCCGACAAAAATTTGATAATCTGTTTTTCTGTGCTTGTTAAACTGTCAATATTTTCTACAATTACAGCCTTAGGGGTGCTTACCGAAAATGCTTCTAAAATACTTTTATGATATAATGTGTTTTTCAAATCTTCTAAAAAACGCTTTGTATCACGAAATGACGAAGAATGATACCAGATAATCTGTCGGTTTTCAAAAAGTTTAGATGCACACGTAGTTTTGCCGATACCAGTTGGACCAATCAATAATAATGGTCTTGTCTTATCCCACCCCCGAACTGCATCTTGTATATCAGGATTCCAAAAATCCATTCCTATTTGTGTTTATCTATATACGATTAAACTATGTACAAAAATCAAAGAACGATTGGTTTGCCAAATGAGGTATCACACCAGGTCCAAGAATTAAAATCAATACAGGGGCAACTGCTTTTGATACTGCTGATACGCCCATTACGACTGGGATAAAGACACATAGCCACAAAATCACATACAACGCACCAACTTCTAAACCCGTAATATTTGTTACAAACCACGCAAGATACATCAAAAATATTACAGGAAGTATTGACACAATCAATGCAATAGATGGAAATACCACCCCGTCTTCCCCTTTACCTTCAGGATATGTTCCACGAATACTCAAGCATACAAAAGAGGTAACTGAAGGAATCAGTAAAAAGGTGGTGATCAATAACCAGAAATTGGTTCCATTTAGAATCATACTCTCGGGTATAAAGATACGAAATACAATAAATAGCGATAGAATTACAATAGTAAGATCTAACGTGGCACTCATAATATCACCCATTGTTGGTAGACCCGATTTATCATTTCTGATAAGCCTTGGGATAATATCATATAATTGACGATTGCTGGTAGTATTGCCCAAAGATTGAGCCGTTGCTAACAGGGAAGAACCAGAACCCATCTACAAGATGTGTTATCATTTTTAAGACGCATGCTCCACAGTCCATTCTCGCGCGACTCTTGTATATTCAGCAGGATTATCACGAAGTAGGTTTGCTGGTTCACCCCAAAGAGGGTCATCTGGATTAGGATCAACAAGTAGCGAACAAAGTGAGATAAGAACCTTTGTAATACTAAGAGCAGGACTCCACTCACCCTTAAGAATATCCAGGCAAATCATTCCATTTTTATCTATATTTGGATGGTAGATAGGTGTTAAAAACTTGATGTAAGGTGCTTTATAAGGATATTCTTTGGGGAACGTAATTTTTACTTTAAAAATACCACCTTCAAATGGACTGTCTGTGGGTCCTATAATAGTTCCATTCCAATTATCAATATCTGTATCACTAACTGGGCCGGCACTACAGTTCTCAGGTGGCGAACTTTTCAACCTCTTCAACTCGTTTAGAATACGGGTGCGTCTCATAAAATCACACATCTATATTAATATATTATATACTACCTTATACCGCATATACAAGACCCCCATAACCGGATGAGTATCTGAACCAGTTTACGGATTCTACCAATAATTTAACGGAATAGACTGAAGGGGCAATAGATGTGGGCGTAGTTCTCATAACAATAAGAGGTTCGCGTATCCTCCCAAGATTAATGGTTCCTTTTGAAACGTGTGTATCATTAAACGCACCAAATGAATATTGAAGAATCTTTGCAGGATTTTTACCGAAACTAAACTTATATGGGTCATATTCTCTCAAATAGTCTCCTCGTAACTCCTCCACGATAGCATTACCATTCACTCGGAATGTAAAATCTTCAATAATGTGATCATCATATAAAAATACAACCCCAGAAGCATCTCTCCCATTCTCCTCCTCTTCAAAGTTTCCCAATCGTGTCCAATGATTCATTTCCAAAAAATCACGGCGTCTTGGTATTATCATAAATCTCCTTACTGGATTGTATTCTTGACGAATTCTATATGAAACTTGATCCGTAGCAGTATAACGTATTCGTTGTTCCCGCAATTGTTGAAGTGTTGAAGATGGTTGCCCGTCTTCTATGGCCTCTTGGATTAATCTGTTAATTTCAAAGCGAGAACTACCTTGTAATGCGGATACTATTGCCGGATTTGACCTTTCTGTAAAATTGGTATAATCCCGTATACGAAATACGGGAACTATAATCTCCCTCCTTGACATCTCAATACGTTCGCTCTCCGGTAAAAAGTAATACATACATTCTAATCGTGGATTCATTTCCCAAGACCTCCCGCCAACTGTGAAATAGTTCGTAATATCAAAATCAGCACCAGGGGCAGACCAGGAGACAGAAGGAGAGGTACGAACTTGGACAAACTTATCATACGGCGCAAATCTAATTGCGATTTCAACTTCGTGTTTTTGGAGAAACCCGACCGGTAGGGAGACAGACATATCTTTTGTAAACCAAAATGGAAATGGAATACAGAGTGTTTTTGCCGGGATACTGAATGTATCTGCAGAGTCTGCGAATGGGTATGTATTGTCTGAAACGGTTTGATATGCCCCTTCATTTGGATTTACAAGTTCAGGAATACCCCCAATCATTGATTCAAATAATGTGCGACTATCTTCCGGATAATCTAACTGATACATTGCATAGATTTTGTCACGATCCAAAGACTGGACTTCGGTTCCGCCGATTAATACACGGATTTCATCAATCATTGCAATCCCAGGAAGAGCGGCCCACCTGACTTCAACACCATCTGTTTCTTGGATTTTGAGTTCGGGGAGACGAATAAGGAGACTTGTTTCATTTAAATACTCACCATATCTCTTGATTTTAAATCTGGCCTCTGTGATTTTTGTTTTTTCTGGGGAATCCAGGGAGTTAACAGGAGTTATCTCAATAGGTTCTTTTGAAAAATGAACATGAGTGTGATACACGTGTTTAAAAAAATTAACAGAAGGCTCGCCTGTAAGTCTTGTATCTTGTGCTCCGTAAGCAACTAGCGCGAATAAACCGCCAGGCATCTATCTTGTCTCGGGCAAGATTATAGATGTTTAATCTTGTCCTACTAACGATAGATGGACACACCAGTACAGAGTCTAGGAACTATAGGTTCGCTTGGTGATATGCCGGATACGACGCCACAAACTACGGATTATGAAAGTATCGGAAAATCTGAATTCTCTTTAACTGATTTCTTGAAACAGACACCTGAAAAAATACCAAATGTCGAGCAAAAAAGGGATGAACCAAAAGAACTTTTACCCCCCACTGCCCCTGTCCCTGAACCAGCAGTTGCCCCTGTCCCTGCTCCTGTCCCTG
>Ga0163109_10002261_pt1 | contig 15105 bp, 13 predicted proteins | sample CRUFie1St13metaG_FD_108704 | JGI IMG/M metagenome (GOLD analysis project Ga0163109, IMG submission 108704) | Marine microbial communities from the Costa Rica Dome - CRUD Field 142mm St13 metaG | ecosystem: Environmental > Aquatic > Marine > Oceanic > Photic zone | place: Costa Rica: the Eastern... | reverse complement strand
ATTGGGAACCAAGTGGAGAGTGCTAATCCAGCAAAAGCCCCACCCATACTAAACCTGTCAGGAATCATCATCGTTTCAAAATCAATCGCTGTAATTACAATCATCAGGCAGACAAAAACAAGCGAGGAGAAGAGTAAGCCAAGATCTTGATTAATGCTGAATCGATAAAAAAGAAGAGAAAATAGTATTCCTGTGAACAATTCTAACGCCAAGTATCTAGGTGGTATTTTAAAATCACAACAACCTGCCTTACCTTTGAGTAATAGCCATGACAAAACGGGTATATTTAAATAAAAAGGGATTTTCTGGTTACATTGCGGACAATTCGACTTGGGCGATATTATAGAAATTCCAAGAGGAATCCGAGTCGAACAGACATTTAAAAAGCTGCCTATCGCAGAGCCTAGGATAAAGCCAACTACACTGCCGATTATTGGATTTTCAACAAATACACTATTCATTGGATTTGAGAAAATAGTCCTTCGCTGCCTTCATCATAATTTCAGCCGAAACCTTTTGTTGAGTCCAAACCTCCAAAGCTTTAGCCGCCTGGAATACAAGCATTGATAAACCATTTGCAGACAAAAGGCCCGCATGATCTGCATCTTTTAACAAAGTGGTTTTTAATGGGTTATATATCATGTCATAAACTGCACTTCCTTTACCTAGAAGCGAGCAACTAAATGGCAGTGCTGAAGGATCATCTTCTTTTAAACCAATGGAAGTGGCATTAACTACCAACCACTTTTTGTTTTCAAACTCACTTAAACTAAAATTTTTTATATCACTTCCAGTAACTCGATGTGATCCAAACTTTTGCATCAACGGTGTAACTAGATTCTTTAGCCTCTCTAAGGATCGGTTGACCACAAATAATCTGTTACAACCATCAAGCAGGCATTGAACAGCTGCAGCACGTGCCGCTCCACCAGCACCAAGTAATAATACATTTGATTCATTTACATCAAAGGAAAGGTCATTTGAAATTCCCCGACTTAATCCATAACCGTCAGTATTATATCCAACCCATTTTTCGTGTTCATAATGTAGAGTATTAACTGCTCCCATCAACTTAGCCTCGTCATTCACAGTCTCCAGAATCCTAAGTATCTCCACTTTATGAGGAATGGTTAGATTCAATCCAATATAACCACTCATCTGCAATTCTGTCAGAGCATGACTTAAATCCTTCGGGTCGACATCTATTCTTTCATACTTCCAATTACTAAAATTCGGTTCATTTAAGGAAAGATTTGCAAGAGCGGCATGATGGAGTATCGGGCTTATAGAATGTGCAATTGGGCGGCCAAGCACACCAAGTCCAACTTTAGTAGATGGAAGAGGCACTATTTCATCAATCGAAAGTGGGCTAGGAAGCATTTTTTTCAGTATTTCGAATTTTCTCAAATTCGTCGACGAAAGCTTTAAACATGTTTGCTTCAGAGCTTTTACCTGCAAGTGAATAGTGATGTACCAGATTTCGACAACCTCGTGCCAAGGTATCGGCTACTGTAACAGGCAATAATACAGAGCTTGAACACTCTTCGGTTGATAACCCTAGGTACGCACTCATATCTTCTAGCTCAATGAATTTCCCACCGGCCCATACATCAATGTAAAAAGGTACCTTTTCCGAAAAACAGCCCACCATAAATCTTCCGGGTAAACCAATCGGTTCTAAGTCCAAGCCAACTCTTCTAGCAACCAAAATGTAGATGAGTGATAAAGTTATGGGCAACCCCTGCTTTGATTTCAAAACTTTATGAACAAAGCTGTTATCCGGATTCTCAAATTTTTTTCCAGCACCACGAAACCCCTGCTCATGGAAAAGCACCCGATTTATAATCGTACAGTATTCACGTATACCCATAGGGGGCATGAGTAATTCGCGAGCACGGTCTGCAAGTCCATCTAAGACTAGGCTTGCTTCTGATGAATCAAACTCAGGAAAAATAGTTTTATCTAAAAGATACCAACCCGTCTCAAGTTCAAATCTTTGCGACCTTATAAATGTGATAAATTCTTCACGACTATCATGCCACCCTAATTGATTCTGTAACGCATTTGCGTTTTTGACCAATAACGGGGAGCTTTCTACAGACAACTTTTGAAGAAAAACCTTCGCCTGTTCAGGGTGAGTTTTAAATAACTCTATTAAACCTTTTCTTACAACTTCGGAATCGTCATCTAAAAGGGAGCATAGAGCATCTTCACTAGGCCACACTTTATCACGCGATACACGACTGTTCATGACCAAATAATCGCATCCCCGTGGGTTCGAGGCAAGCAATCTTACAATCCAATTTACCTTATTTACCTATTTCCAAACAAGGCAGACCCAACGCGAATCATCGTTGCTCCCTCCGCAATAGCTTCAGAAAGATCAGCAGACATACCCATTGAGAGTTCATCCAACCCAGCACCTGTTTTCTCAACAAGTTTTTGCTTGAGAACTTGCAAATTATTAAAACAACGACGAGCAATCGATAAATTCTCAGGCGCAAAAGGAGCAATAGTCATCAAACCTTCCAACTCAATCGATTCTAAGGCAAGAGCTTTTTCAACTAAAGATTCTGCACTCTCCATCGAAACACCAAACTTTGCGGGATCATTGCCAGCATTTACCTGAATAAGGATTTTTTGTTTAACTAATTTATCCTTAGCAAGAATTGCAACCCTCTCCAATAACTTGATAGAATCAATGGTTTGAATTCTGTAGAAGTTTCCAACCACATCTTTCACTTTATTTCTCTGCAGATGACCAATCAGTTCGAATTTAACATTCTGTAAAGATTTCATTTTTTCACGTGCTTCTTTCACACGATTTTCGCCAACTTGATCTAGGTTTGCCCTTAAACAATATTGTATGGCATCAGACGGCCAGTTTTTAGTTACTGGCAGCAGTCTAATCTCATCAAATGAGCGACCAGACTTGCGACAGGCACTTTCAATTTGTGAAAGAACCTCAATTAGATTTTGGGAAAAAGTAGACTCGAGTATCATTAGAAAAATGAATATTAAATTTGCTTACGATTAGATGTATTAATAGCATAAATTTATGCATATTCAAAACTTCAAAACCTTTTGTGATCTGGTCGAGACAAAAAGCTTTTCTAAAGCTGCTCGTTTAAATGAAGTGACACAATCAGCAGTAAGCCAACAACTAAAGGCTATGGAGACTCACTATGACATGTTGATCATAGATCGAAATCAGAAAAAATTCAGACTTACTCCTCAAGGCACAGTACTGTTTAATACTTACAAAGAGATTCTTGGCCTCTACGAAAAGCTCCACTGCGATATTCAGGAAATGAGTAACATAGTTAGCGGAACAATCCAAATTTCCACCGTTAACAGCATAGGTCTTCACGAACTGCCACCTTATCTTAAAACCTTTATCAGAAAATTTCCCTCGGTTAATGCCAGAGTTGAGTACAGAAGAGCGAATCTTGTTTATGAAGATGTTCTTCATGGTACTGCAGATTTAGGTTTGGTGGCTTTCCCATCCCAGCATAAAGAACTTTCAGTCATCCCTTTTGCTAATGACGAATTGATTATTGCTATGAGTCCATCCCACAAGCTCACTAGGAAAAGAGCAATCGCAATAGATGATCTTGCTGGCATGGACTTCATCGCCTTCGAGAGAGATATTCCAACAAGAAAAGCAACGGATGAAATCCTTAACAAAGCAGGTGTTCAAGTTACCGTAGCAATGGAATTTGATAATGTTGAAACTGTAAAGCGTGCAATTGAAATAAATGCTGGGATTGCAATCCTTCCAGCCAATACGGTCATTACCGAATCTGAAAGAAAGCAACTAGTCACATACAAACTTGAAGGTGGAATGCACAACCGTCCGCTCGCAGTTATTCATAAAAAAAACCGAATACTAACGCCTGCACTCCGGTCTTTTGTTGAATTAATGAAAAATAAATCGCTGGAAGAAGGTATCTAATTTTTAATATTCTTTAACTTGGTAGCTTTACGTAATTTGGCAGTGAAACTGCCCACAACTACTTTACTACTAATTTTAAGAGGCAGTCTTCTGGCATCAGAAGAGTACCATACTTTCAGAATTCCTTTGGGACTTTTTTTAAAAACTCCACTCAGGTTTTTGAGCTTTGGAATCGCTGCATGGGCAGCAAATTTACCGAATGGAACCCTTACTGATTCATTCTTTCCAACATTGATTTCAACTTGTAATAATTTTTTACCATCACTTGTTGGAATTGTTCTCTTTTCACCAGAAACCATTTCATTCATTCTAAAAGTATAGGTTATTGCCATTGGATCAAACACACTTTCTTCCAAATTTAGTACAATGGGTTTAGAACCATTTTCACTATAATAAGATTGTTTTTTTTGATAATCAAAAGAGACATCTATCATTTTTTGAGTTTTTCCTTCTTGCTGATCTTTTTTGTAACTTAGCGACTTGGTAAAATTGTGATCTACTTCACTCCAAACACGAGTGCGAACCTTATAAAACGCATCGGCAAAATCATTTGTCCTTACAAAAAAAAGGATTTTCCACTGTTCTGCTAATTTTGGATTTCCACCCCAAATTTCCAAAGTTGCTTTCCCAACAGGAATAAAACCCCAACTCAAATCATATTCCAATTTTTCACCAGATATGAAAGGAAAGTCTTTTTCATGAGAAACAGATGCTAAACTTAGAGTATAAAATAAAAGAAATACAATAACACATATAAGTTGGCGAATCACTGGCGTACGGGCTCTAATTTCCAAATTTCTTTTGCATACTCGCTAATTGTTCTATCAGAAGAAAACTTACCTGATCCAGCAACATTACGTACCGCCTTTTCTGCCCAAAGATTGGGCTCGCGATATACAAGGTCAGCCTGCTCCTGTGCTTCTATGTAAGATCTATAATCAGCGAGCACAAAATATGGATCACCCCACTCAAGAAGACTCCTTGAAAGATCCGACAATACATTACCCTCATTCGGGGAAAAATAATCTGAAGACAGCCAATCAATAACTGATTTCAACTCTTCGTCACCATTGTAGTAAATGTAAGGGTCATAACCTTTTGTTTTGAGGCTTTGTATTTCGTCAACTGTTTTGCCAAAGATGAATATGTTGTCATCTCCGACTTCTTCACAAATTTCGACATTGGCTCCATCCAAAGTGCCAATAGTTAAAGCACCATTTAAAGCAAACTTCATATTCCCAGTTCCGGAAGCTTCCTTACCGGCAGTAGAGATTTGTTCCGAAAGATCAGTAGCAGGAATAATCTTCTCAGCAATCGAAACGCCATAATTCGGCCAAAAAACAACTTTTATCTTCTCTTGTATCCTTGGGTCTTCATTGATCTTACGAGCAACTAAATTAATAGCGTGAATGATGATTTTAGCTAAATGATATCCAGGAGCAGCTTTAGCTCCAAAAATAAAAACTCTTTTGGATATATCCAAGTCAGGATTATGAAGTAGCCTTCTGTAAAGCGTCAGAATATGAAGTAAGTTCAAATGCTGTCTCTTATATTCGTGTAAGCGCTTAATTTGAGAGTCAAAAATTGCGTCAGGATCTATTTCAAAATTTAATTTTTTCTGAACCATCTCACAAAACTTTTTCTTGTTTTCTCTCTTTATGGACATAAATTCCCGCTGAAATGATTCCTCACTTGCATATTTTTCGAGTTCCCTAAGCTTGTTGAGATCAGTTTTCCAACCTTGAGATACTGACTGATCAATCAGTTTTGAGAGGTCAGGATTACAACCAAGTAACCACCTCCTCGGAGTTATGCCATTGGTTTTATTGTTAAATCTTTCTGGATAAATATCTGCAAAATCACTAAGTAAATTCCTCTTAAGAAGCTTAGTGTGCAAGGCAGCTACACCATTTACTGAACGACTTGCCACCACTGATAGAAAAGCCATTTTCACCTGACCATCTGCAACAATAGACATTCTTGAAACTTTATCTTCATCTTCAGGAAACCTTGTCCGTACTTCTTCCTGAAATCTTTTGTTAATCTCAATCACTAGCTGATGATGTCTGGGCAGAACACGACCAAATAAATCTTCCCCCCATGTCTCAAGTGCTTCGGGCAAGAGTGTATGGTTTGTATAAGCAAAGGAATTTTTCACCAAAAGCCATGCTTCCTCCCATGGCATTCTTTCTTCATCAAGAAAAAATCTAAGGAGTTCAAGGATAGCTACGGCTGGATGCGTATCATTTAATTGAATTGCAACTTTCTGAGGAAAAGAATTCCAATTTTTCCCGTGCTCTCGTTTGAATCTACGGATCATATCCTGCAAAGAACAAGAAACGAAAAAATACTGCTGAACTAACCGTAATTCTTTACCGCTTTCCGTCTCATCATTAGGGTAAAGTACTTTGGAAATTGTCTCCCCCATAGCTTTTTCTCTAACTGCCTCCACATATCCGCCTTGATTAAAAACTTCGAAATCTAATTCTTGAGAGGATTTTGACTCCCATAAACGCAAAAAATTAACTGTTTCAGTCTCAAAACCAACAATGGCCAGATCGTATGGAACACCCTCCAACTCCTTAAATCCTGTCCACTGAGGTCGATAGTTGCCGAGGTCATCATATCCATGCTCCACATGACCGTATAATTTGACTTTTTGAGCGTACTGAGGGCGAACAATTTCCCAAGGGTTCCCGTCCCTTAACCAGTCGTCCGGCTTCTCAACCTGTCTACCATTCGAAAAACTTTGGCGAAAAAGTCCAAATTGATAATGAATGCCATAACCAATCGCGGGCAAGTCAAGGGTTGCCATGGAATCTAAAAAACAGGCGGCAAGCCGGCCAAGCCCACCATTACCAAGACCCATATCATGCTCCTCCTCAAAAAGATCCTCGAGCTTAAAACCAAGCTCTGTGACCGCTTGTTTAACTTCATCAAAGATGCCCGAATTATACAAATTGGAATTTAAAAGCCTACCCATAAGGTATTCAAGACTTAGGTAGTAAACTCGGCGAGTTTTGGTCTCTCCATGTTTTTCTTGGGTATGAATAAAACGGTCTATAATCTGATCCCTAACTGCGTGGCAAGTTGCCATCCATATTTCTTTTTTCGTCGCACTTTTTAAATCACGGGCAAGCGTGATACGTAGATGTCTAATGATAGAATCTTTCATTGTGATTAAAGAAACTTCCTAAGAATAATACCTTTGTTTTGCGTGTTAATTAAAGTGATTGGGCTTTTCCCCAAAGGCACCCGCAAGGCTCATGCCAAAGCCTTTATATTTCTGAGGGTTGTAAAATTTATAGCTATTACTCAGCAAAAAACCTGTGTACGGTTTTGTGAGTGTAAACTTGCCCGGGTCTGAGTACACACGACTTCCATCCATCTTGACCTTGCCTGTTGGGACTATCAGGGAAAACTTGAGTCTCTAGACACATTCCGGAACGTAACGGATATTTTTTACCACCATGCCCAACGAGAGTACCATCTAGGTAATTACCGGAATAAAATTGTATGCCAGGTTGATCAGTAAAGATTTCCAAAATTCTTCCACTCCCCTGATGTTTTAAGGTAGCCGCATGATTTAAGCCTTCTGCATTCTTCTTAGAACCAACCAACCAGGTATGGTCGTAACCCTTACCATATTTTATTTGAGTATTTTCACTCTCAATTCTTTTTCCTATTTTAACAAATTTTCGAAAGTCAAGAGGAGTTCCCTCCACTTTTTCAATAGCAGTTGGGATATTTGTTTCATCGGTAGCAACAAACTGATCTCCTGGTAGCAAAAGATCATGATCAAGAATTGTTTCAGCACCCTCCCCTGCCAGATTGAAGTAAGTATGATTAGTCAAATTTATAACGGTTGCTTTGTCTGTAGTCGCCTCATACTCAACGACCAATTCGTTGTCATTGTTCAAAGAATAGGTAACTTTACACTTTAAAGTCCCCGGATACCCCTCTTCCCCATCCTTACTAACTCGAGTAAACTCCACCCCGGTCCCAGTCTCAATAACTCTTGCTTCCCAAACAAATTTATCAAACCCTTTGTCTCCTCCGTGTAGATGATTCGGTCCGTTATTAGTGGCAAGAGTGTATTCTTCTCCTTCCAATGTAAATTTTCCAGCTGCAATTCGGTTAGCATATCTCCCGGTAATACATCCAAAATAGGGACTTTTTTCCACATATTCTTCTATCGTCGAGAAGCCTAACGAAACATTGGCCATTTTCCCATTCCTATCGGGAGCAAAAATTTCCTTTACAGTTCCACCATAGTCCAAAATTCCAACTTTCATTCCATTAGCGTTAGTTAATGTATACTTGCTTACTTTAGTCCCATCAGCTAATGCACCGAATTTACTTTTAGAAACTGACATAGGTTTTACAGAAACTTTTTTTTCGTCCTTGAACCCAAGAGTACTTTTAGTGGATTGATACAAGCTTTTACTCTTTTCGCCAACATATGAAGATCCTTTGACCAACGCATTTTTGGTTTTTGTACCATATTCTGAAACTATGCAACTACTAGAAGCTAGAAGGTAAAAGAAGATAAAAAGAAATGATAATATGTTTGGAACTGAATTTTTCATATAATTTGTATTCCATAAATTCTCCTGCAATGAAAGGCATTATTTTATATTTTCACAAAATTTCATACTTTTCTTCTAAAACGAGCCTCAAAATCTCTAGTTGGAATCTCAAAATAAGTGGGATTTCCCTTTGGGCATGTAAATGGGTTCCTGCATGATAAAAGGTCTTTCGCAAGGTGAATTATTTCGTTGTCAGAAAACCCTCCGCTTTCGAAAGTCTTTATGGATGACTTATCAATCATTACATCCCTGAAAACATCTATTGCTTTAAGATTTTTTCCTCGTTCTCGAGAAACAGCCAAAAAATCTTTTATAAAATTTAAACCTTCAGTCGGATCTAACCATTCAGGGCAACCGGAGAGACGAAAATAATTTCTACCAAACTCCTCAATTTCGAAACCAATTGTTTTAAGTTTATCAAATTCACGGTTGATAATTGCAACCTCTACTTCATCTGCTTCAAAAGTTTCTGGAATTAATAGGCTTTGCGAAACAGAATTTCCATCTAACTTTAGAGCATCTTCCAGTTTTTCAAAATGAACCCTCTCGTAAGCAGCTCTCCCATGAAAAACAACTAAGCCGTCAACGGTTGAAAAGAGAGCTAAATCGCCCTTTGGGCGGTCAATTAATCGCCATGAAGCAAGTGCATCGGTTCTTACACCTACCAACTCTGGAGTGATCAATTCTTCTTGGCCTTTTGAGTAATCGACAGGTTCAGCTTCTGTTGGAAATTCATTCGGCTCACCGGATTTAAAAAGATCTGATTCAACTTGAATATTCTTGGTGACCGATTCTTCTTTACTGATTCCATAAAGATGGAGTGCAGCAGGATCGATCTGAGGAACCATTTTCTGGGATACATTATCAAATTCGTATAAATCCGCAGGGGGTGCAATTGGTTTAAATTCATTACCCAGTTTTTGATTTCGATCCAGTAAACCACTCAACAAGAAATTCCGAACTTTAAATTCTTCCCTGAAACGGATCTCTTTCTTTGAGGGATGTACATTTACATCCACGAGCGAGGGATCAAGTTCAAGAAATAAAATTGCAGGTGGGAAACGACCCTTAGGAACAAATGTATGAAAGGCTTCAATTGTAGCATATGAAAGAGTTTTGCTTTCGACAGGCCGATGATTAACAAAGAAAATCATTTCTTTACGGGTCGAACGACTCTGACCTGGAATTCCTGCTAGGCCTCTCAATTTCATTTTTTCATTTTGAAATTCAACTGGGGCTAAACTTGCTGCAAACCCCTTTCCAAAAATTTCCATCACTCGATCAGCAAGGTTGTCACATGCGGGTGACTTAAAGATAACGCGTCCTCCTTCCAATAATGAAAAGTTGATTTCAGGATGAGCTAAGGCATATAATTTTGAAAGGTGCATGAGATGCGAAGACTCTGTGACCACAGTCTTCAAGAACTTCCTCCGCCCTGGGACTGAATTAAAAAGGTGGGAAACCTCAATCCGAGTACCTGCAGGCATTCCACAATCCTTAACATGCACGAGTTTTCCTCCGTTAATGAAAAGCTCACTTCCCTCCTCACAATTTTTCGTTCGTGTTCTCATTGTGAATCGACTGACGCTCGCTATGGATGGTAATGCCTCGCCCCTAAAACCAAAAGTTGTAACTTGGTTCAAATCCTTAGCCTCTCTAATCTTGCTGGTTGCGTGCCTCTCAAGACTCAATAAAGCCTGATCTTGATTCATTCCTTGACCATCGTCTTCGACACGAATGTATGACTTACCTCCGTCCCGAAATTCAACTTCAATTTTCTTAGCATTGGCATCTAAGCTGTTTTCAAGCAGTTCTTTAACCACTGAAGCGGGCCGCTCAACAACTTCACCTGCTGCAATCTGATTGGCTACACGGTCAGCCAATATTCGAATCTTGCTCATTTTTTATTCTGTAAGGTTTTCAATAAAAATGGACAATGTGAAATTGCTAACAGATGTTAAACTTCTTGGGTATATCCTGAAAATCACCAGTATGTCATAATGGACAATCTTATCTATCCGTATCCTAATTCATATTTGAAACAACATTCAGATCAGTATGTAAATTGGATGCCTTGGTCCGTACAAGCCTTTGAAAAAGCACAAAAAGAGAATAAACCGATTTTAATTTCAATCGGCTATGCCGCTTGCCATTGGTGTCAGGAAATGTCTAGAAACTGCTACCAGGACTCATACATAGGAAAATTGATGAACAGACATTTTGTATGTGTTCTTATCGATAAAGAGGTACGTCCTGACCTAGATCACACATACATGGAAGCTATTCGAATGTTTGATCAGTCACCTGGTTGGCCTCTTCATGCTTTTTGCTTACCTGACGGAAGACCTTTCTGGGGAGGTACATATTTCCCAAAAGAAGATCTTGGGAATGGAATCGCTCCATGGCCTCAAGTTATTATTCGAATCTCAGAACATTACAAAAACAATAAAAATGAATTAATTGAAAATGCAGAGAGTGTGATCGCGAATATTCTCCACAGTAATGATGCCGATTGCAGTTCGGTAATCAGCTGGGATAATGAATTTCTTTTTCGTGCAGTTCAGAAAATTATTGCACTGCACGACAATGAATTTGGAGGATTCACATCAGCACCAAAATTCCCTTCTCCCATGAAACTCGATTTTCTTTTATCAATTTCTGAATCACAGAAAGTAAGAGTGAATACCCAAATTTCCCGGAGTATATCGAAATGTATAAATAAAACATTATCCTTTCTTTCAACCAGTGCAATTTTTGACCATGTGGGAGGAGGCTTTTTTAGATACGCCACTCAAAAAGACTGGAGCCTTCCGCATTATGAAAAAATACTATCTGAGAATGCTCTCCTAATTGCCACCTTTTCAAACGCATATCGCAAGTATCGTAATAAAGACTATAGCAGGATTATTCTCGAAACACTATCATGGTTAAATAGAGAAATGGGATCCCCTCAGACTGGTTATGCCTCTTCACTTTCTGCAGAATCCGAAAATAAAGAAGGCGCATACTATGAATGGCAAAAATCTGAAATGATCGATTTTTTGGGTGCAAATATTGGTGAGCATTATTTTCAGAGCCTACCCGATCAACCTAGCGGAAAAAAACTTCCACAACTGATTACATCTGAAAAAATCAGTAAGGATGCCCAAATTAAGTTCTTTCAAACTTTACAAATCCATCGGAATCAAAGAACGAAACCTTTTTTAGATCAAAAAAGATTACTCGCATCCAACGCTTTGATGATAAGAAGTTACACCGATGCTGCTCTAGCTCTAGGAAACATATCTTTTATTCGTGATGCCTGTCTTTTAGAATCATGGATTCATAAAGAAATGATTAATGAAGACTTTTCTCTTAAAAGCTTTTCCTTAGTAAATCATGAAGAGCTGGGGTCCAAGGGCTTTTTGGACGATTATGCTTTCTATATTGAGTCGATTCTCCATTTGGCATCCGTAAGCGAACTTTATCTCGAAGGCTCTTCAAAAAAGTTTATTGATAAGGGAATCGCCATACTTGATATTATCTTTTCAAAATTTAAAGATTCGGAAAAGACAGGATTTTTCTTCTCTGATCTGTCAATTGCCCCCCCACCTCCATGCAGAACAAAAATCTGGTATGATAACGCGATACCCTCGGGCAACTCTTCAATCCTAAGAATTTTTTCCATGCTCTACCACTTGACTCATGAAAAAAAGTGGAAAGAAGAATTTGATCATATCTCTAGAGGATATTCAAAAATTGCTCAAAAGTTGCCTGAAGCAATCTCTCATGCCCTCTCAGCATTTTCTCAATCCGCAATTGGAATGATAAATTTGTCCTTCAAAAAAGAAATGAGAGTTGAGCTAATAAAAGAGTTTCACAAATTTCCTATCCGAACTTTCTGGCTAAAAACCGATAGCCAAATGGCTTCAAACTATAAGGTGAAAAATGCAGATAAACTCAAAACCTGGGAATTTAATGATATCCAATCTTTAGTAGATTTCCTAAACGATTAAAATTAATCTTTTTTACTTTTATCTAGAAGTTTACTCAAAGTTCTACCATCTTCACGAACTACTTTTTCCGCAATTTCAACTAAATCATACTTTTCGTCATTCAAAGATTTAGAAGCAATTTGAATAGCTGCCCTAATTAATTTGGAATCAGTCTTAATCCGTTGCCCTGTCCTTGACATGGTTCGCTCGATATCATCGAGTAACGCTAGGTCATCGTTAGTAAGCGTTATAGTTCTTACAATTCTTTTTGGTTGCAATTCTTTATCATCCATAAATACATTAATAAACAATTTATACTGACTAGGAAAGCAATTTCCTAGATGCTCAAATTTGTTTGGAGATTCAGAATTAAATTAATTACGGTCGATACAGTCCAAATCTTCGAAAGATCTTTTTAATCTTTCAACAAAAGCATTTTCTCCGAATCTTAGCCATGTTCTGGGATCATAATATTTTTTGTTAGGTTTATCATCTCCTTCAGGATTGCCTAACTGTGCATGCAAATAGTCTTTATTTTGCTTATAGTACTCATGAACACCATCCCAGTAGGCCCATTGCATATCCGTATCAAGGTTCATTTTCACTACTCCATATCCTATTGCCTCACGAATTTGTTCGCGAGATGAACCAGATCCTCCGTGAAAAACAAAATGAATAGGTTTACCCTCAAGTCCGTGTTTTTCCTTAAGATAATCTTGGGAGTCCAAAAGTATTTTGGGGGTCAATTCAACATTACCTGGTTTGTAAACTCCATGAACATTTCCAAATGCTGCTGCAACGGTGAACCGGGGGCTCACTTCGATGAGTGTCTCATAGGCTTGGTTCACTTCCTCCGGTTGAGTGTATAATCTTGAACTATCAATCTCAGTATTATCAACTCCATCTTCCTCCCCTCCAGTTACGCCAAGTTCTATTTCTATGGTCATTCCAATCTTGTTCATTCTCTCGAAATATTCCTTGGAAGTTGCTAAATTATCTTGGATGGATTCCTCAGACAAATCCAGCATGTGAGAGCTATAAAGAGGCTTACCTTCTCTTTCATAGAATTTTTCGCCGGCATCAAGCATACCATCTACCCAAGGAAGTAATTTTCTTGCTGCATGATCAGTATGAAGAATAACAGGAACGCCATATGCCTCTGCCATTTGGTGAACATGCATTGCTCCAGATACTGAGCCTGCTATTGCAGATTTTTGATCACTATTATCCAGAGACTTACCTGCATAAAAACTCCCGCCTCCATTCGAGAACTGAATCATTACAGGTGAGTTTACTAATGCAGCAGTCTCTAGCACAGCATTAACGGAATTGGTACCAACTACATTTACTGCAGGCAAGGCGTACTCATGCTCTTGGGCATCGTTAAAGATGGCTTGAACGCCATCACCAGTTATTACACCACTTGGAAATTTTTTGCTCATAATTTGTTCCTAATAAGAGGATTTAAGCGATGCAAAGCTAAACTGCAAAGCATATGATATAACTCTTTAGTTGAGTAAGTCTTCGATATTTTCTGTCCCTAGTGCTTTCTCTACTTCATCCAATTTAATGAAAGTTGTTCTTGTATGAGGTAATTTATATCTTTTAAAAACCCCTTTGTCTAAAAGGTAGTATAGTTTTCTGCTTGAGACTCGTAACACCTTTGCTGCCTCAGCAATTCTTAGTACCTTGGGTGCGGGAGGTTTTTTGATTTCATGCAAACTTTTTTCCTGATTAAGAACAGAATTTTCAAGGTTTATGATCTTAGCTTCCAGAAACTCAAGTTTGTCATTTATATCACTCAAAAGCCAAAAAATCATTTCATTTTCAAGATTCTCTCTAGGTAAAATTCCTAATTCTTGTTCTTTCTCATTTTGAAAGCGAAGTGCCTCCAACCTCGATTTGAAATACTTACGATATCTTTTTTTTCTATAAGTCCACGAGATACAATGAGAAGATACTCGGTTCTTTGCTTTAGAATAATTTACTTTCATTAATTTCGAGTTTGATCGGTTCTTTGAAAATTGTATACAAACGAATTTGTTTAGAATGACCGATAAGAATTTTCCAGAAATAGTTAAAGAGATTCATACGGAAGATAATCGGTATGGGAAAGGTGCTTATTTTTTTATAAGGGAAGCTTTAGATCATACCATAAAATCTCACAAGAGCTCAAAAAACGGTCATGTTTCTGGTGAAGAACTTCTAGAGGGTATACGAATATACGCTCTCGATAGATTTGGTCCGATGACAATGACATTGATGAATCATTGGAATATTAAAAAATGCCGAGACTTTGGTGAAATTGTATTCAAGTTAATTGATCACGGAATTCTGGGAAGAACAGATAATGACTCCCTTTCTGATTTCGAACAGGGATATAATTTCGAGGAGGCTTTTGAAACTCCTTTCATTCCTGAAGTGAAGAACTAAACAGCTCTAAATATTATTCAGCCCAAATAGCATCACTTAAACCAAGGGAAACATCATTGGCTCCACCCCTAATTTGGACTGGTTTTGACCATACCACTCCAACTTGACCAAGTGTGGACGCTCCAATTAAGTAATAATTTCCAGGCTTTATATT
>Ga0163109_10002260_pt1 | contig 15113 bp, 14 predicted proteins | sample CRUFie1St13metaG_FD_108704 | JGI IMG/M metagenome (GOLD analysis project Ga0163109, IMG submission 108704) | Marine microbial communities from the Costa Rica Dome - CRUD Field 142mm St13 metaG | ecosystem: Environmental > Aquatic > Marine > Oceanic > Photic zone | place: Costa Rica: the Eastern... | reverse complement strand
TTTCTGGCACTTGCCTTTTTTACTCTCCAAGTCAGAGAAGCGACCCGCCCTGAGCCCATAACCGCTGCTAGAGAAGTAAAACGTGTAAGTAACCTTAAAGTTGTAGAGCAATCGGCGCAAGAATTGCTCAACTCTTATGCTTGGCAGGATAAAGATAAAGGATTTGTACGCATTCCTATCGAGCAGGCCATGACTGAAACGGTCAAAGAGTGGCAGGATGCTGCTCAGGGAAGAGCCGAGTTGATCGGTCGTATGGAAAAGGCTACGGCTCTCCCTCCTCCAGCTCCAGAGGAACCCAGTGCATTTGAGTAATGTCGGAAGAGTGAACGGAGCTGATTGCTAGATTTGCCAACACTATGGAAGATAACCCAACTTCAAAATCCATTTCTGACCAGAAGGTCATTGATCGAAGTTACCATTTCCCTACCTTGATTTTGGTTACCAAGGCCTCAGGCTGGTTGCTGTTGTCAACATTGTTTTCATTGTTGGCATCTGTAAAGATGCATTCACCTACTTTTCTCTCCAATTACTCCTGGCTTACTTATGGGGTATTGGTGCCAGCTGCGCAGAATGCTTTTATATATGGATTTGCGCTTCAAGCAGGATTTGCTGCGATGCTCTGGATGACCATGCGTTTGGGACAAGTCAAATTGCGAGGGCCTGGCTTTCTTTTTCTCGGAACGGTTCTTTGGAATATCGCCTTGGTGGTGGGTATTGTGAGATTGATGGGAGGTAGTCAGAGTGGTTATGCCTTCCTGAGCATGCCTGGTTTTGTATACACTATGTTATTCACTGCCTATGCTCTGATCGGTGGCATCATGCTATTGACCTTCTTTAAGAGACAAGATCGAGAGATTTATCCTTCTCAGTGGTTCACATATGCGAGCATATATTGGTTCCCTTGGATGCTAACTGCCGCTAGTAGTGCTCTTTTTGCGTCGGAACCTACTCGCGGGTTGGCTCAAGCAGTGGTTCATGGGTGGTATGCCTCAGGAATGATCACCATTGTATTGGGCTTTGTTGGAATTGCATTGTTACAATATTTGGTGCCCAAGCTGGCGCGTCGTGATTTGCACAACAGTAACCTTTCCGCATTTGCTTTCTGGGTTCTCCTTCTTTTTGGTGGTTTTACTGGTTTGCTTCAGGCACAGGCCCTACCCGCATGGGTGGGTACGCTCAGCGGCATTTGCAATGCGTTTGTTGCCTTTGCTTGGATTGTTCTGACTGTAAACTTGTGGAAAACACTTCAAGGCACAGACACAGACAGCAGCGATCCTTTTGCTCTGAATCTTGTCCGTCTGGCGGCCCTGTGTGGTCTGTTGGGGTCCCTCCTTAATTTTTGGGGTTCGAGACCTGGTGTTGCTGAAACTCTGCAATTTACACTTTACCTGCAGGGGATCTACTGGCTCCAGCTATTTGGGTTTGTAGGCACTTTATTGTTAGTGGCTGTTTATCACTTTCTTCCTCGCATTAGTGACAGGGAGAACATTTCGTCCGGGCTTTTTGGCTGGAAAGCAATAATGGTCCTTTATGTAACTGGGTCCATCTTAGTGAGTCTGGTATACGTGCTTGGGGGCAGGGTGCAAGGCACCACTCTGGCGGATGGTACCCGCTCTTTTCTTGATGTTCAATCCGCCACCATGTCTTTCATCCGTATTAGCACCATTGGCGAATTACTCGTATTTCTTGCTGCAGCCGTTTTGGTCATCAATCTGGCGATTAGCTTTGTCTCCTATCTGGTGGGTTACGTCGTTTGCTGCCTCAACTGTAAAAATGAGTCTGCGCAATAAGTTTTAAGGGTTTTTAATCATGCAAAAAGGATATCAACTTTTCTTTGCAGTTTTAGCCGTCATGGTGGTCTCTTGGCTAGGTCTGGTAGTTTTTCCTCAGATTCAGTTGGGCAGTCAATCCACTCGTGAGGTCAAGGAGATCGGCAGACACTACCCCACCGAGCCTGGCTCCCTGGTGCTCAATGGGCGCAAGGTTTACCAGCAGGCTGGCTGTGTGGCATGTCATACCCAACAAATTCGTCAATCAGGTTATGCTTTTGATTTGGTGCTGAACGAAGTGGGTGATTTCCCAGAGATCATCACCTCAAAATTGATTGAAGCAGGTAAGCTGGCTGGGATTCAGGTGACTAATGAGAAGGCGCAAGAACAGATGGCTAATTTGCCTTCAACCTTTCTTGAGGCCAGAAGTTTTGACATTGTTCAGGATGTGCTTAAAATTTTCAAGGATAGTGGGGCTACCGTCGTGGCGGATATTCTCCCTCTTGGTCCGGATATTGAACGTGGCTGGGGTCCGCGGCAAACTGTAGGCTTAGATTATCTATATCACCAGCCCCTCTTGATGGGGCAACAGCGTTTGGGGCCTGACTTGGCCAATGTGGGTGTGCGACTGAACGATCCGCAATGGCATCTCAAACATCTGTATCATCCTCGCAGCGTGGTGACCAAATCTTCCATGCCAGCCTACACTTACTTGTTTGATTTGCAGCCCATCGGTGAGGAACCTTCCCCTCATGCACTGGCCCTCGAAGGAGATTATGCTCCTGAAGAGGGGATGGAAGTTGTGCCAAAACCAGAGGCTCTTGCCCTGGTGGATTATCTTTTGAGTTTGAAAATTGAAAACCCTGTGTTTGAAGCGCCCTACATGTTCACTCAAGCTGAGCCGGGTGAAGCTAATAACGCTAAAATGGAGCAGGCCCAATGAGCAGTAAGCCTAAGAAATCGAAACAGTTCAAGAAAACCAGCAATGATCGCGAGCCGGGTGTGAGCAAGGCTCCGATCAGTGTGATCTTTTTTGTGGCGACCGTCCTTCTGGCCTATTGGGCCATGATGGAATTGAATACTCGGGCCGGTGGTTTCAATCGATATGTTTATGGACCCTACGAGTCCTATAAAGTCGTGGAGGCGGTGCAGCCTGGAAGTGGAGATGACCCTATCAAGCGTGGGGCCAACATCTACCGAAATGTTTGTAGCCCTTGCCACCAGGCCTCTGGAATGGGAGCTCCCGGACAATTTCCGCCCCTTGCAGGTTCTGACTGGGTGAATGTTGAAGGACCCAATCGCATGCTCCGTATCGTGCTCAATGGTCTCAATGGTCCCATTGACGTCAATGGTGAGACATGGAATGCCGTCATGCCGGGCTTCGGAGATGTGATTGCCAGTGATGAAGACCTTGCTGCGGTGATTTCCTACGTCCGCAACAGCTGGACCAATGAGGCAAGTATCTGCACCCCTGAAGAGGCCGCAGCGGCCCGAGCTGATAGTGGGGACCGAGGTAGGGCATGGACGGCTACTGAACTCCTGACCCTCCCCTTGGAGGTTCAGTAAATGATGCCTATCGGATGGGATCTATCCGTGCTACCGTTACCATCAATCATGAAAACCCGCGTGGGCATCGGTTATGACGTCCATCGCCTCGTAGAGGGTCGTCCGCTGGTTCTGGGGGGCGTCAGGATCGAACACTTCAAAGGACTAGATGGGCATTCGGATGCGGATGTCGTCCTCCATGCGTTGTGCGATGCCTTGTTTGGAGCCCTGGGCGAATCTGACATTGGACAATTTTTTCCCAACACCGATCCACGTTGGAAGTCGGCTCCCAGTACCGTTTTTCTGGAAGAAGCTGCTCGGCATGTCTCGATGCATCAGGCGGTCCTGGTGAATGCGGACATCACCATCATTGCGGAAGAACCCAAGGTCAACCCGCATGTTTCCGACATGAAAACCCGTATTGGTCAATGTCTGCAACTCCACTCCAAGCAGCTTAGCATCAAGGCCACGACCAATGAGCGCATTGGATTCATCGGACGAGGGGAAGGCATTGCGGCTATGGCTGTGGTCAGCCTCGAAGTCCCTGATACCAACCTTTGCGAATAGAAGAATCTTACCGCTCCTTTGCTAGGGGGTATCGGTGAGATGGCAGCACCTGAAGAATGCTTTATACTAGGCAAGCATCATTCGCTCACCGAAGCCAATTGTTCTCTCAGCAGGGTCTTCTTCACTTTACCTGTCGCAGTGCGAGGTAGTTGATCCACGAAATGAAATTGTCGCGGAATTTTGTAGGCAGCCAATCTTGGTTTTAGATAGTTCGTCAGTGCGGCGGTTTCTGCCGCGTATCCTTTCTCCATGACCACAAAGGCCACCGGTTGTTCTCCTTTGCGTGCATCGGTCGTTCCAATCACCGAGGCCTCCTTGACTCCCTCATATTGATAGAGATGCTCTTCGATTTCTCTGGGATAGACGTTGATGCCGTTGACCAGCAGCATGTCCTTTTGCCGGTCCGTAACAAACAGGAAGCCATCGGCGTCGCGATGCCCCATGTCCCCCGTTCTTAGCCAGCCATCCTGCAAGGTGCTCCGAGTGGCCTGCGGGCGCTGCCAGTAGCCTTTCATGACATTCTTGCCACGTATCCAAAGTTCTCCAACCTCTCCATTTGGAAGCGGATTTCCCTCAGTATCCATGATGGCGACCTCGACCTCCTTGATGGGGATGCCGATGGAACCTGCCTTGGTGGGGCCATGAATGGGATTGAGTGTGACCACAGGGCTCGCTTCACTGAGGCCATAACTCTCGATGATGGGGGACGGTGAGATTCGATTGAATCGATTCAGGATTTCCACAGGAAGGGGTGCCGCTCCGCTGATGCACAGGCGAAGGGAAAGAGACGGAAGTTGCATGGAAGCTAGGGCGCGATACAGCGGAGGGATGGCAGGCAAGATGGTGGCCTGGTGTCGGCTGATCTCTTGGATCACTTGCTTTGCGGGATGAAGGCTTTCCAGCAGTACGATGCTCCCTCCGCTTTGCAGTGGCAAGAGAACCCCGACTGTCAGCATGAAACTGTGAAAGAGCGGGAGAACCACAGCGACTCGATCTTCGGGCGTGGTTTCCATGGTGGCAGCGCAACTGGCACTGTTGTGAAGCAAATTCTCATGGCTGAGCATGGCGCCTTTGGGTTGTCCGGTCGTGCCACTAGTGTAGATCAGGACAGCAAGGTCATCGGCTTGAGCCGAATAGTCAGCATGCTCAGCCTGGATTTTCGGAGGAGAAAGCTCCAAGGCCAGTCCCTTTTCCCACCATGAGGTTGCGCTGCCCAAGTGCGGCATGGAGGACCGGATCTCGATGCGGTCGGCATCACTGAAAACCACCTTGGCTTGTGCATCCTTTAAGATATCATCGGCTTCGGGAGGTGTCAGGAAATGATTGAGTGGGACGGCAACCGCTCCTGATCGTAGAATCCCTATTATGAGAATGATGAACTCCGGACAGTTCCCCATCCATAGGGCAACGCGATCTCCAGGGGCGATCCCCTCTCTTTGGAGTAGGTGGTTTTTGACGTGGCCAGCATGTTCCCATAGCTCTCGATAGCTAAAGACTTGGTCCCCAAAAAAAAGGGCCGGTTTGTCCTCATATCTACTGACCGAATCCGCCACCATGGCTGCCAAATGCATGCAAACATCTTGGAAGGATCACAGCAAGTGGCCAAGCATTTTGCTTTTCAAACCTCGACATCGTTCTTAAAACCTTTCCCTTCAGATGACCTCTCTTCCAAGCAAATCAACTCCTGGGCCTCGTGCCGCCGGCCAGTCAGCGCTGAGCGACCCGACCGGTACCTTGAGCAGTGTCATGAAGGCGGTCACCAAAGCCACCGAGATTGCCCTGGATACTGAGGCGGACAGCATGCACGCCTACCCGGAAAAAGTGTGCTTGCTCCAGATTCGGATTGAAGACCAAAGCTGGCTTCTGGACCCGCTGTCGGATAACGATTTGAGTCCGTTGATGAAGGCCCTCTCGCGGAAAACCTTGCTTTTTCATGCTGCGGACTATGACCTCCGTTTGCTTTTTCGGCGCTATAGTCTCAAACCATGCAGGATTTTTGATACCATGTGGGCCTCCCGTATGGTGGGGCATGAACGTTTTGGGTTGGAGTATATGGTTCGGCATTATTTTGACATTCAGCTGGAAAAAGGGCCGCAAACGGCCAACTGGGGGCTGAGACCCTTGACGCCGGAAATGGAACGCTATGCGTTCAACGATGTCTTGTACCTCATGCCTTTGGCCAAACTCTTACGTGAGCGTCTTGAGGCACTCGGACGCCTGAGCTGGGTGGAACAAATCTGTGAACGCCTCATCGACCAGGCCTGCGAGCCAGAGCCTGATTTGTCAGACACTCAATGGCGTCTCAAGGGGAGCCATCGGCTTGGTCGGCGAGCCCTTGCTTTTCTACGAGCCATCTGGCACTGGCGTGAGGTGGAGGCGGTTCGAAGCAATCGTCCACCCTTTTTCATCCTGGCGCATGATACGGTGGTGCGCATGGCTGAAAGTGCTGCCAACGATCTTCCGTGGCGGGAGATGATTCCTCGAAGGATGGCCATGCGGCGTCGCAAATTGCTCGAGCAGACCATCAAGGAAGCCAAGTCACTTTTCCCCAAGGCATTCCCAGAACGCCTCAAGGCTAAGCGCTTTCGCGCCTCCGATGTCGAAAAAGCCCGGGCCGATCAGCTGAAAGAGGTTCGTGACAAGGCAGCGGAGAAGCTTGGCCTGGACCCCTCTCTTATTGCCAGTCGAGCCATGCTCACCCGGCTGGGTTTGGAAGAAGGGTCCGCTTGGAAGGAGCTCATGCCTTGGCAGAGGGATCTTCTGGATCCGCGATGAATCCATCCCCCAGTCTCTGGTAGCAGAAGCCCTTGAGGTATTGCGTCTCAGGAATGGAGGGGACGACAGGATGATCGGCGGGTTGCCCAAAGGATGCCACTCTTCTCAAAATCCAGCGATTGTCCATGGCCGCTTGGATCACCGATGACTCAAAGGCTTGTGCATCGATGTGGTGGGAGCAACAAAACGTTGCGAGCAGCCCACCGGGTTTGAGCAACCGCATGGCTCGCAAATGGATTTCCTTGTACCCGCGCATGGCATCTCCCATGCTGCGTCGGTTTCGAGTGAAGGAGGGAGGGTCGAGGATGATCAAGTCAAAGAGCGAGTCAGCATCAGGTTCTTTGCTATGTTCCTTCAGCCAGTCGAATACATTGCCATGGACCCACTCACATCGTGGCTCCAAATCGTTTGCTCGAGCGCTGTGGTCCGCCGCCTGAAGGGCCTCATGGCTTTGGTCAATTGCGATAACTTTCGACGCTCCTGCTTTGGCACAGTGCAGGGCAAATCCGCCCATGAATGTGAAGGCATCCAAAACACGGGGTGCCTTCATGGAGGCGGTGAGTTCCCCCAAACGTCGATAGTTTTCATATTGGTCGAGATAAACGGCGGTTTTGTGCCCCTGATCCAAGGGAATGTCCCATTCCAGGCTGTTCATTTCGACCCTGACCGAGTCCCCAAAGAAACTTCCTTGTTTTTGATACAGCACCGACTTACGGGGCTCCAGGCCCTCCATCGAGCGGCCGATGGAATCATTGCGTTCGATGATCCGAGAAGGTGCCATGACCTCCACCAGGGCCTCGGTGATCATGGGAAGCCGTTGATCCATGCCCAGCGACGTGGTTTGGACGACCAGCTGGTCCCCATAGCAATCGACTGTAAGGCCACTCAGGCCATCGCCTTCGGCATGAATCAATCGAAAGCATGCTCGTTCAGGTAAGTGACGCTGTCTCCACAGCAGGGCCTGCTGACATTTTCTGACAAAGAAAGTCTTGTCCAGGTCTTGTTTTTCCCGAGACAGCAAACGCACCCGAATTTTCGATTGCCCATTGAAGAAACCGACACCCAGGAAACGGCGTCGATGATCCCGCACCTGCACAACAGAGCCATCGCTCGGGTCTTGGGTCACCTTCTGGATATTGCGAGCGTAGATCCACGGATGACCCGCCTGAATCCGTTCGGCCTCTCCATGGCGCAAGTGAACCGTGGGCCAAACGGCCTCTGACTTGGGGGGATTCATCACAGTGTTTTTGGAGGAATCGCTTTTTTTCACGATCCTCTCAGGATCTGTTTACAGGCTCGCCTCAAGGTCTTTAAACCATCTTCGGACTTGGCCTCGATGTAGCAACGGATCAAGGGTTCGGTACCACTGGCCCGAAATGCTACCCACTGTTGGCCGGGAAGGACAAATTTGTAGCCATCCATGGAGATGAAGGACTCGACAGGATAGTGCCCCACCTTATCCAGGCCTTTTGAGAGACGGTTCAGGAGCGCTTCCTTGGCGTCTGCAGGGATGCGCACATTGATGCGATCTGTGAAGTAAGGTCCCGTTGTTTTTTCGATCTCCTTGAGGATAGCTCCCAGAGATTTTTTTTCATAGGCACAGATTTCAGCCATGAGCAGGCACGCCAGAATTCCGTCTTTTTCAGGGACATGCCCTTGAATGCTCAATCCTCCAGATTCTTCACCTCCAACAATGATCGGCTCGGATTCCATCAGGGCTCCGATGTGCTTGAACCCCGTGGGGGTCTCGTGAACTGTGACGCCAAACATGGCCGCGACATCGTCCACCTGGTGACTGGTGGGTACAGTACGCACTACTGCTCCTTTCCATTTTCGGTTCTTGGCCAGATGATACAGCGCGAGGGCCAGGATTTGATTAGGAGTAAGCCAGGTCCCATCCTTGTCGACAATGCCAAAGCGATCGGCATCCCCATCCAGCCCCAGACCCAGCTGAGCTTTTCCTCTGAGAACACACGCACGCGCCTCGGCCATGCCTTCGGCATTCGGCTCCGGATGATGCCCTCCAAAACTGGGATTGAGCGTATCATGAAAAAGGGTGACTGCGGCGCCTGCTTTTTCCAGGAGTGCATCCAGATAGCCTCGACCGGTGCCATACATGCACTCAACAGCCACCTTCATCTTGGCTCGTTTGATTTTCTTGAAATCAATGAGAGAGCGTATTTGTTTGAAGTAAGCCTCTTTCGGATCAAAGGTACGACACTGCCAGCCGGACTCCATACGGGTCTTCCGCAACCACTCTTTGCGTTGCAGTTTCACGATCTCTGCTTCAATGGCTCGGGTCACCTCCTGAGAGGCACCCGCACCGTTGTGCATGGAAAGTTTCAAACCCTGGTAAGCGGCCGGGTTGTGGCTAGCCGTCATGTTGATGCCAGCAATGGCACGTTTTTGCCGGATGGCATGCGCAATGACTGGAGTGGGTGCATCGCGCTGGCACATGAGAGGTTGAAGACCGTTTTCAGCCAACACCTCAGCAACCGTGCGGGTGAACTCAGGCCCCATGAAACGAGTGTCGTGGCCCAGTATGATCTTGGGCTGACGCCCACATAGCGGGGATTTTTTTCGCTTGAGCTCACGCTTGAGGTAAGTGGCGATGGCCTGGGCTACCAAGGTGACGTTGGCGAAGGTAAAGTCTTGGGCAATGATGCCTCTCCATCCGGAAGTTCCGAATCGAATGCTATCCATGAATGATTATTCGAGCGAGGGTGAGAGAATTAGGATTTCCAGTCGAAGGCTTTTTTCTTGATTTCATAAACAAAGCCCACGAGGAAAAGAAGGAGGAAAAGCATCATGGAGCCGAAGATCAAATGAGTATGCTCAGCAAGCATCTCCTTGTAAACCACAGCCCAGGGGTAGAGAAAAACTACCTCAACGTCGAAGAGAATGAAAAGCATGGCGACCAGGTAGAATTTTACCGAGAAGCGCGCACTGCCTTCACCCACAGGCAGCATCCCGCACTCATAGGCCGTATCCTTGATGCGAGAGCGAAAGCCCGTTTTGCCAAGTAGAGCGGAGGCCAGAAGGGTGCCAAGAGCAAAGGTGGTGACCAGAGCCCCAAGCATCAAGATGGGAATGTATTGCGCCAATTGCGATTCCATTAAAAACAATTTAGAAGTGGGTGCAAGGGCTTGCAAGCGATTTGTCCCTCTCCTTCAGTCGTGGGAAGGCCGCGCGTTGTCAACCGGTAAAGACTTCAGCGTGCAGGGAGTGGAATCCATCCCTTCATCGCTTCACAGGGGAGACATTTTTCGGCAAAAGTGATACAAACAGGTTGACGAGCTAAGTGCCTTTTGCCTACATTTTGGCTCCCCGTTCGCGCGGGGGCGTAGCTCAATTGGTTAGAGCGCTGCCCTGTCACGGCAGAGGTTGCGGGTTCGAGTCCCGTCGCTCCCGCCATTATTTTTCAAATAGCTCTCTTTTCTTAGTCTGTCTTCTTTTTGTGAGTCCTTTTCCTGTAATCGAATAATTTCCCGGAAGGTATCCTACGATGAGGATTCCTATCTCCTTTTTCAGGTTTCATGATGCCATTTCCGCTGTGCGATCATCCTCAGGCCGTCGTTTTCAAAGAGGTGAAAAACGCCGGGTCTTTCGTTTGATCGGCCTCACCTCGATCCTTCTTCCAGACATCCGTGCGGGGGGGATCCTGCTCAGGGTCCTTTTCTGAAGTTTCTCCAGCCTCATCGATGACGGTCTTGGGGACCTCCAGGCTAAGGAGCCTTGCCGGCGGAGATCCCTCTTGACTGAAAGCACGGGTGGTCACCTGCGTTCTATGGTAGAGGGGATGGTCACAGCCAGATAAAGCTGCATGGTTTCCTCTTGAATTTGTAGGTGCAGGTAGAACAATCCGTGTATAACTGATCCACTCAGCTCAAGAGCCATCAGGCTCCAGTCGGAGTTACGGAAGGCTTCACCCCAAAGTTTTGCTGACCGCTTGCTTGAGTTCCTGCAGGAGAAAGGGGGAAGCCGTTAAGATGAGGCGGTCACCCAACTGGAGCATGTACTTCAGGCAGCTTGGCTGGCCCGGCAGGCAGGAGCCAACGCGTCCTTGGTGGTGGCAGCCTTGCTTCATGACCTGGGCCATTTGCTGATGGACGAATTTGAGGGCAGGAGCGACTTTCTCTCGAACGACCTCCTGCATGAGAGGATTGCAACCTCGTTTCTAGAGGCCTACATGCCTCAGGAAGTCCTCGATGCCATCCGGCTGCATGTGCCTGCCAAGCGTTATCTCTGTTCGGTGAATCCTTCTTACCTGAACCATCTTTCACCTGCCTCCAGGCGCTCCTTCGCCTTGCAGGGAGGAGTCATGAGCGACCATGAAAGGCGGAGCATGGAGGCTGAGACCTTTCTGGATTCTGCCCTCCAACTGAGACGTTGGGACGATTTGGCCAAGATCGCTGGCAAGTCAGTGCCAGCCCCGCAGGCATACCACGCGGACCTGATGGAAGTCCGTCTTCTGGCTTGAGCTCCAGCGGGTCGTTGGGCTGATCGTGACTTACAGCACATCAGGCCCATGAGCCACTCAAGAGCGGTGGGTTGATCAAGGTTGTAACCTAATTGGCTTTTGCATCGTCTGGGAAGGTAACAACTCAAACAAGGAAACCAGCTATGAAAACAACAACCATGTGGATCGTGTATGCCTTAAGTCTTATTGGAATGAGCCCAAGTGGGGTCTCGGTGGATGCGGCAGAGAATCAGAATGGGAAGCGGCCCTCTCGTGAGCAGGTCAGGGGCAAGTCCGAGCGGGATGATCGCTTGCAAAAGCCATCCCGTATACGGGACATGGGTGCGTCTCAAGGCAACCGCCAGAAGGTCCGTGACCGAGGCAATCGCCAGAAGGTTCGTGATCAAGGCAATCGCCAAAAGGTCCGTGATCGAGGTAACCGTCAGGATGCGCGTGATCAAGGCAATCGTAGACTGGCTGCCCGAGAGAGTGACAGGCCTTTAGAGGAACAAGAACGCATGGGACCTAGAGGTATGGGACCTAGAGGCTCGAACACGCGTGGTATGAATCGCATAGACTGGCCAGATGCTCCAAAAGATCCAGAGACTCAGGGAAGGCCGCGTCGAGGCGAGACAGCATCGGATGAAGGATCCCGTGGCAGAGGAACCCCCGAGCTTCGCGGCCAAAGAGACCGCTATGAGCGTCGCTCAGGGAACGGTCCTCAAAGAGGCCGGTGTGATGAGGGTGAGGAATAGAACCGTGATCGTTGGGGGAGAGCTGAGAACGAAACTTCGATCTGATCGATTGCCCTACATTTCTATCGTTCTTTGGTTCGCGAACGTCTCCTTGAGGGATGTTCGCGAACTTTTTTTAGACAGTTCTCTCTTAGTGCCGAGGCCAAGGAAAGTGTTCATGTTGAAGAACCCTTTTGTTCATCGGTTGGCCTCAATAGGCGTCCCATGCTCAGCCCTTGGACCAGAACGGAAAATAAAACCACCGCATAGGTCGCTACCAGAATGAGATCTCGTTCAGCGCCCGCTGGTAAGGCCAGGGCCAGAGCTACTGAAATCCCTCCACGAAGTCCTCCCCAGGTTAAAATGGAGACGGCTCTTGGGTGAAAAGTCTCACCCCATTTTCTAAGGTATGCTACTGGGAGCCAGACGCAGGTCAGGCGACAGGCAAGAACCAGAGGGATGGTCGCCAATCCAATCCCAAGATAGATCGGATTGAGTTTCAGGATCATGAGCTCCAGCCCGAGTAGCACAAAGAGCACGGCATTGAGGATTTCATCAATGAGCTCCCAAAAGGTGTCCAGGTGTTCTCGGGTGGTTTCCGACATGGCCATGACGCGACCGATGTTTCCCATCATCAGGCCGATGACGACCATGGCCAGAGGCCCGGACACGTGAAGCTGCATGGCGACAGCGTATCCTCCCATGACCAAAGCTAGAGTGATCAGGACTTCAATGGAGTAGTGATTAACCTGCTTGAGCATGCGGTAACCTGCGTAGCCCAGCAAGAGACCAAGGACGATGCCTCCACCGGCTTCTATGACAAACAAGGATAAGACCTCCTTCACTCCCATGGAATGGTCAGGATCCAGGGCCTCAAACAAGGCCAGAAAGACCACGACTCCTACTCCATCGTTGAAGAGGGATTCGCCGACGATTTTGGTTTTCAAGGACGGAGGGGCTCCCATTTTTTTGAGTAAGCCAATGACGGCGATGGGATCGGTAGGCGAAATCAAGGCACCAAAAAGCAAACAGTAAATCCAGGGGAGTTCGATCCCGAAAAGAGCGACCAATCCTTTGGTCAGGCTGCCAACCAAAAGTGTTGAAAGCACCACCCCCAGGGTTGCCATCCATGTGATGATCCTGGCCTTGGAAAGAAGATCCTCCAGGTTCATGTGAAGTGCGCCTGCAAAGAGAAGAAAGCACAGCATGCCCTCCATGAGTGCTTTCTCAAAATTGATTTGAGCCATTCCCGTTGTGGCAGCCGAAGCGACCTCAAATCCCATCCACCCCAAACCAAGCATGACGACTGAATACACCGAAGTGATGGCCATGAGCCCAATGGTGGTGGGAAGATTTAACCAACGGTGATTGATCCATCCGCAAATGGCGGCAATGGAAAGCAGCAATGCGCTTAATTCAAAAAGGCTCATGAACAGGGTTGAGGTGAAAGCATCCATCTGTGTTCAGGGATGCGTTGTGTCTTATTGGTATTTGGAGCCTAACCGAACCCCAAGGCAGGTTCAAATGCTGGTTTCGGACCTTTGTGAATGGAAAAAAATACCGGAATGCCCCATGCGGAGCACTCCGGTTGGTTCAGGGATCGGTGTCCTGTGCCCTATCGGGCCAGATAAAACTTGGCAGGTGCCTCAGGTTGAAGGGTGTAGGGGCTGGAGGCGTTGTCTACCGGGGTAAAGGGTCCAGTGACCTGATCGGATGACTCCAAGGTTCCAGTGAAAATGATTTCCACCCCTCCATTGCCGTTGAACTGAATGCCCTCAATGAAGCCGGGTGTGGTAGGCGCTTGAGCTGCCGCCAGATCGGCGATTTCAGATTCACTCAAGATGGATTCATGGACCTCCCAGTGATACATGACACTGCCTTCGGCCATCGCGTCGACCTCACTGCCGATCCTTGCGGCCATAAGTTTGACTTCGCCATAGAGATCAAAGTTGCTGGCCATGTAGCCTGCATACAAACCATTGACATAAAGGCGGGTTTCTCCGGCATCCACATCATTGACAAATACCACATGAACCCGTTCGTCAAAGATGGAAGCGGTGCTGCCGGGACCATCGGGCTCAAAAACGCTATCGACGACCCCGAATTCGGTGATACCAAAAACACCCTGCTGATTCCACTGGTCCAATTTCAATCCCCATGAGTCGTTGCCAGCGATTGCAGTCGAAGCTCCGGCCTGTATGGCATGAAACGAAAACTCCAGTGAAACGTTTCCAAAGATGTCGCCAAAATCGACAATGGTCGGTTCGCTCAGGGCACCCTCAGGCACTTCGGGGCCGGTGGGTTCCTGAGGGTCGACCGGATCCACGGGAGTGGTCGGCTCCCTGGTCTCGGCGGCTCCGTACAGGCCAGCAATTTCTGTTTCGGAAAGCACGCCCTCGTGGGTCTTCCAGTAATACAGTACACTCCCTGCTCCCATGGGGTCGGTATCGACATCAATCCGTGCCGCCATAACTTTGGTGGGCCCGGACATGGCGAAGTTACCGTAAAGATAACCCACATAGTCTCCATTCACATAAAGCCTTGTTTCTTCCATGGTGATATCGTTGACAAAGACGACATGAAGATCCTCGCCGAAAACCGCTTCGTCGCTGCCGTCACCTTCGAGCTCAAACACACTGTCGACCACCCCGAATTCGGTAATCCCAATCACTCCTTGTTCGTTCCATTGGTCCAGTTTGAGGCCCCAGGAGGGGTTGCCTGCGATGGCCGTTGAGGCACCGTCTTTTTGGGCATTGAAGAAGAATTCATAGGTGGCATCTCCTTCGATAGGGCCCATGTCCACGATGGTAGGCTCCGTAAAGGGACCGGTCGGATCATAAGCAACCGCACTGGCGGCAAGTTCCGCAATGAAGGTTTCATCCAAGGCGGCGTTGTAGGTGGACCACGTATACAGGACGCTGCCTGCCCCCATGTGATCGGTTGCTTGTTCCAGACGAGCCCCCATGACCTTGGTGGACCCTCCTAGATCGACATTGACCGCCAGCGTCCCTGCCAAGGCTCCATCCACATAGAGTCGGGTTTCTCCTGAAGATGCGTCATTGACCAGGACCACATGCACGTCCCGATCGAACACCGAAGCAGTGGTGCCCTCGCCAGCTGCATCGAAAACATGATCCGCCACGCCGAATTCGGTTATTCCAAAAACGCCTTGCTCATTCCATTGATCGAGTTTGAAGGCGACGGCATCGTTGCCTGCAATGGCGGTGGATGCCCCATCCTTGCTGGCGTTGAAAAAGAAAGCGT
>Ga0163109_10002259_pt1 | contig 15116 bp, 14 predicted proteins | sample CRUFie1St13metaG_FD_108704 | JGI IMG/M metagenome (GOLD analysis project Ga0163109, IMG submission 108704) | Marine microbial communities from the Costa Rica Dome - CRUD Field 142mm St13 metaG | ecosystem: Environmental > Aquatic > Marine > Oceanic > Photic zone | place: Costa Rica: the Eastern... | reverse complement strand
TGATAACGATTACATTAACGGCGAGACGATTCGTATGGATGGCGGCATCCGTATGCAGCCTCGCTAACAAGAAAGCGAACACATAAGGAGAAAGATAATGAGTGAACCAGCCGTTTTAACGGAGGTTGCTGATGGCGTCATGACCATTACGATCAACCGTCCTCAGGCAAAGAATGCGGTGAACAAAGACGTCGCAGTCGGCATTGCAGCAGCGCTTGACGCACTGGACGCAGACGACAATACCCATGTGGTCATTCTCACAGGCGCGGGCGGTACATTCTGCTCGGGTATGGATCTGAAGGCCTTCGTAACAGGGGAGACCCCCTATGTTGAAGGACGCGGATTCGCTGGCATGGTCCAGCGGTCTACTGACAAGCCATTGATTGCTGCGGTTGAGGGTTACGCCTTGGCAGGCGGCTGTGAATTGGCGATCACTTGCGACCTGATTGTTGCGGCAGACAACTCGAAGTTCGGTATTCCCGAAGTAAAACGTGGGCTGGCAGCTGCGGCCGGTGGTTTGGTGAGATTGCCTCGTCAAATTTCGAGTCGCGTTGCAATGGAAATGGCGTTGACGGGTGATTTCATGGATGCCGATCGTGCGTTGAGTCTGGGCCTCATTAACCAGATCGCACCCGCGGGTGAGGCACTCGCTCAAGCCAAGGCGCTTGCAGCGAAGATCGTGGAAAATGGTCCGCTTGCGGTTAAGCGCAGTAAGCAGGTAATCAAGGAGTCGATTGACTGGTCGCAGGATGACATGTTCGATAAGCAGCAGGCGATTGTTAACCCTGTCTTCTCCAGTGAGGATGCTATTGAAGGCGCGACGGCGTTTGCGGAGAAGCGCAAGCCAAACTGGAAAGGCCGTTAAAGCGACGTATTAAAACGACCCGGCAACGCCGGGTTTTTTTAAAGGGGCATGTTGCTCCGGGTTGGGTTTATGAGGTTATTCACTTTATCCATTGTCGTTGTGCTGGCAGGCTGTGCGTCGTCGGCGCAGAAAGTAGCTGACAGCGCTCCGGTAGTCACCGATACCGGGTCGGTCCAGGCCTACGTCGCGGAGGGTGACGTACTTCAGTGGTATGACATCCCATTTGCTAAACCGCCCGTTGGTGACCTTCGTTGGCGAGCGCCCGAACCCCTTCATGCAAAAACTCAGTTAATTTCACGACAGGCCGAACCTGCAATCTGCCCTCAGCGAGCAGGCAGTGTAAGTGGGGTAGAGGGTGATGCGGCCATCGGTGCCGAAGACTGTCTTTACCTCGACGTCACGGCACCTGCATCTGGTACTGACCCCTTACCCGTCATGGTTTGGATCCATGGGGGTGGAAATACCACGGGGCATAAGAACACCTATGATTTTTCTCGCTTTGTCGCTGAGCAAAAGGTGATCGTGGTTACGATCAACTATCGATTGGGGCCACTCGGGTGGTTTGTACACCCCGCCTTAGGGGACGGCCCCGGCACAATTGCTAACTTCGGCACGCTGGACATCATTGCTGCCCTTGGTTGGGTGAAGCGCAATATCGACGCGTTTGGTGGCGACGCGGACAACGTCACAATTTTTGGTGAGAGTGCAGGTGGGCACAACGTGTTCACGTTGCTTGCAAGCCCGCTGTCCGAGGGGCTGTTTCACAAAGCCATCTCGCAGTCGGGTTATGTGCGCAGTCTGAGCCCCAGACAAGCCCACAACCGAGAGCGAGAGTTCGCCGAAATCGATCGAGGGAGCTGGGAGTTTACCGAGGCACTTGGATTGTCCAACGATACCGTGACTGCAGACTCGTTACGCGGTATCAGTGCCGCTGACATCATTACGACGTTCTACGATCTCTCTTCTGACCACAGCTCCCCCGGCATCATTAACGATGGGGTCGTCATCCCGACCGAGGGCTTTGCAGCCGCCCTGGGTAACCCCAGATACGCCAAACCTTCAGTGCCTGTCATGGCAGGCGTAAACAACGAGGAGGTGACGCTGTGGATCGGGTTGAACCGCTATTTCGTTGACGCCTCATATCCGCTAACCAAATGGCTACCGCCTAAGGTGACTGTGAAGAATCCGGACATTTACAAATTCTGGGTCCGTCAGCGTTCCGAGGGTTGGAAAGCACAAGGTGTGGATCGACCGCTGATGTCACTTGAGGCCGCTGGCTACGAGTCCTTGTATGCCTATCGCTATGACTGGAATGATCAAAAAGACAGTTTTCTGATCGACTTTTCTGAGGTGTTAGGGGCAGCGCACGCCAGTGAGATCTCATTTATCCAAGGTAAGGCCATGTACGGACCGATAGGCTCTTATATGTATCCCGACACAGATTCTGCAAGAGATATGACGGATATTATGATGACCGCGTGGGCGAATTTTGCACGTAAAGGCGCACCGGGAGAGGTGAAAGGCGATGCATGGGCGCCGTATAGGGCCATGGCCCCACATTACATGGTACTGGATTCGTTAGGTCAGCATCGACTCGAGGCCAACGTAGCGAGTATCGATGAAATTCTGAATAAGGTGGCCGACAGTGCGCTGCTCAATTCCCAGGAGCGATGCATATTGGCCTGGGAGCTGTCGACTGCACTGGGTGACCCTTCTTATGGCACCTACCGACGTTGGAATGGCGGTGAATGTGCAGCAACGGATGTGCGAGCCTTGAGGAAGACGATTCGTGAAGTGTTGGAAGATGAATTCGGTAGCGCGTCTGTTCTATAGGCAGCTACACGTCACCTCAAAGACGTTATGAATAAAGAACCGAATGAAGAGGGTGCCTAGTCTTCATTTGATTATAATCCGAGGAAGCACACTACAGTGGCGATTGTCGTAGCGATTTTAGGGGCGTCTGGCAGCGGTAAATCGCATCTAGTCGCGTCCTTGGTGCCCGAGAAGTTAGGTGCAACTGTCTCTGTCTTACGCGTTGACGACTATTACCGTGACTTGACGCATCTTAGGTTCGAGGACCGTGACGCTATCAATTTTGATCACCCCGATGCGATCCAGTTTGAGCGGTTGGTCTACGACCTTGCATTGCTCAGATCAGGCGAGGAGATTCAGACGCCTGTTTACGATTTTACAAAGCACACGCGCTCAGCGCTCAGTCAGTCGGTGCCCCCAGCGGATATCATTTTTCTTGAGGGTATCTTGGCAATGTCCGACCCTGCGACACGCGAGCTTGTCGATTACACGATCTTCGTCAATACCCCGGCCGAACTCTGTCTTGCTCGACGTATTGAGCGAGACGCCACTCAGAGAGGCCGCTCAGAGGCCTCTGTGCGCGATTTTTGGAAAACTCGAGCTGAGCCTATGTTTGCTCAGTTTGTAGCGCCATGGCGTTCTGAGGCCGATCTGGTAATCGATGGTAGTCAAACCATCCATGATGAGCTCTCTCGCGTCGGTAATTGGTTGCAGGCACGAATCTCGGCTCATTGATCATCGAAACTGTTAGGTCAGTCAGCGGTCTACACCGGCGTGTATCTGAGTCCGAACCTTAGGGAATGGTGCAACCAAAAACCGCTTTCTAGCTTAACGTGGCTAAAGTGTCTCTCGCTGCTTCGCAACCCATCTGAAATGCTCCGCGAGTGTTTCATCACGTAGTAGCAGCTCGAGACTGTGGAAGCGGGTTGCAAGGGTCAGTTCATCGTAAAGCGCATGAATACCGCGATGGCACTTTCGGCACACGTTAATGCCGATATTGAGTTCTTCTTTGCTGAAACGCCGCCGAAAGCCTTTACGGCGATGCATTTTTCGGGGGATAAGGTGATGAAAAGTGAGAGGCACCAGCCGCTGGCAACAAGCGCAGGGGGATGCCTCTTTTTGCTTTCGCATGTAGCGTTAGTTACTCCCCGCCCACGATTACCTCGTCGATGAGGTTGCGCAGCTCGTCGCTGTCGGGTCCTACACCCGACCCAAATTTAGCAACCACTTCACCGTCTCCTGAGACCACGTACTTGTTGAAGTTCCAGCGTGGGTAACCCTGCGCTTCTCCCAGACCCTTGAAGACAGGGTTTGCATTGCGACCACGCACCGATGTCGTTGCCATAACTGGGAATGAGACGTCGTACTTCTCAAAGCATACGGTTGCCGCATCGGCCTCGTCGTTTTCTTCTTGAAAGAAATCGTCCGACGAAAAGCCAAGGACAACAAGGCCTTTGTCCTTGTACGCCTGATGCAGGGATTCAAGGCCGGAAAACTGTGGGGTATACCCGCAGTTACTGGCGGTATTCACGATCAGCATCGGCTTGCCAACATAGCTTTCGCAAAAATTGATGGTCTCTTTGGAGCTTAGCTTACGCATCTCCGTATCAAGAAACTCGGGGCATGCAATGGCCCCGCTCGTGAGAGTGAGACCTGCGACGAATGCAATAACACTGTATTTCATGGGGAACCCCTTGGTGGTTTCGAAAGAGTATAAGCAAATTACTGAATTTTGGATTAATCGCGCGGGGGAGCGTCGTGCAGCTGTCCATCTAGCATTTGGTGTAAGTTGCTAACGCAGCCGCGCAATCAGGGTTTCGACTTGCTGCATTGTCCAGTCAGGGTGGCAATGGAATGAAGAGGCGTGTGTTCCCCAACGGCCCTTATCAGCCATGCATGGGTCGCTCGCGTCTATGCGGGGCACCAACGCTATCGTTGCGGAGTCGGAGGCATTGGCGAGTGCTTCACTCCATATTGACCGTGTAATAGGGTCGGTTTTGTTTTGAACAATGGCCAGTGGCAAATTCAAGCTCTTTGCTACCTCCAAGGCATCGGAGTCGCCATGGGGTAAACCCCAAAAAAGAGGCGCTAAATACGCCATCGGACGAAAAAGAACGGGTGGCAGTCCGTAGGCTACCCAGCCACCTCGCTCGAGCGAATCACGGGTATTGAGCATGGGATCGAACAGTAACAACCCGTCTGCCTTCATTCCAGCAGTGAGCGCATAGATTGAGGTTGCGCCCCCCATAGACAAACCGCAAATAATCAGAGGAGTGTCTTTATCCGTTCTTTCTTTTAACCACTCTCGTGCTGCAAGCACATCGCGGTATTCTGTTGCGCCCATGCGCAGATAGCCATCGGAGTACTCCGAGTTGCCGTGATTTCGTTGATCGAAGGTAAAAACAGAAATTCCCGCTCTTTGAAGGCTGTCATAAAAACCAAGGGTATTGAAAAAGGGCGATACGCGGCTCGATCCCGCACCATGAACAAAGAGTAGCGTGGAACGCGGATTCTCCGCCGGCATCCACCAGCCCTCTAGCTGAAGCTTGTCGCTCTCGAAGATAACATGTTCGAAGTCGTTGCTGAGCGGTGTATCGGTAACGGGCTCAGATCCTGATTTGAGACCCAGCCACGGCATGGCGATACCAAAGATAAAGATCAGGCTGAGAAACAGAAGGATGGTCATACGGCGTCCTGTGATTTTATTCCTCATACTGTTGGGCTTCGTCTCAGAGATTAAACCTATCTCGGAGGAAGCGGGCCACACCATCCTCGTCGTGGTGACCAATGACCTTAGTGGCTATATCTTTGAGTTCCGCGTCTGCGTTGTCCATTGCGTAGGATTCGGTCGCGAACTCAAACAGGCTGATGTCATTGTCACCATCGCCAAAGGCAATAACTTCCTCAAAGCCACTTCGCTCAGCCACATGTTTCACGCCGTTGGCCTTGGATCCTTGGCTGTGATGAACATCGAGCCACGCGAGACCCTTATCGCGAATCGCCATGCCTGAGTAGGCCACTAAGTGTGGTTGGTGATATACGAATTCAATGACAGGCTTAATCTGCTCAAGAGGGCCCATAGCAGATACGTTGATGACGTGTGCGTTATTAGGCATGGTTGTCAGTGGCTGCAATGGCAGCTTGCGCTCACTCTCAAATAAATTGGCCAGCTTCTTTTCAAAGTCATCTCGAAGAGGCGCGTGATAGACCGAGTGGTGATCGCCATCCTCCAGAGAGAAGACAAAAGGGGTAAGGTCTTGGGCGACAAACGCTCCAAGCACGTCGTTGACTTCAGCTGGGGTTAGCAAGTGATGGTGACTGTAGCTTTCCAGCGTTGGGTCCCAGATGACGGCGCCGTTCTTGAGGACAAGTGAGCGGTTGAAATTATCGTCTGCAAGTGGCGACAGCGCGGCTTGCAGCGTGCGTCCAGTGGCCACCGTATAGGCAATGTCGCTCTTTCGCATGAGCGTTAGAGTCTCACTGGTAAAAGGCGAGATCTTCGACTGGGCATCGAGTAGTGTTCCATCCATGTCAAATACAACAAGTGTCATGGCAAAGGGCCTCTCGACTGTGGAGCCACAGAGTAGCGCAATCGCCGGACTCATCGCTAGATCATCCGATTGTGCGATTAACTGCTGTCCAGTTTTCTGGCAACGTGTCCGATCATTGAAATAAAACGTCTAGGATTCGAGCGCATTACTAATAGGTGGAAACGTCACGTAGGGTACGTGTGCGTACGTAACTACTATACGTGTGCGTACGCAACTACTATACGTGTGTGTACGCAACTACAAGCAACTAGTAGATGAAGCGTAAAAAGCCAAGCTGTTAAAAAAAGCATAGAAGAGATGAGTGAAGAGAAGACAGGCAGTAAAAACGTGGGTGCAGTGCAAAATCCAAAGGGCTTAAATCGACGACGCTTTAATCAGTGGTTGGCTGCCTCATGTACCGCCGGCGCATCAGGCGCTGTTTTTGGAAAACAAACAGGCGACAACAAACACATCGCAGTCATCGGTGCGGGAATTATCGGCAGCTCAATTGCCTACCATTTATCAAAGCTCGGTGTGCGGGTAACTCTCATTGAGCGAGCGACAGTAGCGAGTGGTGCTAGTCATGGCACCTTCGCATGGATTAACGCGACATGGGCCAAGCAGCCGAGGCACTACCACGCGTTTTCCCAACGAGGTGTGAACAGTTGGCATCGACTACAGGAAGAACTAGACCTACCAATCGTCTGGGGAGGCTCTCTCGAGTGGTTTTCTAGCGATAGCCGGCAGGCTCGCCTTGCCAGTGATATCGCGGAGCAGCAAGCGTGGGGAGAGCCTGCGCGTATGCTAACGAGTGCCGAGGCACAAGCACGTGAACCTGCCGTGAATTTTCATGGAGCGAGTCAGGTTGCGTCTTCCCCGGGCGATGGCGCGATAGATCCAGTGCTCGTATCGAAATCTTTGGTAGCTGCTGCGACTCAGCAGGGTGCTCAAGTCCTAGAGCGCTGCGAGGTGCTGAGTGTTGACGATTCCAGCGATCACAACGGGAAGTTACTCCGAACGAGTTGTGGCCCCATTGAGGCAGATCGCGTCGTACTCGCGACGGGTCCAGACCCAGCAGCCATCAAGCGCTTTGGTGGGTTTGATCTGCCGCAGCGATCAACTCCTGGTGTCATCGTGGTGACGCGGCCTGTAAAACCGTTATTACGCGGAATACTTGTCGCACCGGGTATCCATATCCATCAGAGGACGGACGGAAGACTGGTAATTGGTGAGCAAGACGGTGCACCCGATAACGCGGCGCATGCGGCGCGGCTGGTAGAGCGACCCACACGGTTTCCTGATGCTTCGGTGGCAGATCAGCATGTTCAGCGCTTACTCGCGACAACTCGTAATTATTTGCCAAGCGTGGGCGAGGTAGAGGTCGATGAAGTCATTATTGGTTGGCGGCCCTTACCTGTCGATGGACATCCCGTCATTGGTCCCAGCCCGACTGATGGATGCGTATATGTGGCCATTATGCATAGCGGTGTATCACTGGCCGCGATTACGGGAGATTTGGTCGCTCGCGAATTGGTAGACGGGGTCGAAATGGCCTTACTACAGCCGTATCGCGCTGACAGGGTGTTTGATACCAAGAACCAATATTGAGTCTCCAGAGGTTTTGAATAGCTTCGGGCGATAAAACAGACTGCCTTTTTAATCGTGCCAAGTTCGGATTTAGTGGGACAGTCTTGCGAAGCTGTGACAGCGAAGACAAGGTGCTTGTAAGAGTGCGAAAAAAGGGGGCGCCAGGCGCCTCCTTTTACTTATCTTGAAGATCTCAGTGAGATACGAGAACTAAGTCTTTGGTAAGCGCATCGCGCGTTGTCTGCGCTACTTCGAAGCGTACGATTGGGTATGCGGCGTGCTCAACGCTCGCAAAAAGCTTGGCACCGTTTTTAAGGGCTGCGATTTGCTCATTGGATAGTTCGAAACGCATAAAGTGAACCGCAGAGGTTTTCTCCTCGGTCTCGCGATCGAGGTCTTCGTCAGCATTAACCTGGGCGATGCCATGACCTTCGATTTCCAGGTTGATACAATTCTCAATGCCACGCATTTCACGCAGCCGCTCAGCTCGGACGGCAGGATCACCGAACTCGATCATGAACGTAGCTTTCCAGTTGGTTCCATCAGGAATCAGCGGGTTATAGGCGGCGAGTTCATCCTCAATGCCAGCGACATCGAACACTTTCTCGATTCGAAGCATTTCTTGAATCTGATAGCGAATAGTGAGCGCATCTTCGAAATAGATGCGCGCGTTGTCACCTAGCGCCAACTGACGATTCTTCTTGTGTGTAAGTACCTCAGCACGAAAGTTATCGCGCTGCTCTGAATACTGTTCAAGCGACCACAGGTCCCTCCGGGTCAGATGTGACATGTCAATCTCCTTGTTACTTAAGGCCGTACGCTGAACGCAGTAACGTCATGGGGTGTTGTGCACTGTCCACCCCGTCTGCGAGGTGGGCAATATGTTCTCCGGCCATAGGGCAGTCTGAAATAAAATGATCGGGCTTCTGGTCGTTAACTTTCCGTACCGTCGGTCGCGCAATTTTAACGGACTTGTCGCGGGTTTCCTTTTTGACGGCATAGGTGCCGTCGTGGCCAGAGCATCGCTCGTGTGCGACAACTGTTGTCTCTTCGATTAGCGAGAGAATATCGCGCGTCTTGAGCCCAATATTTTGAACTCTCTGGTGGCACGCCACCTGGTAGGCTATGTTGCCAAGACTCTCGGCAAAATTCGTTTTAAGCGCTTCGCCCTTGTGGCGCATCCAAAGATATTCGAATGGATCATAGAAAGCGGCCTTGACATTCTGCACATCCAGCTCGTCTGGAAACAATAAAGGTAGCTCCTGCTTGTACATCAGTACACAAGAAGGAATGGGTGCTGTGAGGTCGTATCCTTGATCTACTAGGCTCGCAAGCAGCGGTATATTGGCTTCCTTCAGTGCCTCTACAGTGTCCAGATCACCGAGCTCAAGCTTCGGCATGCCACAACACTTCTCCTTGGGAATCACATCAATGCTGACATCATTGTGCTGAAAGACCTTAATGAAATCTTCGCCGATGGAAGGGCTGCTGTAATTACCGTAGCAGGTCCCGTAGAGCGCGAGCTTGCCTGTGGTAGCGCCAACCGGTGTTGCTTCGATACCGCTGATCAGCTTTTTGGCACGTTTGATCAGCGTATTTCGATGAATCTCGGGCGAAGGGGCCTCGGCCGCGATCTCAAACGTGCTCTCAAGGGCCTTTCTAAAGGCGCCATTCTTGTTGAGCGCATTCGCCGTTACGTCCACTAGTGGAATTATTGATATCCCACTCATCAGCGCATCGGTTGATGTCAGGACCTTATCGCGGAGCCTCGCTCCTTTTGTTTTGAAGTTTTGAGCTTTTGCTCGCAGCATCAAATGTGGAAAGTCAACATTAAATTCGTGGGGTGGAACGTAGGGGCACTTTGTGAGGTAACACAGATCGCACATGTAGCACTGATCGACCACCTTGTCGTAATCGTCGAGCGCAACCCCATCCACCTCGAGCGTTTCGGACTCATCGATGAGGTCAAAAAGGGTAGGGAACGAGTCGCATAGGCTGACGCAACGTCTACAGCTACGGCAGACATCATAAACACGTGTTAGCTCGGCATTGAGTGAATCACGGTCCCAGAACGCTTCTGTTTTCCATTCTACTGGGTGACGAGTGGGTGCATCGACGCTACCTTCGCGCATATGCTTTTGCCTCTGTTTAAAGTGGTTTGAACCAAAAGGGGGGACCAAAGTCCCCCCAGAACTCAATTGGACCCGGACTTAGGCGTCGAGGTTATCGAGTGCTTTCTGGAAACGATTCGCGTGGCTACGCTCTGCCTTCGCCAGCGTTTCGAACCAATCTGCGATTTCATCGAAATCCTCGTCGCGCGCTGTTTTCGCCATACCGGGGTACATGTCGGTGTACTCGTGGGTTTCGCCAGCGATTGATGCTTCAAGGTTCTTTACAGTGTCGCCCATTGGCAAACCAGTCGCTGGATCGCCTACAGCTTCAAGGTACTCAAGGTGGCCGTGAGCGTGGCCAGTCTCACCTTCCGCTGTTGAGCGGAAAACGGCTGCGACATCGTTGTAGCCTTCTACGTCTGCCTTTGAGGCGAAGTAGAGGTAGCGACGATTTGCTTGAGACTCACCTGCGAAGGCGTCCTTTAGGTTCTGTTCGGTTTGGCTACCTTTCAGTTCCATTGCTTTTACGCCATTTTTGATCGTGTGACGTCATGACGCGGCCGAATCACCGGCAGCCTGCGTACTACACCGTCTTCGGATAAAAACGGTTCCAAAAAAAGCCGACAAAACCAATCGATTTTTCCGATCGTATATGGGACAAATATACGACAACATCGATGGAGGGACCGTGTCTCGGCAACCTACTTTGAAGCAGCTTAAGTACCTCTGTGCTGTCGCAGAGCACCAGCATTTTGGTCAGGCGGCCAAGGCATGCCATGTTAGCCAGAGCACCTTAAGCTCCTCTATTGTCGAGTTGGAGGATGTTCTATCTGCTAGTTTAGTTGAGAGGAATAACCGCTCGGTATTGCTCACTGGTTTGGGAAATGAAGTCGTTGCCAGAGCGCGCGCAGTGCTGACCGATGTCGAAGATGTGGTGGCTCTTTGTGAAGCGTCAAGGGAGCCGTTTCAGGGAACGATTCGGCTGGGTGTTATTCCCACCGTAGCGCCATTTGTCCTGCCTTCCATACTAAAGGCACTGCGCTCGGCACACCCCGCCTGTAAGTTATTTGTGCGCGAGGATTTATCCCAGTCCCTTGTAAACGCCCTTCAAGTGGGGGAACTCGATGTTCTTTTGCTCGCTCTCCCATTTCCTACAGAACATACGGATACGCTGACGCTATTCGAAGATCCCTTTTATCTCGCGACATTACCCAGCTCAGGACTCGCTTTGACTCAAAAACTCAAAACCAAAGATTTACAAGGAGCGGAGATGCTGTTGTTGGAGGAGGGCCATTGCCTTCGCGATCATGCTCTGGAGGCCTGCAAGTTGAGGGAGAAAGACGTCACCGTACCGTATCAAGCGACTAGTCTTACGACGATTGTTCAGATGGTCGCAAATGGTATTGGCACAACGTTGTTGCCCAAAATGGCAACCGATGCTGGCATTGCCGAGGGAACGGACCTCGTTCTTCGTCCGTTTGATGAGCCCGATGTAGGTCGACAGATCGGTTTAATGTGGCGAAAAAAAACGCCCCGGAAGCACGAGTTCAATCTCCTCGGGGCGTTCATTCAGTCTTGCCTGAATTAACCAGGCAAGCGTAGCTTAGAAGTTACGTCGCAGCGTGGCTCCGTAGGTGCGAGGCTGATGTCCATAACCAGTCGACGTGCCTGTATGGGCTAAACTTGGGAAGTTGGTAATCAGCCATTGATCATCCGTGAAGTTTCTACCCCGCACTCGAAGGTCCCAGTCACCTCGCGACAAGCCCAGGCTCACATTAACCATACTCACTTCGCGCTCGCGGAGAGCACGCCAGCCAACACGTTTCTGATCAGAACTGCTTTGTATGTTTGGTTCGGAAGGGCGTCGTGCCCTTGGTATTCTTAACTACATGATGACGCTTTGGAGGCTGTCGAGTCGGGACCAAATGCATGGGGCCATTGCCAATGAGATCGCGGCGGCCAATCTTCTTAAGTGCCTCTCGCAATGCAGGCCAGTTGTCAGGATCGTGATATCGCAGAAACGCCTTGTGGAGTCGACGCTGTTTAATGCTTCTCACGGAAGGAACCTGTTTGCTGTTCCGACCCACTTTTTTGAGTGGATTCTTCTCGCTGTGATACATCGCTGTCGCCAAAGCCATGGGCGATGGGTAGAAGGTTTGTACCTGATCTGCACGGAACTTGTTTCGCTTGAGCCACAAGGCCAGATTCACCATGTCATTGTCGGTCGTTCCGGGATGTGCAGCGATGAAGTAGGGGATCAGATACTGCTTTTTGTTGGCTGCCTTGGAGTATTTATCAAATAGCTGTTTGAAGTTGTCGTAGGTCCCAATACCAGGCTTCATCATCTGGTCTAGCGGGCCATCCTCCGTATGCTCCGGTGCAATCTTGAGGTAGCCACCTACGTGATGCGTAACAAGCTCTTTTACGTATTCCGGTGTTTCAACCGCAATGTCGTAGCGTAGCCCCGATGCGATCAACACCTTTTTAATCCCGGGTACTGCGCGCGCGCGTCGGTAGAGGTGTAGCAAGGGTGTCTGATCGGTATTGAGATTTTTGCAAATACCGGGGAAAACACAGCTTAATTTCCTGCACTTTGCTTCGATTTCTTCGCTTTTACACGCAAGGCGCCACATATTAGCGGTGGGACCACCGAGATCCGAGATGACGCCCGTGAAGTTTGGGCTGGTGTCACGAATCTTTTCGATTTCGCGGACAATGGAATCCTCGGAGCGGTTTTGAATGATTCGTCCTTCGTGCTCCGTAATGGAACAGAAAGTACATCCACCAAAACAGCCGCGCATGATATTTACCGAGTGTCGAATCATCTCCAACGCTGGGATTTTCGCTTCTCCATAGGTTGGGTGCGGGCGACGTTGATATGGCTGCTCGAATACCCAGTCGAGTTCTGGCGTCGACAGCGGAATTGGCGGTGGATTAAACCAAACCTCTCGATCACCATGCGCCTGAATCAGTGCCAGTGCGTTGTGTGGATTGGTTTCTTTATGCATGACGCGCGCGGCATGCGCATAGAGAACTGAGTCGTCCTTCACCATCTCGAAGCTAGGGAGTCTAATGACATCACGATCGGGGCGGCTACTTGCCATTAACGATACTGGCTGAACTTCTTGAGCCACCACCTCTACAGCCGCCGCTGATTCACCGTCACAAACCTCAGGTTCCATCCCGTCGTAGGGATTCAGCATTGGCTCCACTTTTCCGGGCTCATCGACTGATGTTGAGTCGATGATGCGATAGCCGGGTAGCGGTTCTGTAACGAGAAAGGCTGTTCCTCGTAAATGGCGCAGGTCAGCGATTTCTTTGCCGTTTGCCAGCCCATGCGCCAAGTCAACGATGGCGCGCTCCGCATTGCCATACAGCAGAATATCCGCCTTACTGTCCACGAGAACCGAGCGCCTGACGTTGTCGCTCCAGTAATCGTAATGGGCCATCCGACGAAGACTCGCTTCAATGCCGCCAATGACAATGGGTACATCACGGTAAGCCTCACGGGCCCGTTGGCTATAAACCGTGACAGCGCGATCCGGTCGTTTGCCGGCCATGTCACCAGCGGTATAAGCATCGTCATTACGACGCTTTCTGTCGGCGGTGTAGTGATTGATCATAGAATCCATGTTGCCAGCAGCGATTCCAAAGAAGAGGTTGGGTTTGCCCAGCTCTCTGAATGCGTCTGCGCTGCGCCAATCGGGTTGCGAGATAATTCCCACGCGAAAGCCTTGACCCTCAAGAACTCGCCCAACCACAGCCATACCGAAGCTCGGGTGGTCGACATAGGCATCACCTGTCACGATGATAATGTCGCAGCTGTCCCAGCCAAGTGCATCCATTTCGGCACGAGACATCGGTAGCCATGGTGCGGGTCCAAAGCACTCCGCCCAATATTTTCGGTGTGCAAAAATGTCTGTCGGTTTTTCGTTCACGGGAGTTGTGGCTTTTGCTCTCTCAGCTCGTCAGGGACCTCAAGATCCGCACCGCAGTGCTTGCAGTGTTGCGCATCAGTTGCATGATCTACGCCCGCACACACCGGGCAGTTCCATGCCAGCGTTTGAGCGGCCCGACGCGATCCTAATCTCTCCCACAGTTTACTGGTTACAATCGCTGTCGGCACAGCCAAAATCGAATAACCGATCAAAATACCAATCGAGGCGATAAACCGCCCCATGGGCGTTCCCGGAACAACATCCCCGTACCCGACCGTCGTAATCGTGACGACGGCCCAGTAAATACTCATTGGAATACTGACAAACCCGTGCTCAGGTCCGTCTATGACGTATAGCAGGCATCCAAATACGACCACTGCCACCATGACGATTGAGAAGAAGACCATGATAGACCGCGCAGTAGCACGCATGAGTCCGATGATCTCGATGTATTCCTCATGCAACTCGAAGAGGTGCAATATTCGAAAGACGCGCAAAACGCGGAGCACTCTAATTACGATGAGCGATGAGGCTTCAGGAACAAACAACGTGAGAAACGTCGGTAGGATGGCTAGAAGATCGACAACGCCCCAAAAGCTGATGGCATATGCCATGGGGTTGCGGAGGCACCAAAGTCGGACCAGGTATTCCACGGCGAAGAAAAGTGTGAAGCCGATTTCCAGGTTCCGAAAGAGATTTCCGTAGACCGCATGATAGACATCCATCGAGTCGAGCATCACCACCGCCAAACTGGCGAGGATGGTGACGAGCAATGCCACATCGAACAGGTTTCCACCGCGCGTTTCCGTGCCAAAGATAACGGTTTCCAACGCGTCTCTGATAGGTCTGGCCTCACTCATGGTCAACTAGTCCTATCAAGCTGCTCAGCGTTGGCCAGACTACGTCTAGTAGCAGTGGTTGTGCTGAAGCGTTCGGATGCGTTCGATCGCTTTGCATGAGTTCGCTGGATAAGAAAATGCTCTCGACAATGAAGGGGAGGGCTACAACGTTATCGCCGTTGGCGAGCTGGCTGTAGGACTCCCGGAACAGCGTGGTATAGCGCCTTCCCAAATTAGGTGGCGCTTCTGCCGCGAGTAACAGCACCTTCGCACCCTTTGCTAAGGATGCTTCAGTCATGGTTGCTAAGTTTTTTCGCATCTGCTTTATCGGGTAGGCACGCAGTCCGTCGTTACCGCCGAGTTCAATAATCACAATGCTAGGCTCGTGTTGCTCGAGTAATGAGGGTAACCTTTGCGCGCCGCCGCCCGTCGTA
>Ga0163109_10002258_pt1 | contig 15120 bp, 16 predicted proteins | sample CRUFie1St13metaG_FD_108704 | JGI IMG/M metagenome (GOLD analysis project Ga0163109, IMG submission 108704) | Marine microbial communities from the Costa Rica Dome - CRUD Field 142mm St13 metaG | ecosystem: Environmental > Aquatic > Marine > Oceanic > Photic zone | place: Costa Rica: the Eastern... | reverse complement strand
ATATCGGATGATATGACTGGATTTTCTAGGGTTAATGTAATGACATTTTCCGATATTTCCATGTTCGATATTGTTTTCACTTGATCATTTACATTAATAATAAAATTTGATGTTTGTATATTATTATTGATAATAGTATTGTTTGTAATAATTTTTATCGTGGTGGCATCAACCAAATCAAATGACTTAAATTCTATTGGCTCATAAATATTTAATATAAAATCTTCTATTTCCACATTTAAATTATTCGTTAATCGATTTTCTATAGGAATATTGCTTGGATCATATCGAATGCGAATGTTATTAGAAATGCCATCCCTTAAAAATAATTTCAATTCAGTATTATCAAATTCTATATTTGTAATTTTATCCACACTATTATAAGTTTCATTTACACTATCATATTGCTCTATAATGAAATCGTCACCACTTATATCTGTATTTACTTTTACATTACTATCAAAAAATATAGTAATTCTGTTATAATAATGATCATACCTTGCATTTATTGGTTTGGTAATTAAATGATTGACTATTGTTTCTTCGAAAACGTTTAAAATCCTATTTCCAGATAAATCACTTATACTTGAATTTAACAGTTCATATTGACTATTATATGATAAATCAACCTTATCATGATTTAAATCAACATAATAAATTACCATATTATTTAAATATGTTATGTTTACCGACTCACCTGCTATGATTGGATTTGTCATTATGATTTCTATTTGCTTGCTATTAAATGCTATAGATGATATATCTTGTATCACATTACCCATTTTAATAATCAAATTATCTTTACCAATATTTGTATGTAAATATTCTATATTTGTTGTAAGTATTATAGTATTACGGTCAATTAGTAAAAATGACGTAAAGTGTAGTGGCTCATAAATAGACAGTTCAAACTTTTCAATCTCTATATTCTGTCTATTTACTAATCTTCGTGATAAAGGAATACCACTTGGATCATAACTTACTCTTACATTGTTAGATATACCATCCTTTGTATTTAAAATAAGTTTTGTATCATCAACGTCCAAAGATATTACATCATCAATTTCATTATATATTTCAAAATCATTACTGTATCGTTCAATTCTAAAATCAATTCCACTTAGGTCTTTTAAAGAAGATAATGCACTATCAAAATGTATGGTAAATCTATCATATACAGTATCATATACCGCCTTTAAGGGTTTACTCACTAAGTAATTTACAATAGAATGATCATAAATGTTTTCAACTAAATTACCTGATGCATCGGTTATATTTGAATTAAATAAATTATGTATGTTATTGTATGATAAATCAATAATTTCTTTATTAATATCCAAATAATAAACAATGAGATTATTGATATAATTAAAATTAATAGATTCACCAGGTGATATATTGTTTTTTAAGGTGATTAAAATTTCGTTATTGGAAAAATCCACAGCAGATATATCTTGAACGGTATCGTCTAATTTAATAATAAAGTTTTCTGGTTGTACATTATTATTTACTATTTCATCATCTGTTGTTATTTTAATTTTATTTTCATCATGTAATTTTATTGTGGTGAATATAGGAGGTGTAGTATCGGTTAAGTTATTCGCTGAAACATCAAAATCTTCTACATTCGATAAAGAGTTATCAGGTGGCGTTGCTCTAGCGTATTCCCAATCATAATTATCAATTCTAGTATCATGATGATAAATGTTATCGATCAAATTGACTAGATCTTTTGTATATTCAACACTGATGTTATTATGGTCATAAATGAAATTATTTAGAATTATAAATAAATCACCATTAATATTTTCTATTTTTTTAATACTCTTTATTTCACCGTCTATAGTAACTTTGAAATCATTTTTGTCTATTAAATTTGTTGGGGTGTTAATTTTTTTATTAAATTTTATTTTGATTAACTTACGATTATCATTTGTAATTTTAATAGATGTTATGATTGGTGCCGATTTGACTGGTATCGGATTATTTTCAAGAAATATCCGATATTTTTGTGCTATTCTAGTGCTTTTTGTTAGAACATTCCCTAGTGTTTTAACTCTTTTTTTCAGTCGAACTGATCTTCCTATACCAAGAACAATTTCATCATGTCTTAATGGATCTTCATTATATTGTGCAAAAAAATATCTATTTTTAGAAGTCATAAATATATATTATAGTAATAAACTTTAATAAATAATTATTTTATTATTATTTAATATAGATGAAATTACAGAAGCTACACTTATTTTTAATTTTGTTATTGGCTCTTTTACTTGCTCCTTTAGCATCCATGGTAGTAGAAGGTTTTGAAGGAATACCTGAAAGTGAAAGACATTTATACATTAAAAAGTCTGAAATTGTACCCCCAGTATGTCCTAAATGTCCTGATTCTAAGGTGTGTCCACGTGAAAAAGAGTGTCCTCCTTGTCCACCTTGTGCTAGATGTCCTGAACCAGCATTTGAATGCAAAAAAGTTCCTAACTATTCATCTGCCCATAATTCAATGCTTCCAAGTGCAGGAGTATTACGCGAAGAAGGTCTGCCTTTGCCTCGATTAAATTCGTTTAGTCAGTTTTAAATAATAAATTTATAAATTGTTGTAAAATTATTATTCATTTTTTTTCGTTCTCTTTTTAATGCATTTTTTATCCATTTGAAATGTTTTTACGCGCGAATCTTTAGGTACTATTTTCAATACACACTGTGCTTTTTCGCCAATCAGTGGTTCTGTACATCCTTTTTCTTTTTTACGTGTTTTTCGTTTAGCTTTTGTTTTTGCTGTTTTTGCTGTTTTTGCTGATTTTGTTTTTGTACAGCGAGATCTAAAATGTTCATAACGTTCCCGAACATCCTTATAGCTTAATCCTGAATTTTTCCCTAACATTTTATTTACGTGTTCATGAAATTTATAAGCCCATCTTGAAAATGTATCGCGATTTTTTAACGCGGCATTATTTAAGGGTACGGCTTTTATGTTTTTACAAAAATTAATCCTACAATACTTACAAGGTAAAACTTTACCCAAAGCCAATATATAGTTCTTATACTTTTTTTTGTCTTTACACGTTGGATTATTTGGATAATTAAATGAAATGGTGTGAATAAAATGCCAGGCAGGGGGACCCCATACCGTTGTTAACATACCTTCTTTACTTTTAAAATCTTTATTACTATAAACCTTTAGGGTCTTGTTTTTTTGTTTCTTTTGTTTTCGTTTCAATGTTTTACCCATTTATATATTATTTAGATAATATTAATTTTGAATATAATCAACAATCATATCTACCGTGTCAATGTTATCATTAATATTTATATTATATTTTTCTTTCCATATATGACTATATAATTCTTTTTCACTATTAAAGTCATTTACATTTATTTCTACTAGATTACCATTAATATCGCGAATAAACATTATATAATTTATATCGCAATCTTTAATACAATTCGTTAAATTAATTTATATAACATTGAGTAATAATATATATGAGTTTTTCATCTGCTTTAGGTGACATTAAAGACAAGCTTTTTAGAAGTAATAAACAGCTAATATTTATATTTATCTTATTAGCTATATTCATTGCTCTTGCAATTTATGTTTACAATAACTATATTGCAGGCATGTTGGATCCAAATTACGTCGAAAATAACGAATTTATAGATACCAATGCAAAAACATATACAGAGGTATACTTTTTCCATACAAATTGGTGTCCACATTGCAAAAAAGCAAAACCAATCTGGAATCAATTAAAAGATAAATATGATGGTAAAATAATGCACGACAGTGTACTAACATTTAAGATGGTAAATGGTGATGAAAAAGAGGATTTTATAAATGATTTTGAAAGTAAATATAAAAAAGAGATTGATGGCTATCCTACAATTCTCCTTGTAAAAAATGATAAGGTATTAGAATACGATGGAAAACCAAATTATGAATCATTAAGTAAATTTGTTGAAATATCTTTATAATCACTTGTATCACTCTTAGAACTACGATTTTCTATATATTCTTTTGCTAATGCGATACCATCCTGATAAATCCTGTTTCTGAATTCTTCACTATGCAACGTATCATATATTTCAGATGAAACGATTGGTTTACACGCATTTATCATATTTTTATGTGTTTCTGGATTTGTTTTTTGATATTTATTTTTATAACCGTAAAATAATTTTACTAAAAATAAAATTATGTTATCCGTATCTTTTACTAAAAAATCAGTATCATTTACCCCGGATATTTTAACTCCAAAAATATCATTATCGTCGTATTTTTGAAGTGCATATGCAATAGGATATGCAGTCAATAATAAAGCATCGGTATAAAATATATTATTAATCTGCATAGGTTCAAAAATAATTGGTACACTACAACTAATGTACATACCGTGTATTACTTTTAAATCTGGTGTTGTTATGTGATTGAAATATTCTAATTCTTGTGTTTTTGTATTATAAACACTACAACTAAACATTTTATTAGTACGTTCAAAGAATTCTTTATATGTAACATCAATAGACATACTATTTGCGGTAAATAAGTTACTCAGTGATTTTTGATAAATATCAATAGTAAATATACCTTTTTTAACTATGATATTCATGATAGGTAAATCAATAAATATCTTTTGCCAAGGGCGTTTTATAAAAAAGTCAATACAATCTTTGTATGGTATATCTAAAAGATAACATAATCCTATTATACATCCTACTGAACTGCATACTATTTCTTGAATATTAGCTTTATCTATATATTGTTGTTTTGTTAATTCGTCAATTATACCAAGTGTTTTAAAACCATGATATAATCCTCCACCTAATACTAAACATTTAATCATAATATATTTGTATCGTAATTTTTAAATGTTTTTTTTCTTTTAAATGATTAAATGGATGATGATTATTTTAATGAAAAAATAAGTTTAGATGATTTGTATACACGTGAGAAGGAGGTTAAAAATAATAAAATTAAAACGTTTCAGAAAATTTTGACCAGGGTACATAAAAAAATAAAATTGGCTTCAAGAAATAATGTAGGAGATAAACATATATTTTTTTTAGTCCCTGAGTTTATAATAGGTGTTCCATCATATGATGTAAACTTATGTACATCATATTTGATGGAAAAGCTAATCGATAATGGTTTTAAGATTAAATATACGCATCCAAATTTACTATTTATTTCTTGGGGACACTATATTCCAGATTATAGAAGAAGAGAAATAAAGAAAACACATGGTATAGTAATTGATGGATTTGGAAATATCAAAAGTAAAAAGGATGATACACAAAAATCATCGAATGAAGGAGAACCTGAAAATCCAAATGACTTGATTTTGCATCCATCTACTAACAATGACAATAATAAAAAAAATAAGCAAGAATACAAAAAATTAAATAAATATAAACCATCGGGTAAATTTATTTATAGTGATGAATTAATGAAAAGTTTAGAAAAAAATATAGATTAATTTTCATCAACCTCGTGATAATTTTTTCTGAAAAATGTTGGGTTTGAATAAAAATCAACATTCTTTATATTAAAAACGATTTAATGATAATTTTATTTAAAGAGCTCGAAAACACTATCCTCGATTCGAGTCCATATTCATTTTTTGAACATTTAAAGTGTTTTTTTTGATATTACTTAAAGACCTTTAAGTTAAAAACGCAATAAAAGCTTTTTGATTTAAAGGGGGTGGATTTTTTTTTGCTGGCATCAGGATTTATTTTTAAAAAATTTTTTTTTTCAAAATTAAAAAATCGAAATTTCGTTGACGACGATCAAAATTGGGGGATCCGTTTTCATTTTTGAAAAAACACTCTAAGTATTCAAAAAATAAAGTATTTAATGTCAAAACAACTTAAGAAAATTTATTTCTTTCTAAGTATCAAAAAAAAGTATTTATTTGGTATACTTAAAGAAGGGTAAAATAGCATCCTCGATTTCGTTTTTCACAAATTTCATGAACTAAAAATATTTTACGCATTTTGTTACCAGGCCGAAAAAAACGCAAATTTGCGTGGAAAAAATCAAACTAAATCAATAAGAACATTTTCGACAGGAAAATATTTTTGTGACCATAAAAATGGATAACGAAATGGATAACTTTTGGATAACAAGACGTTAAGGTCGTAACAAAAAGTGAAATAGTCAAAAAATTTGTTACGTAATGCGTCACAACGAATTTTCAATTTTTACGCAAAAAACGCAAGATGAAAATGGTAACAAAACGGAAAAAAATAAGTCAAAAAAAAAGTTATGGTAAGGCGTAAAAAAGTTATCCATCTCGTTATCCATTTTCGCATATTTTGGATAACTTTTGGATAACAGTTTTCTTAAAACCATCTATGCATTCTGAATATTCATCCACAACGTTAAAATTGTAATTTTACGTCACAAAAATTGCGTTTTTTTATAATAAAATACGCAAAAACCATTTAGCATTATATTTTATATATTATTATAGTAATATGAAAACTGTAAACTGGAAGTATTATTGTATTAAATGTGCTTTTGGAACGAATAATAAATATGATTTTTCAAGACACAAAGAAAGTCAAAAACATCAAAAATGCCCAACAACAAAAAAATTTGTATGTGATATATGTAATAAATCATATAAATACAAGAGCGGATTAAGTAAGCATAGAAAAAAACATGAATCCGAAACAATTATAAATATCGCGCCTGGTGAAAATGAAAAAGAAATCGTTGAAAAAGAAATAAAAAAAGAAACAAAGAAGCAACCAACAATAGTAGAAAAGGATCCTAATGATTCTGCATATAAAAAATTAGAGGAAAAGGTTTTTGATTTAATGAATATGTGCAATGATATGAAGGATGTAGTAGTAAAAACAAACAATACAGTAAATAAAACCCTTGACGACCTGGTACCCAAAGTAGGAAATACATATAATAAGATGTCAATCAATGTATATTTAAATACACATTGTAAAGATGCTATGAATCTGACGGAATTTCTAGATACAATAAAATTATCCATAGCTGATTTACATTTTGCAACAGAGCAAGGATATACAAAAGGCATAAGTAATATTTTTGTAAGACAACTCGAAGGATTAAAACCTACTGAAAGACCTATTCATTGCTGTGATGATAAAAAGCTACAATTTTATGTAAAAGATAGAGATACCTGGGAAGAAGACAATGATAAGAAAAAAATAGACAAATCTATTTCAACAATAAAAATGAAACATGTTAAGATTATTAAAGAGTGGGAAAAGCAAAACCCTAATTATTTACAAAACGATAAACTGTTGGAACAATGGTATAAGATGGTGCAAGAACTTATGCGGGAAAATTCTTCTAATGCAGAAATAAAAAGTAGAGAATTAATTTTAAAGGAAATAAGTGATAAAATTAATTTTGAGCCAATAAATAAACTAACTGATAATTAAGTATTGTTAATATTATAATTTACGCGTTGAGATTCTATTTTTATTTTAATACCTTCGAATACTTTTAAAATTTCGGTATAATCGATTTGACAAGTTGTGTACAATTCAGTTAATATTTTTCTTAGATTAGGAATAATATTTTTTGTTAATATTTCATCGTTTAAATTTGATTTTAATTCGATAAATCGTTTTTGTGTTATTTTACCTTCTTTTGTTTTTCTGGATATGGGCTCATATGTTACAATTTTTTGGAGTTCACCCATTAATTTAAGTTCATTATTTAATATTTTTTCTTGCATTTCTTTTAGTTTATTAGATAATTCACCTAGTAGATTATCGCTATTATTTATTGTTCTGGTATATTTTTCTGGTTTTGATTGTAAAGACAATATTTCTATATCTTTAAAGGTATTTATGCCATTAGGTAATTTAGTTACACTGTTATCTACATAAGCTTTAAAAAAGTTAAGTAAATCCTTTTTGTATTGTTCTTTCAATTGTTTGCCGTACTCACTTAGTTCCTTTTTTTCAGCCCCATTATAATTATAGTCTTCATTAAAATTATACAACCTATCTAAATTTGAAATACTAATTTCATCAGCTAAAGTAATAATTTTATCGTTACCACCTTGTTGATTTCCCATCACAGGCATGATCGGCTTTTCTTGTACAGGCATAGGCGGCTTTTCTTGTACGGGCATAGGCGGCTTTTCTTGTACAGGCATAGGCGGCTTTTCTTGTACAGGCATAGGCGGCTTTGCGTCTAACGATTCAATATTTTCTTTTAACGACTGTTTCGTTGAAGGTGTATATACTGGGTCAAAATCAATGTTAATATTCGCAGTTTTATTTTCCATATCTTCATTTATTTTTATCACATTTAATCTTTTATGACAAATAGATGTTTGATAATCTAATGCACTAGATATCGCTTCTAATACGTGTGCGATTTTCACGTAATATTTAGCAATACTATTACACATGTTTTGTTTTCGTGATGCAGCATCATATTTTTTAAAATTATCCATTGTATTTTTATTAAAATACATTAATAATTCTTTGTTTTTTTTATCAATTACTTTTCCACTTTGCGTATGCTGATAAATATATTCCACTTCTTGAGCATTAAATGCCTTGTCTATTATACCTGATGTCAGTATAATCAAATCATTACAGTGTTCTTTTTGGTCTAATTTATTAAGATTAGAATGAATAATATAATCAAATGCTACATTATTTAATTTTTTTAACTTTTCTCTTAATTGATGTTTCGTATTTCCCGTACTTTGAGTATTTCCCATTAATATATATATTATAATAAATTAATTGAGTTAAAAAAACGTTATTAATATAGTATTAATATCAAATGCAAAAAACTAAAAAAAAGAAAAATCATAATATTAAAAGAAAACAGGAACTATGGGCTTCGTTCGAAAAATCATTTCAAAATAACGAAGATGAGAAAGAAAGAGTTGAATGTTTATATAGTAATCAAAAACCAGAAAATAGATCGCATTGTGAATTATGCAAAAATATATTAGCATACTCCGAAGAAGGATTCTTAGTATGTACAAACAATAAGTGCGGTATTATCTACAAAGACATGATGGACGATAAAGCAGAATGGAGATACTATGGTGCTGATGACAATAAATCAAGTGATCCTACAAGATGTGGTATGCCAATTGACCCATTATTAAAACAATCATCTTATGGATGTAAAGTAATATGTGGTTACAGATCGAGTTATGAAATGCGTAAAATAAGAAGATATACAGAGTGGCAATCGATGCCATATGAAGAAAAATCCAAATACGATGAATTTCAAAAAATCCGTATTTTAGCCGGTACACATGGTATATCTAAACGCATAATTGATGAAGCTTTAGTTCAATATCAAAAAATATCAACCCTCAAAACATTTAGAGGATGTAATAGAAATGGGATTATAGCGGCATCCATTTATTTAGCGTGTAGGATAAATGAATATCCAAGAACAGCAAAAGAAATAGCTACAATTTTCAATTTAGACAATACTAATAGTACAAAAGGCTGTAAAATAGCAACCCATCTATTGAATGGTTTAGAAACAAATGTTGCTAGTAATAATAAAACAAAATTCGATGATACAAAACCTATTGCTTTTATTGACAGATTTTGCAGTAAATTAAATATGAATAAAGAATTAACAAAAGTATGTCAATTTGTCGCGTTTAGAATCGAATCGCAAAAAATAATACCTGAAAATACTCCACATTCCGTAGCGGCAGGTATAGTATATTTTGTATCACAGGCGTGCAAATTAAATGTATCAAAAAGAGACGTGAATCTTGTAAGTGAAATAAGTGAAGTGACAATTAACAAATGCTATAAAAAATTAAATAAAATGCGTGAAAATTTAATTCCTTCAGTAATACTCAAAAAATATAACAGTATATAATATATATCAATGACAATTCCAAAAATAATTTTTATTATACCATATCGTGATAGATTACCTCATAAAAATGTTTTTTTAAATCATATGAATGTTATGTTAGATAGTATGCAAAAATCGGATTATGAATTTGTTTTTGTACACCAAGAAGATACGCGCCCATTTAATAGAGGAGCAATGAAAAATATAGGTTTTGTTTATGCAAAAGACACATATCCTGAAAATTATAAAGACATTACATTTGTATTTCATGACATAGATACAGTAATACACGACAAATCGTATTGTAATTTTGATACTGTAGTTGGAAAAGCAAAACATTTATTTGGATTTAAACGAGCTTTTGGAGGTATAGTATGTTTTAAAGGTTGTGATTTTGAAAAAATAAATGGATTTCCAAATATATGGGGTTGGGGTTATGAAGACAATGCATTAAAGCTTAGATGGAATCAAACCGGTGGAGAAATAGATTATTCATCTTTTATACCATTTACCGACAAGCGTGCTATATTATTCTACCACGGAGATAGTAGAGATTTTAATATTACACGCACATACCAACATTTTAAAAATCACTCCCTTGATGGCATAAGTAAAATAGAACTATTACAATATGATGTCGATGATAGTGAAATGGTGAATAAAAATGCAAAGATGATAAATGTAAAAGGATTTACAACATTGTTTACTCCGGGTACAATGATTCAAGCAAAACCACCAGCACGTTTCAGACAATATAGAACATTTACTAGAGTACAGACTAGAATGCGTAGTATGGGTGGTTTATTTAATTTTAGAAGATGATTATATAATTCAATATTTAATTATATAAACAATATGCATTAATATTTATATATTAATATTATGGATAAACAAATTCCCAATTCAGTTATAATTGTACCTTATCGTAATAGAGAAAGCGAATTATCATTATTTAAAATATATTTACAGCACGTATTGAAAGATATAAATTATAAATTATTAGTTATAGAACAATGTAAATATGAACATTTCAATGTTGGGTGTATGCGAAATATAGGGTTTTTAATGGTTAAAAAGTTATGGCCTAACAATTATCATAATATGAATTTGGTTTTTCATGATGTGGATAATATTGTAGCAGAAAAATATTTTTCACCAGATTATTTTACTACAATTTCAGGGGAAATAAAACATATAATACATAATAAATTTGGTACACATATTGGTGGAGCACATACAGTAAAAGGTAGTGATTTTGAAAAAACAAATGGCTATCCAAATTTTTGGGGATGGGGTGCAGAAGATGATGTATATGGTTATCGTGTATTAAAAAATAACATAAAAGTTAATAGATATTTTGATATTTATGATTGTCAGGGTAAAGAAATAATTTTATTTAATGATAATAAAAATCTTCTTGTGTTTAGAAATTTTAATTTAAAAAATGATGTTCGCATGAATATGGTAATTTCGGGATTAAATACAATTTCAAATCTAGATTATTCAAATAAAGAAACAATAAATACAAATGTTTTACATTATTTAATAAATGATTTTAAAGTAAACATAAAGGAAGAATATATTGAAAAAAAAAAAATTTTTTGTATGGCACCAAGTAATGATAATAAATGGTTTATATTTTGCTATAAAAATCGCAAACTAATAGAAAAAGTAATAAGTGAAAATCAAAACAAGTTTAATAAAACCCAATTAAAATACTTAGGTTTATTAAATAAAACAAACAAGTCATTTATGTTATAAATATGTATGTATTGGCAAATTTACAAGGTATTTCTCTTGTATTTTTTTACATAAGTATCGTTTGTAAATTCGTATTTTAAAATTTATAATTTTTACTATTTCCTTTGTGATATCAGTCATATTTAGTGTAGGTCCCCAGTTACCTTTGCATAATAGTGAAGAACAACATAAACATTCTCTACCTTTCAATTCTTTATATTCTTTATCAAATATACCACCATTTCGGTAATATTTAAATATATTTTCTTTTTCGCCATCCTTATAGAGTAAAAAACATTTTGGTGGTGAAAAAGGATATTCGCTGGAAAATTGATATTGTAGTGTGATCGTTGATGTTTTTAAGGGCCATTCTATTTTATCTGGATATATAATGGCATTTACACTATTTGTTCTAGGATCATAATTAGAATAACAATCCAAACAATCAGATTTCCTTTGTATCTCCAATTCCTTATTTATTCGTCTAGGTATCATATAGGTTACCACATTATTTATTTTTATATTAATTGATTTAATTAATATAAAAAATAAGTTATTAAAAAGAAACATGATTCCAACATCAAAAACAATAATACAATGGATGAAAATGACAAAGATAAAGAATTGTAGTAAAATTATAAATAATACGGTTTGTCCTTGCGCAGATAAATTGCGAAAATTAACACTAAAACAGCATAAAAATGTATATGAAGAAATACAAACAAATAGACAACTGAGAGTGTTAACTGAAAAATATGATAAATGTAAGTTGTATGATGATCATTTTGATATGACGGATAATACAAATTGACTAATCGATTATATATCAATCTATCAATAAATGCTCCTTGAAATGTTGCCAATGATTTTTATTTAGTTTCACTGGAGCTATATTACGTCTAATCTTTAAGTAAGTGAATGGTCGCAATTTATCTTTTGCGACTTTGATTTTTTTATTACGTGAAGCCCCGATATTTAAAAACATACCAGGATTGGAATAACAGTCAGCGTAGTGTATTAGTATATTAGGTTCTATGATTATTGATTTGATATCAGGATTAATAAGTCTTTGAATAATTACACCATTGGCATCATTCAGTCGTTCTACCACGGAGAAACCAACAATAGTATTTTTATAATATATCCTTGTGATTTGAACCAATTCAAGATTCTCTTTTATGAATTTAAGTAGTTTAATTTGATGATTGGATTTATGTTCAAAAGACCATTTATGTACAACAACATCAATATCCGCATCATAACCATTTTGGATAGTAGTATCTTCAAACATATTATAACGGCGTAGTATATTGCGAAACCTGGCGAAAGGTTTTCCTTTAAGTTTAATACATTCGTCAGTACTATAAATACATTCGTCACCGAACTTATCTTTGGTGCCTTTTTCTATGTCACTACCTCTTAAAGTAAAACCGCTATCTAAAAGTGCTTTTTTTACAGTTTCGCTGTTGTCTGTGTAACAATAACGAATAAAAGAATAGTTACCCATGATGGTAGCTGCTTTACAAATGACCAATTCACATTGAACATATTTGAAATACATTTTGCTGTACATTTGATATATCGAAGAATGAAAGTATTCGGCTACTTCTAACTTTGCGAGTTCTGGTCGAAAACGATATAAATTATCTTTGGATATGAGCGTCCAATTGGACAACATTAATAAAATATGATATTTATGTTTAATATTATATTTTTGAAAGTAATTAAAAATTATAGTATAACTATATATATTATGCTTAAATTTAACACAATAAATGTACAGCAACATAATTATAATAATGTAAAAACAAATAATATATTTGTTTTGGCGGGTGGGCAATTAAGTAATGGTAATGTAAATCAATGGGTGAAAGAAAGATTAGATGTAGCTATAAAAATAAAGAATAATAACGATAATGCAATTATATATTGTATTGGTGGTGGAACATATCATAAACCGCCAATTCTTAATAATTACAATTATGTTATTCATGAAAGTAAAAGTTGTTCTAATTATTTAATTGACAATAATATTTCAAATAATAAAATAAAACGAGAATGGTCATCATATGATACAATTGGTAATGGTTTTTTTTCATTTATAAATTTTATAATACCATTAAAAATAAAAGAATTAGTATTGGTTACTTCTGAATTTCATATAGGTCGTACTAAGGAAATATTTGATTATTTTAAAAATTTATTTAAATTAACAGTTAAAATTAACTATATAGTTTCAGAAAATTATATGGATAGTGAATTTTTGACACTTAGATGCGAAAGAGAAAAAAAAAGTTTAGAATCATTCAAAGAAAATATAGTAAAAAAAATAAAAACAGTCGAAAGTTTTTTTGAGTGGTTTTATACAGAACATAATGCATATAATAATATCATGACAAGAGAAGTGCTTGAAAAAAAAGTTATTAATAGTTATTAATTTAAAAACTACTATGTATATTTTACAAATATGAATTATAATAAACTATTTCAAATAATATCGAAATTACCAGATAGTCACAAAATAAAATACTTAAATGATATTAACGATTCAATTGATAAAAATAAGTATTCAAATTTTATGAAAAATAAAAAAGTAGCTGTTATAGGACCATCACCTTCTATTCGTAATATAGAAGACGGTGATTATATCGAGAAAAATTTTGATGTTATCGTAAGGATAAATAAGGGATGGAAACATGAAAGTGAAATGGATAAATATATTGGAAAAAGAACCGATGTTTTGTATAATTGTATGGATCCATCCAATGAGTGTGGAGGTATCATAGATATAAATTATTTATTAAATAATAATACGCAATTTATAATTGACCCCATTTTTTGTAATTATAATGATAAAACCCATAGGGATAATATGTTTCACAATAATTATAGATTAAATAATCTATGTTTTTTTCATCGATACAATAATAAACGTATTACATTTGATTTTATTGATGAAAATTTATATGAGTATTGTGATAAAAATGCAAATACACGATTAAATACAGGATTGTTAGCAATAATGCATATTTTGAGTTTTGATATAAAATCATTATATATAAAAGGATTTACATTTTTTAAAGATGGATATGTATCAGGATATAGAAATGTATTATTTGGAAAAAAGGTAACCGAAAAGGAATCAACTAATAGAGTATTAAGTGTAATGAAAAGAGCTGGTAATCATGATCAGGATAAACAATTAGCATTTTTTAAAAAAGAATATGTAAAATATAAGGACAAACTTATACTAACACCTACATTGAAAAAAATTTTAGAAATCAAATAAATTTATTTTTGTGTAAATTACAAAATGTTTCAAATAAATTTGCATCTTTAAAACAAATAAAATTTCCCCATGAATTTTCGTCTTGTAGAGAACATGGATATTTATTAAAACAACGAAAAGTATGACCTCCACCGGCACCATATTTTTTTAATGGATACCATTCGGATATAACAATATGATACCCTTTATCATTTAAAAATTTACACATATCTTCCCACGTGTAATTAAGGGCAATCTTTGTTTT
>Ga0163109_10002257_pt1 | contig 15120 bp, 11 predicted proteins | sample CRUFie1St13metaG_FD_108704 | JGI IMG/M metagenome (GOLD analysis project Ga0163109, IMG submission 108704) | Marine microbial communities from the Costa Rica Dome - CRUD Field 142mm St13 metaG | ecosystem: Environmental > Aquatic > Marine > Oceanic > Photic zone | place: Costa Rica: the Eastern... | reverse complement strand
CCGAGAAGTGTCGCTGCCTCGTTGATCAGCGCCAGCAACAGCCTGTTCAGCACTGCGTCATCCGTCATCGGCTGGCGGGTGATGCCATGGCGTGCCGCCTCTGCATCGACTAATGGTGCCACCGACGGGTTTGGCACTGGGTCGGCACCTTTTTCATAGATATACCAGCCTTCACCTGTCTTGCGGCCAAGCCGTCCGGCGGTACACATTTCATCCTGCACCCGGCTGTATAAGCGGGCCGGGTCGCGCACATCCGCCTGCCGCTTGCGGTTGGCCCAGGCGATATCCAGCCCTGACAGATCCTGCGTCATATAGAGCCCCATGGCATATCCGAAATCTGTCATGGCACGGTCGACCTGTGTGAATTCAGCACCCTCAAGAAGCAGATGCTCGGCGGCTTCCCGGACACGCTGCAACATCCGGTTGCCGACAAACCCGTCACAGACGCCTACCATCACCGGCAGCTTGCGCAGCTGTTTTGCAAGGGCAAAGCCGGTGGCAAGCGCGGTATCACTGCTGGCCTTGCCGCGCACGATTTCCAGCAGCTTCATGATATGCGCCGGGCTGAAGAAATGCAGCCCCACAAGGCGCGCGGGGTCTGCCAGCCATGAAGCCATGACGTCAACATCAAGATAGGATGTATTCGTCGCAAGCACGGCATCCGGCATGGCGGCATCGAGTGCGGTCAGCACAGATTTTTTGACCTCCATATCCTCAAATGCAGCCTCGATTGCCAGCCCGGCATCCGCCAACCCGTCATAACCCACCTGAAAGCGCATGCCAGCCAAAGTAGCAGCAGCTTTATCAGCCCGTATCAGCCCGCGCGCCACCGCGGCATCAAACAATCCGGACACGCGGCTCTGCGCAGCGGTGGCGGCATCATCATCGCGTTCAACAAGGGTGACAGATGATCCCGACTGCACAAGCGCATAGGCGATGCCTGCCCCCATTGTGCCGCCGCCAATAACGACCGTATTTTCCAGCGACTTCACATCAGCTGCCTCTAAAATAGCGGGGGGACGGGCCGACCTTTCTGCGAAAAACACATGCCGTAGTGCAGCACACTCGACCGATGAGCGAAGTTCCAGAAAGCAAGCCCGTTCCTGCGCCAAACCAGCTTCAAATTCAGTGTTTGCAGTCTGTTCGATAAGGGAAATGGCTTCAGCCGGAGCGCGCTGGCCACGCATCTTTTTTGCCACCGTCTTGCGAGCGACTGACGCAGCTTCGGGCGCAGGAGCAGGCCTCGGCATCGCGCTGATGGGCGGGCGGGTCAAAGCGACAGTAAGGTCTGCTTTACAGGCCGCACCAAGCGGATCATCCTCTAACGCATCAATCAATCCAGCCTTATATGCCGCTGGCGCTTTCATACTGTGTCCTTGCGGGACCATAGACAGTGCCGCTTCCATCCCAACAAGACGTGGCAGTCGCTGCGTGCCACCTGATCCTGGCACAACACCAAGAATGACCTCGGGCAGGCCAAGTTGCCCTGTTTGATCGGCAATGCGCCACCTGCAGGCCAGCGCCAGTTCTAGACCTCCGCCAAGACAGGCCCCGCGGATAGCTGCTACCACCGGAAGGGGAGATGTTTCAATTGCAAGCACAACCCGAGGCAAGGAAGGTTCGGTTGGCGGTCTGCTAAATTCACCCGTATCTGCTCCAGCCGCAAAGATTTGCCCCACGCCCGCAAGCACGATCCTGTCGAGTGCCCTATTGCCAGCCAGTTCTGCAAGCCCATCGATAATCCCTTTGCGAATATCATGGTTGATTGCGTTTACAGGCGCACGGTCTATGAGGATCACACCGGCTGTGCCGCGAATGTCAGTCGCAATACTCATGATTTGATTGCTACCCAACTCTGCTATCGCAAAGAAATTACATTAAATCGACAAAAAGGTGTCAGGTTATTCGATGTCTCGTCATCCATACCGATGTAAAGTGACATGACATTGTCGAATCTTAAAACTTATTAAACAGAAAGGAGAAAGGCTTTCTGATCCAATCACATTGCAGGTTTTCATTAATGAAAATCGCCCAAGAAATCTCACAGCATCCTAAAGCTAAAAGCTCGGTGTAAAAGCTCTTTCAAAAACCTGTCTAATTATCTGTCGTGTAACAAAACTTCGAAAAAGTTTTTATTGAAGAAACTCGGCTCGATGCAAGCATCAATTGACAGAAGTTTCGAGCTTTTTTCCCAGATATTTGTATAAGTTTTCAGATGTCTTGAATCATTAAATAAGAATGTTTCACCCCTTGTTATACGACCAAAATCTGCGCTTATCTTAATCGAAATGCGATCTTTTGCAGTATTTGACATTAAACAAAACGCCGCACTACCAATGTCTCTTTTCTTTGAGAGAATATTTTCTAGATTTTCTAGTAAGAGATCAGTTTCACCATCCAACAAGCAACCTCTAACCAGAGCGGGTTCAGCCAAACGGTGTAAAGGCGAGAGTTCTGGTTCGGCTAAGTTGGCTGAACCATGCCAACACCAATCAGCAATGCCAGTAAGAATTACCTGTTCTTTTTGCAATACAACTAAAATAGAAGCTTCATTTATAAGGCCGGTGCGAAAACCGTCAACTCGAACTGGGATGGGATCTGAAGGCTTTAAGTTTTCCTGATTTATCAATGGAGAAAATTTAAAATTTATCCATGCAGCCGAAGAATGAAAACGACGGAGCATCTGTTTCAAAGATTCTTTTAGGGGAAAATAACCGTCAATGATGTCTTCAAAGCATTGGGCCTTCAAAAGCTTATTTCCTTTGCTACCCTACTCAAAAATTATTGAAATACTCATCTTGTTCCCATTGAGAAACACGAGAATTATAACGGTCCCATTCAGCTTTCTTTATTATTGTTAAGTAATCTACAAAATCATCGCCAAAGAACTTGCGATTTATAGCTGACTTATTGAACGTTGATATTGCTTCTCCTAACGTTCTTGGCAGCAAAGCAGCTTCTACCTCATATGGATTTAATGTTGCTGGTTGCAGGGCAAGGGCGTTTTTCAAACCAAAAAGGCCAGACATTATTTGTGATGCAAATGCGAAATAAGGATTAGCAGCAGACTCAGCAACCCTATTTTCAACTCGACAATTTGGGTCCCCGTCAAAAATAAGCGCTCGGAGCATCACTCCTCGATTATCATAACCCCAATTCACATTTGTAGGCGCCAATTGGTTTGGCTGGTACCGTTTATACCCGTTCACAGTTGGCGTTGTTAAAAGACAGCAATCTCTTGCGCAGTGGAGAAGTCCGGCTATCCAATTTGAGGTGACCGAGGTTTCAGTAAGATTGGTCGACGACATAAAAGCGTTAAGGCCAGAATTTAAATCAATAATCGACTGATGAATATGCCAGCCATTTGCGGCTGAATTTGGCATTATGGGTTTTGCCATAAAGGTTGCATGCAGTTGGTGCCTTCGACAAATTTCCTTGACCATTGTTCTAAAGAGTAAAAATTTATCTGCCTGTGCTAAGGCCTCATCTACGCCAAAAGTGAACTCAAATTGGCTGGGCCCCATTTCTATTTCGGTAGAAACGAGCCCTAAATTCATAGTTTCAGAGGCTTGCCTCAATTCGTCTAAAATCTCTTCGACTTCGCCGTACCTAGTTTCAGTCAAGTATTGCCAGCCTTGGGTGATGTTTTCGGTTTTTATAGCAGCTGGTGGCATTTCGCTTTGGTCGTGTTTAAGCGCATCATCTATAATTCTGAAAATTTGAAATTCGACTTCCAGACCGAAGAGGGCTTTGTAACCAGCCATCTGAAGTGAGGTGATTGCATTTTTTAAAATCTGGCGCGAGGAGAAATCGACTTTTGCGCCATTTCGCTTGTAAAGGTCACAAATCAGCAGGCTAGAGTTCGACGCCCAGTTGAAATCAACACAAGTCCTAAAATCTGGACAAGCGATCACGTCCAATGCGCCCTCCAAAATATAATCTGGAGCGTCCTTTTGCTTTTGCCAGATCGGAAACACAGTCCTGTGTGACGTATCCTTCAACAAAAGACTTGATGGAAAGCCGATACCATTGGCGGCGGTGGATACCAAATGCTGAATGGACAGTGTCTTGCCGCGAAAAATGCCGTGTTGATCTGGAAAAACTAAACGTACAGTTTCAGAGCCATTATCAACAATTTTCTTTATCGCTGTTGCCGCAAAATTAATGTCGTCTTCACTGAGCAAACCCAAATTTGCAAGTCTGCCGTTCCTCAATATTTCAATAAATTCGGCACTCATATTAAATCGAAGCATCCCAGGGACATAAGTCTCGCCTTTCTAGATCAGCTTCATGGCTTTTAGTTTTCCATTGATGTGTTGGAGAAATAGCATCATTAGAAAGTGGGCCCACTATCTCACGGCAAGACATTTTACGCATTGGCAAATTATCAATGTCTCCCTTGTCAAGTGCAGCCATTGCTTTTCTAAACATACGCCTATAACGAACTATTGCTTTGTCACTGCGCCCTAGATGCTCCCGGGTTCTATCCTGAACACTGCCCATCATTTCAACAGCCCATTGATCGTGCACATTGATATCTAAACCCATGCCTGTATAGGTTAGGTTTTTTTGCTCTATGGGATCGTATTTATAGTTATTGGCTTTATTTTTTTTTGGTAAATACTCGGGAAGATTGTGCTCTGAAAGCCTTTGGGAACGCATCAATTCTTTATTAACCGGCTCATTAAAGCTAGTGAACATGGTGTACCAATAGCAATGATGCCTGTCCAAAGGGACATGCCATTGAGTTATGGTCATCTCACGGGACATCGGGATACATATCGCATCTGGAAAAATACAATTTGTCACGCGTACATGCGTCAGGTCATCGTCCATGTGTCTTAGGGCTGTAATTTTTAACCCATAATCTGTTTCGTCGACTTCTATCTCCGGTCTAGGATATTCTCTCAAAATCTTGGTCATAGGTATATCTGCACCGTCAGACTTATCCCTAAACTGCTTTCCATAGGAATCTTCAGGTTTTTCATCTTCAAGAAAACGGTGAAGAAAACTAGCGTGAGCTGGGTCAATGCCTATTTCTAAGGCTTGGAGCCAATTGCATTCCCAAAGGCCTTTAAAAGCAAAAGAATGGCTACTGGGAGCTCTAAAACAGTCAAAATTAGGAAATTTCGGTGGCTCTTCTTCACCCAAATATGCAAATAAAACCCCATTTTTTTCCAGTACTGGGTATGAATTTGAATCCTTTTTTACTTTGGTAATTTTTGGATGAAACACAGGCGAATCTTCTGGACTGGTAACGCGCTCCTTCAATGTGAAGGCGTCCGGTCCTTGGCGTTTTAACACGAGTTTTTCATCCAGCAAATTTACTGGCAATAATTTGTTGGATTCCAACTCATCAAGAAGGGCCGCTGGCTGCCAATACTGTCTCAAAACCTTACCAGCATCACTGTTGGGACTTACGTCAGTAAGCTGCTCATTCAGCTCTTTAGGAATCACTCTCAGCCTCCATCCAAATCCATAATGCTGGGCTATTTATCTATTGAACTAATGCGAAAATGTTATCACCTTCAACCTTCAATTCAACCATAGGTACTTTTATTGCTTTGAACATTTCTGACCCTTCTGGTTCGGCGGGTTGTTCTACGCATTGTCCGTTACGATCAAAGTGCCACCCGTGAAATGGGCACCTAATCCCGTTGTCTTCCAGTCTGCCGTAGAAAAGATCTGCGCCCCGGTGAGGGCAATGGCGACCAATTAAACCTAACTCGCCATTTTCATTTTGAAAAAGAACATATTTTCTTTCATTCAGCGTAACCGCCAACAACGGGCGCTGAGCGTTTAACTCAGAAAGTTTTGCGATGAGGGTCCAGTCGGCGGAGCCAAAACTTTTATCTGACTTTGTGTTTAGCATAAGAACCCCTCCATAACTCATCTCACAAATTTAATTCAATCGATATTTAGACCATTGAAGTTATTCAATTTTGTCATTTTTTGACGCATATCCTTAACGTTTGGGGGGTGAAATTCATTAGGAATAGTAGATCAGCGATTATAAGCTGTACCCCTCAATCGAATTTGCCGGAAACATTTCATCAACGGATAACAGCCTCTTAGAGAGACCTTGCCGGTGATGTTGTTTAAGGAAGGACTCGATGACAAATCTGTTTGATTTATCCAGTCCATATGTCCAAAAGTCAGCACCCATAATATTTTTAACGCGTTCTAAATGATCCTCTACAAAAGGCATGGTTACTTTTGTTGCTGAGGTGTCAGCTAACTCGGCTTCGGCGATATCTTTAGCACTTTGAAACGCCTTCATCAGGGCTTGTGACAAAAACGGGTGTTTTTCGAGCAACTCTTTTTTGACACCCAACACGTGCATTATTGGGAAAATATTGGTGCGCTTGAAATAACTAAAGCTAGTCTCGATAGGAGTGTCAAACAACCGTTTGATTACACTGTTTTCCTCAAAGAAACATTTTGGTGCGCGTGGGCCGATAAAGCCGTCAATCTTGCCATCCTTCATAAGCTGATTAAGAGTTTCTCCTGCCGCCACCGCCTCCACCTTCAAGTCTGAAGGCAGATCTAAAATCAATTTTTCTGGCCTGACCGGTGAATCCATGCCGCCGCGCACCCATAAGATTTCTGGAGGGCTGACACCAAAATCATCCTCCAACAATGCACGTGCCCAGATATTGGCTGTAAGCTGATATTCGGCAATGCCAATTCGTTTTCCACGCATCTGTTCAGGCGTTTCAATGCCTGATTCATGGGTTACATAAATCGATGAATGGCGAAATGCCCGTGACAAGAAAATTGGCAGCGCTAGATATCTGTTTGCACCGTTTGCCAGTGAAACCGCGTAACTTGAGAGAGACAGTTCGGTTATGTCAAAATCGGCATGCCGGAACGCGCGAAAGAACATTTCTTCGGGCGACAAGGTCATTATAGCCGGATGCACGCCGTCGATTTGCACACGCCCGTCGACCAGCGCACGCGTCCGATCATAATTGCCTACTGCTAACGATAGAGAGAGCTTCATGCGAAGTGTCCTCTATTTAACGTTTTGGAATGCGACATATCAGATCAAAGCCTTAGGTTTGGATGTCCGTCAACCGGTGTCTGCAATTTCAGGGGCACCGACCGCTGGTCTGCTGATGATGCGATCAAGGCTTCGCAACATTCAAGGGTTCCAATGGCCCATTCAGCAGTTTGCAGCGGTGGTTGGTTATTTTGAACAACGGCGACAAGCGCTTCGCACACTGAACTACGCGTGGCACCTGCCGGCCCCTTAACATTTTGAATATATTTTCCATTTTCATGATACACCTCAACTCTGTCATGGAACACCATCAGATCAGCTCGCTCGAGAGAAACCCGCCACACGCCAAAATGCTCATTCTGTTCGGCATTTCTTGTCTGGGCACGTGACTGGCGGTAAACCTCGAGCCCCTGATAGCTGCGTATCTTTTTCAGGTTCGCCTCATCATTTCCCGCCAATTTCAAAAGTATGCGTCGCGAAGCGCCTGGATCGACAAATTTTGGAAAACCAAGTTCAGAAACCGACCCAAGTTCAATATCTGAATCATAGAAGTCATTTCCTGAATAGGTCAGATTGGCGACCGCGCCACCCATAAAATGGATCAGGCTGGTATAGGCAGTTTCGGAACGCCTGCTGGGGTCCCAAATTCCTGCCTGACCGATGAGACTGGTCCCCACGCCGCCAGCCAGCATACGCGCAATGTCAAACTGGTGCGCACCCTGCGAAAAAATAACCCCGCCGCCGCGTTTGGTGTCCAGCTCCTCTGGGCGTCTCGGCCGATACATGAAATTGGTGTAATAGGTTGACTGAACAATTTTAACCTTTCCAAAGTCACCTGTCCTAATCAACTGCAAAGCCTCACCAACCGCCGGGTCAAAACTGTGGCTGGGGCCGACGATTACGGTCTTGCCATGCGTCTTGCTTGCCTCAACGATCGTCTCTGCCTGCTCGACTGAGATAGCCATCGGCTTTTCTAGCAACACGCATTTGCCAGCAGCAAGTGCGGCAACGGTATGTTCCATATGCAATTCATGCGGAGTCGCCACATAGACCGCGTCTACATCAGCATTGCCCAGCATCGCATCATAATCAGCATAGGCTATGCCGCCAAAATCGTCCTCAAAGCGTTTGCGAGCATCACTACGAGACGAGCAGGCCGCAAACAGCGTGATATCTGGATGCGCCAGAAGTGACGGAAGGGTAAGCATGAAGCCGCGCCCCAGCCCGATAATGCCCAGGCGCACGCCGCCTCCATTTTGGGCCTCAGACATCAAGAATAACAATCCCTTTGGCACGAGATACGCAAATCATAATGTCGTGTGCCCTTTCATCATGGGTCAACACCAGATCACGATGTTCAATTTCCCCACTCAGATAAGGGGTCCGGCAACTACCACAGGTACCGCTTTCACAAGAGGATCTTGTTTCAAAACCGTGCGAGCGCAATACCTGGAGAATTGTTTCGCCCGGATTCACTTCCAGCTGCCGTCCGTTTTTCAATTCAACAGAAAAAGTCGCATCATCGGGCTTGATGATTTCAACCGGCTTAAAATCTTCAAAATTAATTTGGTGTTCAGGCCAGTGGCCTGTCATATCCTCTAGGTCCTCCATCATAATCTTTGGTCCGCAGCAGTAGATTAATCTTTCATCTGGTGTTTCAACAAGCGGCCAGAAGTCGAAGAAGCCTTCTTCTTCACCCTGATCACAGTGAATGGTGGTATCGCCCTTCAGCGCCTCGACAACATCGACAAAGGCAGCATCCTGTCGGTCACGCACACAATAGACAAACTGATAATCCTTGCCCACCTTGTCTAGGGCGCGCGCCATCGGAAGAACAGCGGTAACACCGATCCCGCCGGCAATCAAAAGGTAGCTGTTTGCCTCATGCAGCGGGAAGGTGTTTTCCGGTATCTGGCACTGGATAATCTCGCCCTCTGCCAGCGTATCAACAATCCAGCTTGATGCGCCACGGCCATCACGTTCGGCTTTAATACCCATCTCCCAGATATTACCTTCCGCAAGATTCGCCAGCGAATAATTCCGCCAGCCGAACGGCGTCTGCAGACTAGTATGCGCACCCGGCTGGAAACCAGGGGCACTGTCTTTTACCTGCAGTTTCAGTGTGCAAAGCTCTGTGGAAATCATGGATTTCTCTAATACGATAGCTTCAAGGGGGGCTGTTTCACTCGACATTGATTGTGCTGACCCTATTGAGATTGACAGAAATTTTAGATATCTAATAAACTCGAGAAGTCAAGCGTACTTGTAGGGAATCTAATGATTACCGAAGAAGAAAACCGACTAATCTGCGAAGTTGAGGGCTCTGCCCCGATGGGACAATTAATGCGCCGTCATTGGATTCCGGCATTGATGTCAGAGGAGGTAGAGATAGACGGCAAGCCTGTGCGTGTACGTCTGTTTGGTGAGGATCTAGTCGCATTTCGCGACAGCAATGGTGATGTCGGTCTAATCGACGAATTCTGCCCGCATCGGGGGCCTTCTTTGTACTTCGGCAGGAACGAGAATTGCGGACTACGGTGTCTTTATCACGGCTGGAAGTTTGATAAGGATGGCAAAATCACAGAAATGCCTTCCGAACCGCCTGAAAGCCAGATGAAAGAACGCATCAAAATCAAAGCATATGCTACAAAAGAGGCGGGAGGTTTTGTCTGGGCTTGGATGGGCCCGGCAGACGCGATGCCAGAATTTCAGGTGCCCCCCTTCGCGCCCGATGCCGACACAAAGGTTTCAATTACGAAAATAAAGATTCCGTGCAACTGGTCTCAGATACAAGAAGGTCAGATCGACTCCGCGCACTCATCCTCGCTGCATTCCTCGGACATGGTGCCCGCCCGGGTGGAAAGCGCCGGTGCCAACAGTACGCACTGGACACGGCCATCAACTGACAAGTCGCCTCGCATCTTTACGCAGCGCACACCTTATGGATTTCGCTATGTGGCTGTCAGGCGTCCGATCAAGAACGCACGCATCAATGACTATCTGCGTATCACGGTTTACGTGGCCCCCTTCATTTCGCTAATCCCGCCAAATGACAGCTATAATGTTTGCTCGATTAATGTGCCGGCGGATGACAACAACACTTGGTTCTACTTTGTCGCGTGGGGTGACGAGGCCTGTATTGACACGGAGGACTGGCGGGCCTTCAACCATGCCGTCGTTGGCAAGGACCTGAATACTGACTATTCAACCAGACGGACCCTCGAAAATGATTTCATGCAGGATCGCGAGGCCATGGCCGCTGGCAATTTCACTGGTGTGCCAGGCATTCCCAACCAGGACATCATGATGTGGGTGTCAATGGGTGCTTGGCCAGAACGCCAGGAAGATCATCTTGGCGCCAGCGATCTAGCCGTTGTTGAATTTCGTAAGCTAATGGTTGAGGCGGTCAAGGCTTTCAGGGACGGAAGCCAGCCCGCCATTGGCACAACCCAGTCAAACATCCCGCACCGCGAAATACGGTCATGGCAAGGCATTGTCACTAAGGATGCGGACTGGACACAATTTGGCGTTGGTGATCTTGAGGCAGAAGCCCTCGGACACGCAAAGATAGAAGTATCATAGATAAAGTTGTGCCAACGGACCGGCGGGGGCCGAATCCGGGAGGCTATTTCGACTCACCCAAATAGCGTGTTGACGGCATCGAAAGGCCTTGTTTTACCGAGTTAGCTTCATCGACAGATAAATTCTTGTACATATCGATCAGCGCGCTTCGCAGCTGATCAACAACATCGTCTGGCACACCCTCGCTGGCAACATCATTCACCTCGACGGCCAGCGGCTCCAGTTCGGCCCGCAATGATCTGCCCGTTTCGGACAGATAAATGTAATTTTTCTTTCTGTTTCCGCTCTTATGCTCCCGGTGTATCAGACCCACTTTGAGCATCTTATTCAGCGCCGAGTGCACGGTCGGCTCCATAAGGCCAAGGCGTGCAGACAGATCACGCTGGGTAATGCCGTCCTCTTCCCACAAAACGCGCAAATAAGTCCAGTGACCAAAGCTGATCCCGTGTTTGGCAAGTCGAATTTGCAGACAGCGCGAAAACCCCTTGGCAACAAGGCGTACCAGATGCGCCAGACGCTCATCAGCTAGAGGAAACTGATCAAGACTTGCTAATGCTTCGCCTTGTAGCTTGCCATCTAGAGATGTGTCATACGGCGATGTTTTATCTGGCAATGCGTCATTTACCAAAGCGTTATCTGCCAATTCTGCCTCCGTATAGTCTCTCCAAAGGGCTTTTGCGGCCCATGTGCCACGGTATAATCACCGGCGTTCAACTTCCCTCACCCAAAGATCCCATGCCCGCCCAATCTGCGGGCTGATACGCTTCACCGTCGCCGCACATTCGCCGGCCGTCAGTGCCGTGAAGTTGCCAAAGGATGCGGCCTGAATCAAGATCTGCGCGCTCAGTTCGGCATAGATCGCGCGGTATACGGCTTCAGGCTAGGCTCGTCCACATAAAGTCGCGCCATGACCGCGCATCAAAACAATATCCGACTTTGCAAGACAATCAGCCATGGCATCGGCCATGTCCATGTCAGTGATTAAAAGGTCAGTATCTTTGCCAAACTTTTCGGCCGTATCAAATATCGACACTCCGTGACCAAGAAACCCCACCATATGCCAAACAGGAACAAGTTTTGGGCTTTCGACACGCTGAACGAGACAAGGGCATTCGAATAGCTATGAACCACTGCAATTACATCTTGACGCCTTTTATAAACGGCAGCGTGAATGAATCTCTCCAGATACAGCATATGATTGCCATGACCAATAGCATCGCCGTTCAGGTGATGTCTCATGATGTCACCGGACCCGACAGGCGCCGGCGCACAGTTTCGTGCCAGCCAGAAGAGATCAGGATTGTCCGGACACCGCACCGACACATGTCCAAACCCATCCACGATGCCAAATTTAAATAGAATTTTGTTTGCCCGCACTAGCTCATCAGGGCCGCAGTCAGAAAGGTCATCTGTAAATTTGTTCATCGTGATGTTTTCTATTCAACCTTTGCCACCCGAATCTCAATATCGCGATGTATCAACCTTACAGATCAAACAGTGTTTTGTCCTTGACAGCTGCAGGCGTTTCCAACGACCATTTTGTTAGAGCGCTAAGTTTTAGAAGAGTCCTTGTCTAGAGCACAACGTGGGGGTCCTGATTTCAGAATACGAACGACCTGCCTGTAAATGGATTTGCTATGAAAATCGATTGTCAGAAAGAACCAATTAGGAGTGCTAGAATGAAATCCAAAAAAATAATTTCGTTATTCGCTGTGGGTCTGATGAGCCTCACAACATCGGCCAACGCAGCTTACAATTTGACCCTCTGCGGTGCCAGTCCGGGCGGTCTTTGGTCGATGCTTGGCGCAGGCGTCGATGCCGCAGTGAAAGAGTCGCATCCCGGTTCGATCGTTACCTATCAGACATCGGGCGGTGGTTTTGCGAATGTCGGCCTGTTGCAACAGGGCAAGTGCGATCTGGCACTAATCCATGATGCTGAAGCAGTTTTGGCACGCGATGGCAAAGCACCATTCAAGGCGCCAATTGAAAGCATTCGTACGGTGGCTGTCATGTATACATGGGCGCCTATGCAGATGATTATGAACAAAGATTTCGCCGAAAAACACAGCATCTCGAAGCTGTCTGATATAGCGACAAACAAGGTTCCGGTTCGCGTGTTGTTGAATAAACGGGGCAATGTGGCAAGCCAGGTCGGTGCATCTATGCTTGATGCCGCTGGTGCCAGCGCTGCGGACATTAAATCTTGGGGTGGCGATGTTGTTTTCGCAGCTTCCAAGGAACAGGGTGAGTTGATGCGAGACCGTCGCGCAGATGTGCTGCTGAATTCGCTGTTCGTCAATCACCGTTCGATTCGCCAGCTGGCAGAATCACTAGATGTGGTTCTCGTAGATATTGATAGCAATGCAACGGCGGCAGTGACCAGCGAATGGAATATCGGTTCCTATACCATCAAGAATGCAGCCTATGAGTGGTCTAGTGGTGATGTTGTCACGCCCACCTTGTCAGCACAGCTGTTTGTCCGCGCAGATGCAGACCCGCAAATGGTTAGCGATGTGACAGCAGCACTGGTGAAAAATATTGATCTTGTGAGGGGTGTTCACGGGGCGATGAAGCCTTTGTCAGTCGACCTAATGAGCGGCTCTAAGGCCATTGCATACCACCCGCAGGCCGCTGCAGCCTACAACTAGGGTTGCCTCTATTTACAGGGCCTGATCTGTAAGGATCAGGCCTTTGCTGTCCGGATGAATACTGTCAGCGCGCAGGAGCCGCAATCGGCTGATGTCTTTTTTCTCAGTTGCATTTGATACGGGCAACAGGCGGCAGCTTTCGGGCCTCCCCGGTCGTCTTGCCCAGTTTCTGGGCGCATCCATTTCGCTTTGGGTTCTTTATTCAGCTACACTGTCCCGACTGGACGTGCTGTCCATTACCATTAGCTTCTACAGCGCCATGCTGGCGATCAGCTTTCTATATATCGCACCGACAAAAAAAGTAGAGACTTCGCCTCGACAGATCGACTGGTGCCTGAGCATCACCGCGCTATTGGTTGGTAGCTATTTTCTTTGGCATGCCGACCTCATCGCACAACGGATTACCCTGTTTGATCCGCTGACGCTATACGACAGGTGCGCAGCTATTGCCATTATCCTGCTGACGATCGAGGCAATGCGCCGGTCGGTTGGCCTAGGATTGACCGTCATCGTAATCCTTTTCATTGCCTATAACCTGTTCGGCCATGTTATTCCCGGTGCGTTTGGCCACGGCCACATAGAATTAAGCCATTTCCTAGATGTATCGATTTTCACAACAGACGGGTTGTTCGGTGTGCCGCTGCGTGTGGCAGGCACATATGCCTTCTTGTTCGTGCTGTTTGGATCGGCGTTGGAACGTTGTCGCGGATCGGAGTTTTTCTTCGATCTTGCATCGGCACTAACTGGAAAATCGGCCGGTGGTCCAGCGAAAATTGCTGTGATCTCATCCGGCCTGTACGGGACAATTTCCGGCAGCCCCACATCCGATGTGGTCACCACCGGGGCCATCACCATTCCGATCATGAAACGCCTCGGTTATCGGCCAAGCTTTGCCGGCGCTGTCGAGGTGGCAGCCTCTACCGGCGGCAGCCTGTTGCCACCCGTCATGGGGGCCGCCGCCTTCATCATGGCCGAGTATACCGGCATTCCCTACCGTGACATTGCGCTGGCCGCCATCATTCCGGCCATTCTGTTCTATCTGCCAATCTACATTCAGGTGCATCTGCGCGCTGTCAAAACCGGGCTGCAGGGACTTCGCCCTGATGAGATCCCAAGCCTGTTAACCACGCTGTCGAATGGCTGGCTGTTCATTGTGCCGCTGATCGCAATCTCATGGAGCCTGCTGGACGGCTACACGCCTGCCTATTCGGCAGTGTATGGTCTGATGGCTGTCTTCGCGGTCTCGATGTTGAAAGCAGCGACACGGCTGGACCCCAAAGCGATTTACGAAACCCTTGCCGTTGCCGCGACGCGGATGATTCCGGTGGTTGGTGCCTGTGCGGCAGCCGGTCTTGTCATTGGCGGCATTACTATGACGGGACTGGCCTCGAAATTCAGCTATCTGGTCTTTGCGATTGCTGGTGACAATCTGTATCTGTCGGTCTGTGTGGCGGCGGCGGTTACCCTGCTGCTAGGGCTCGGCATGCCAACGCCGAGCGCATACATTCTTGCTGCAGTGCTGATCAGTCCGGTGCTGTATGATCTGGGCCTACCCACACTACCATCACAGCTGTTTTTGTTCTATTTTGCCGTGATGTCGGCATTGACGCCACCGGTTGCGGTGGCCGCCTATGCCGCAAGTGCCATTGCCAATGCCAATCCGCTGGAAATAGCGGTGAATGCCGTCAAGATTTCGGTTGGTGCGTTCATCGTGCCTTTTGCATTCCTGTTCAACAACGCGCTGCTGCTGGACGGGAAGCCGGCAGAGATTGTCTTCTCATTCGTGTTTGCTTGTTTTGGCATCGGCTGTCTGGCAATCGCTGTCGAAGCCTATATCATCCGCCCACTGAAGCCATGGGTGGCGCTGATTCTGGCTGGATCGGGGCT
>Ga0163109_10002255_pt1 | contig 15128 bp, 13 predicted proteins | sample CRUFie1St13metaG_FD_108704 | JGI IMG/M metagenome (GOLD analysis project Ga0163109, IMG submission 108704) | Marine microbial communities from the Costa Rica Dome - CRUD Field 142mm St13 metaG | ecosystem: Environmental > Aquatic > Marine > Oceanic > Photic zone | place: Costa Rica: the Eastern... | reverse complement strand
ATATCGACATCCTTCTTCCATGTATCAGCCCAGCCTGAATGATTACGGTGGCCGCTGGGCAGACGAACGCGTCATTGACAATCACCCTCAGCGCGCAAGCGAAGCTTACGTCGCTCTGGTTCCAGCGGTAGATCAGAACAATAACGATCTGGCCTCTGCAACTGTTTTGCCTCCAACCGCCAAAGTGCCGCTTGCTACCTTTGTCAGTTGGAATTTGCGAGCGCCGGAGACCGGCGCTGAAAATTCGCTGGCGAGGTTGGCCGGGGGCTATATCCCTTTCGCCAAAACCGCGGGCGACGCTGCTGATGCCGGAGATCCCAGAAGCTCTCTGGAGGCGCTCTATGGCGGTTTTTCTGATTATATGGCGCAGTATGAGACGGCTACCGATGCGCTTATCTCCGACGGTTTCCTGTTGTCCGGATTCAAGGACGCTTATATGCAGATCGCGCGCGACAATGCTGTGTTTTTTCCCTAGGCCAATCCAGTGTAACTTTGGTGATGCGCGTCAGTAGCGCGTCTCGAGATCCACCACAGGCTTTCCAAGGGGTCGCTGCTGTCGGGCAATGACATTGCTGTATTTAAAGAATCAGCCTGAAACGCTGTCGGGGCTGAGGCACCTTGTGCATATCTGAGCATGCTGCACCGTGGCAGCAGCTCTGCAAGCAGATACAATAAGATTGCATTGCGTGTCGGCCGACGTCCGGCCGCTGGATATTTCCCTTATTCAGTCGTCTCCAGCGCGAGTTTGATCGGCTCAAGTTTTGGCAGGTTGCAGGCGTGCGGTTCAGTGTCGGTGGAAGTATCTTCGGGATTGCCGGTTCCGCCCAGATTCAGGAAAGTCTGCGAAGGCTCTTCCCCCAGACAAATCAGATTCTCAATGGACCCGCCGGCCCTGATTAGCCCACCCCATACGATGTCGGGAGAGTGGTTGCCAGTCGCCTCGTGCCACTTGGCCAGTAATTTGTGGGCTGGCTCAGTGCCGCCGCCTTCATACTGATTGTCGTGGATATAGATCTGCTCTGGGTAAGGGTCGTAGTTCGGGTCGTCTATGGACCGCCCGCCCAGCACAAAACTGTAGACCATGAGATTGACGTTGTTGTTGTCCCTGAAAGTGTTCTCAAAGACTTCGACATTGTCGTTTGCCAGTATCAGCAGGCCCGTGCCGGCCGGAACATTCCCGACTATGGCCCCTTCGGGGGCAAAGTTTGCCGTATTGTTTTCATATACAGTGTTTTGGAATACTCGCGTGCCCTGGCCGCCTTGGACCTCCAGATTCGGCAAATCGAAAACCAGAATACCGCCGGTATTGTTTGTTGCCACATTGTTATAGACATCTGCAAATGTTGAGTTTTCAATTTCGATACCCGCGACGTTATATTCGGCACGTGAATTGCGCACAATGATTTGGCTTGACTGTCCGACATAGATGCCAGCATCGGCCGCCCCTATCGCCACGGAACTGTCAATCAGGATGTGGCTGGACTGTACCGGATAGATCCCGTAGGCACCATTCTCCGGGTCCGGACCATTGGTCCACTCAGTGCGAACTCGACGAATAATGACGTTATTGCTTTCATTGATTTTCAGTGCGTCTCCGATGGTGTTTTCAATCGCGAGATCTTCCATTACAAAATCGTTAGCCGTTACCAACAGTCCTTCCGCGCCCTGCAGCTGACCGCTGAATGATAGAATTGAGCTGTCCATGCCTGCACCACGAATGGTAACTCCCGGAACGGACAGCGACAGGCTTCGAGTCATCTCATGTCGGCCGGGTGGAATTTCGATCGTGTCGCCTGGCTGCGCTTCGATCAGCTGAAGCTGGAGAGATTCCTCAAAGCTTAACTCGAGTTCCGACGCAGCTCTGGAGTCAGAGCGGTCATTGCAGGCATTCACTGACAGCGCCACGCTAAGCGCCAGGCCATACATCTTAGGGTTTTTCATTATTTTTATCCCTCGGTAGTCAGATTTTTAGTGTTTTGTGGGCTCTTGGTTGTCTAGATGAGGCAGTCGGCCTATCGATCTATTACTTCGTACATCCACGTGTCGCCGCTGCGTATTGATTCGTCGGAGGTAAAGTCACCGTCTGCGCCACCGAAGTATTTGCGCGCAAATTGGGACAGCACCGGAACGACTTCCGGGCCTTCCATGATGCGCTGCAGCCGCTGCTCGTACAGCTTTCCATCGATACGCAAAATGATCCGGTCATCGTGGTCAAGATAATGCGGCCACTGCTTCCAGATGCCCCCGTAGCTGGTATTCATGTAGCCGCTGACGAGGAACAGCCGCTGGTCGTGCACACCAAGCCAGACTGTTCGCGACCGTGCTGGCTGCAGGGTCTGAAATTCAACTGTGCCTCGGTCAGTCAGAAAACTCCAGTCACTTGGGGCCGCAGTGAGCTCTCCGGTAGTGAACGGCCCCCCTGCAAAGACCTCCAAAGGCCCGTCGCTAAACCGCATCAGAGCTAGGAACAAGCCGATCAGGCCAATAGCGAGTCCGAGTGTAAGACCGATTGTTTTCGTTAACGTTTTCATTGCTAAGTCCCTGTACGGTGTTTGCGAGCTAGTTCGGTCAGCGCCTTCAGCTATTTCTGGTGCACTGGGTGGTTTTTGCGGTCATTTTTGCCTAATTTCCTGCCTTTTTTAAGGAAAACTTGATCCGAAGCGTGAGTCGGCGCGTTAACGGACTTAGGACTCTGCCCTATCCGGCTTGAATGCCCTTAGGTCTCAAGGTTGTTAGTCCCTACCCCGAGGCTACTGCATGCCTCTTTCAAACTTAAATGCCTCTGCCGTCTAACCCGGCAGGGGCATTTTTTTTTGGGGCTCCCACGGACAGCGGTCTAATATCCCAACTTGCCGGCAACGGACAGCATTCTTTTAAACCACTTAACCGGTTAATCCCGTAACGGCGCGGATACGGTGGCTTTCGCTGTCGGTAACATAAACCACGCCGCGATGAACGCAGACCCCGTGGGGTCGATTCAGTGAACAGCTCAGGGGGTCTCCATCCAGGCCGTCGCCCCTTTCACCGCTCCCTAGTACCGTACTGATCACACCCGAGTTGAGCGAAAGGCGACGAATGACGTGATTTTCCGTGTCGACTATGTACAGGCTGTTATCAGTGTTGGAATAAGCGATTCCTTTGGGTCCGTTAAATGTGGCGTCCAGACCGGGCCCGCCGTCACCGGCATATCCCCGCTGTCCGGTTCCAGCAATGCGCTGCAGCCGTTCTGCGTTGAGATCCAGTTTGTATACCGCGTTGCCTTCACGTAGCACCAGATAGGCATTGCCGTCCCTGTCGCAGTCGATGGATCTTGGCCCGAGCAGGGGTGTTCCCGACAATGTTGCGCTGTCCGGAGTTACAGTGCGCTCACCGGTGCCGGATAAGGTGAAAATCATTCCGGTCTGACGACTCACAATGCGTAAGCGATGATTCCCGATATCGCAGATCAGCAAATTATTTCGCGAATCAAAAGCGATACTGTGAGGACGGCGCAACTGGCTCAGTACGGCTGAACCGCCATCCCCCGAAAATCCCTCTTCGCCGTTGCCGGCTACGGTACTGACGAGGCCGGTTCGGCCAGCGATGCGTCTTACAGTATGGTTATCGCGCTCCACGACAAAAAGATTTCCTTCAACATCCCATCTGATTTCGTGGGGTGCGGAGAATGCTGTCTCCAGTGGCCGCCGTGATTCGCTGCGATAACCCGACTCGCCGTTGCCGGCTATGGTAGAAAGTCTCAGATCATTCAGATCAATGCGTCGGATGCGGCCGGTGTCGACCTCACAGAAATAGAGTGCCCCATCGGGACCCGGCACGACGCCGTAGGGATTGTCGATCGGGGCTTCTGTAGCAAGGCTGCCTCGCTCGCCTTCAGATTCATAACCCGCTTCGCCGGTGCCGGCGATGGTATCGACCCTTGCGGCTTGTCCCCATACAACTGACGGGAAGGAGCTCGCCACTGAGGTGAGTGCGAGAGTCTGGCCGAAGCGTCGGCGATTCATGCTGTGAGTTGCTCTGACCATGATGAGTTTCTACCGGTGGAGAATTCCTTAGACTGGGTGTTGTTTTTTTTGCTTGCCCCAAATACTCTCACATTCCAACCGTTTGAATAAGAACAATAGCAGCAGAGGACTGACCATGTGCGATTTTGAGACGCAAAAAGACGCAGACGATTACTTGAAGACTAATTCGGAACTTTCCAGACGCGAGTTTACGACGCTGGCGACTGGGGCGGGCATGGCCATGGTGATGCCATCAATCGCCAGTGCGCAATCGATCTCCGAGCGGGATGTAGAAATCCAGACTCCGGATGGTGTGGCAGATTGCCATTTTGCGTATCCCTCAACTGGCAGCCACGCTGCAGTGCTGGTGTGGCCCGATATTTTGGCGCTGCGTCCCGCATTCAGGGAAATGGGCCGCAGACTGGCGCGGGAAGGTTACGCGGTGCTCACGGTGAACCCTTTTTACCGTAACGCGCGTTCTCCGGTGGTTGGCCTGGGTGCCAGTTTTGGTCAACCGGAAATCCGAAACCTGGTGCTCCCCATGGCTAGAAACCTTAACGCAGACACTCACTTCACTGATGCGAGGACGTTTACCGCTTGGCTCGATGAGCAGGATGAAGTGGACACCAGTAAGGGCATTGGTACCACTGGCTACTGCATGGGTGGACCTATGGTGATGCGCACTGTGGCTGCCGTTCCGGAACGCTTCGCCGCAGGTGCAACTTTCCATGGAGGAGGTCTGGCGACGGGCAATTCCGACAGTCCACACCTACTTATTCCTGAGACTCGGGCGTCCATGCTGCACTGCGTTGCTGACAATGATGATCAGAATGATCCTCAGGCGAAAATGACGCTGCGTGAAGCCTACGATTCCGCAGGGATAAATGCTGAGATCGAAGTATATTCTGGTGCCCTTCATGGCTGGTGTGCGATTGATTCGCAGGTTTACCATCTGGATAAGGCTGAGAAAGCCTGGGCCCGACTGCTGGACTTGTTCGCGTCGAACCTGGCGTGATTTGATATTTGTGCTTGTTAGGGCCCTCTTTGCTCAGCCAGCGTTACCAATAAAGAAGCCCGGCATGCCGGGCTTCTTTATTGGTTAATACCACTCAGTCTGGTTTTTGAATATTTAACTTACTGGTCCAGAAAATGTCTGCGTCGCCGAAACTGCTGTCCTGACGGGATGAAAACCAGGCCATGGTCTCTCCACCCGGTGGTAGAGCTGGGCACATGTCAGCGCCAGCGGTGTTGATCTTGGGCCCAAGATTATAAGCGGGTTTCCAGTCATTGGTGCCAGCAGAGGCCGCGCCGTAGATGTCCATGCTGCCAAAGCCGCCGGGTCGATTCGAGGTGAAATACACTAGGCCATCAACATCCTGCGTGAAGTGAAATTCTTCGGCTGCGGTATTGATGTTCGGGCCCTGGTTCACCGCATCCCCCCAGCCGCCTCTGCCGTCCGGTTTCACGCAGTAAATGTCTGACCCTCCGTAGCCTCCGGCACGACGCGAGGCAAAACAGAGTGTTTCACCGTCTTGCAGCACCGCCGGGCAATGTTCGTCACCCTCTGTGGTGCTGACGGGATAGCCGACTAGTTCGGGTGTTGACCACTGTCCGTTCACTTTTCTGGTGACAAACAGATCATGATTATTCCGTGGAGTGGTAGTGGCCAGCCGATCTGAGCGGAAGTAGATGGTATTCCCGTCTGCGGTAATCCAGGGCTCACGATCGTCACCCAGGCGCAGTGGGTCTGCGTCTGTTGCCGGCGGCTGATTGACTGGTATGCCCATATTTACAGGAGTGTCCCAGGTGCCGGACTCTGGGTTAAAATTCGCGATGTACAGATCCTTGGGGTCTCCGTCAGCGACGGCCATATCCCGGCGGGCGCTGCAGTAAACCATTGTGCCGTCGTCAGCAAAGGACAATTCGCCTTCGGCCCACATGGTGTTGATCGGCGCACCGAAATTGTGGACAGCCAGCTCTATCCAGTTGGCTTGCTGGGCGCTGGCGACATTGCACAGTGTTATTAAGACAACTAGCATAAGAGTGCGATAGGTCGTCATGATTTTCCTCGTCTCAATCTTTCAAAATGATTTTTGGTGGTGCTGACCCGCTCAGGATCGGGACGTGACGTGAAACGTCCACCAGTGGTCGGGGCGCCGGGCGTTTGGGTCCGGTGTTGGATTGTTCGGCCCTCCGCCAAAGCTTTGCAGTTTGGTGATTCTCGCATTCCAAGCGGCATCCATCCGGGTGGGCTCCTCCACTCTGTTCAGCACAACGGGATAGGTGACGCCATCCAGACGCATCACAGCGGATTCGTTGGCATCAACACGTGCCGCCCAATATTTTTGTTCACACACCGAGCAGCTCAGGTAGAGCTCACCAGTCGGCGTGGACATGCAGTTGAGATTGATCGAATGAGGACGAATACCGGCAAAGATCTGTAACTGACACAGCGGGACCTCATTGGCAAAAGACCAGTCGTCTACTGGGCCGTCCGCGGCCGCACCGAACAGGAAGCCGCCCGGCGTGCGTTCGCAGGGACACACCGCAGAATAAATGAGAAAGCTAACAATTCCCGCCGCGAGGGCAGAAGCGAGTGTAACTCCGATGATCCATTTTTGATTCGAGCTGAGCTGTTCAGGAACACTTTCGGACATGACACTTCTCCTTTTTTAGATTTGTTATAAAGGATGCTCAGAGACTACCGTATTCCTCAGTAAATCAACACATTTTTGCGGAGCCCGCCACGGCGAACTGCCGTCAGATGTTGCCGGTTTCCAGTTCAAATAATTGCCTGAGAATACGCCGCCATTGAATATATTGCTCCGCCATCGTCCCACTCAGGCCGTGGACCTGCTCATTTAGTTCGAGGATGGCTGGTGCCAGTTCCTGGTTGAATCCGGCAGCCAGCTCCTGAAATTCCTGCCGGTAGATCTTACTCCAGCGGTAGCGGTTGTAACGCTGTGTCATCGTGAGATAGCTGCCGCTGAAGAAATCCTCGCTAATCGGCTCTTGTTCGCGACTGACAAGTTGCTCCTGCTGATCATAGGAGTGCCGACGCCACATGATATAGGCCTGCACCATTTCATCGTGCAGGGCACCATAATATTCATCAACGGTATCGATAAACACATGGTGCCTGACGCGCATATCCTCAACCCGGGCGAGCATCGGATCGTTTTCCGCAGGCAGACTGGCCGCCTCGAGAAGGCCCGCGTCATTGGTCGTGAGCATGTTTCCGAAGGACTCCGGCGACAGATCATTTGCGTAGACTAGGGTTGAAACATCCCGAACTGTCTGCAAATCGCCGGCAGATAGCATGTCTCTGATGGCCACCAGGTCATTGCCAATATTCTCATAGAGATCCTGGTAAGGCTCCTTATGCTCAGAGGGGATGAACGGTTTAAAGGGAGTAAATCGAATGTCCTCAGGGTAATCTGACAGCATCGCCGCATCTCCGTAGATCCGGCTCAACCAGCTGCGACCTGTACTGTCTGTCGCCTCGATCTGAATGGCTAGTTCAGTGCCGCTGGAGCGGAGGATTTTCCCGCTGATCAGCAAATCCACCGACGGATCAGCTTCGGGCAGCACCCTCACGGCCCCCCATTGCTGTGACTCGATTAGCACCTCGCGCAGCAAAAATGGCAGATAACGAATCTCTTTTTCGCGCACTTCCGCAAAAACTCGATCGCCATAGGTTCGTGCTGCGGATTCGTCTTCGTCATTTTCGAACACGACGATGCCAATATCGAGCAGCTGATGCTGAGCGGGCTCGACTTCAGCAATGTTGAGTCTGACTTCTCCGACCTGTGGATAGGCAACCGGTTCGGCTGTGGGAGTTCTCAGTGCTGTGCAGGCAGCCAGCGGCAGAAACAATAAGCCAGACAGCCTGCGGACCAGCCATAAGGGATGCTTAGTCATTGTCTAAAGGGGTCACCTGACTGCACACTCTGCCACGGGTTACGGTAAGCACACAGTTGAGGTTATCAGCGCCGGCATCATAACGATTGAATGCTTGAATCAGGTTGAAAGGAGCAGAGCCTTTATGGGAGATGCTGGTCACCAGGCGCAGTTCATCTCCTGCTGCCGCCACATCAAACCGGTGGCTGATCTCTAGCTGATCCGGCAGATTGATGATAAAGACAAGCTGTTGACCGTCCCAGCCGCAATATTCCTTGCCATGCTCGCTGGAAAAGGTTTCTCTGAGTCCGTGATCGACTGTGCAGATAAGGGGCGCTTCCCCGCGGCGCTCGATACGTACCTCGTTTCGGTCTTGCTCGATATGCAAAGTTGTCTGTCTGCTGACGTATTCAGCCAGCCGCGCAAGGTTGATGATACTGGTGCCTCGTCCACCCAGAGAGTTCAGACTCAGATTGCCCAGTGAGGCGCGCGGCAGGTTCCTTACGGTGACGCCCGAGCGCTGTTGCGCGGCCCGTTCCTGGCGGATCGTCAACAGGCGGTTAAGCTCATCTTCCCAACGGTCGCTCCGGTTGAAGTCTTTCTCCCAATCGCCAGCGAAATTCAAGCGGATAGGACGGTCCAGATCAAGCCGTGGCAAAGAATCAGCGCTTCGGTCTGCCTGCGCCTGTACCATTTTCAGTGGCAACAGACCCAGTGCGATCAGCAGCGCACAGCGTCGTAAATCTGCGGGTTTGAATTGTCGTGTGTTCCGAGCCATAACCAAACCGAACCCTTAGCCGAAACCTTCTCTGCGACTGCGGCAACCCGAGGGAAACCGGACTATCCCGGGAGCGCATGCGTGAACAGGATCATTGTTGTGATCCTACTTTAAACCAAAATCCTTTTAATTGCCTGCCCGGCAGCATGGACAAGTTCGGATCAGGCTTTTATTCTCGAGTCATCCGTTATCCTTTGTGGGGCAAGGCTTGAGCTATAAAGAGATATTCGCGGCCAATCCGACGGAGGCCTAAGATGGCAGATACGGTGATCCGGATAGATTTCTGCGGTCGGTCTTTACTGAGTTGGGCGGCGAATTCTAACTGCATGCTCCGCCACCGGGCTGACTGTTGTTCAGCACGGAAAATAGGTAATTGAGGAGTCAGTTAATTATGGTGGTGAGAAGATTATCGATTAGCATGGGATATGTGGCGCTTTGTCTGACTTGTCTGCTCGCTGCGCACTCCCGTGCGCAGGAATCCGCGGGATTAGTTCCAGCAGATCAGACCTTCGTAAATCGTTTCTGGCAGGCAGACTCTGAAGCATCCAGACTGGTACTGAGTGAAGAAATTTTGATGAGTCAGCCAGACCCTGAAGCGCTTTTTGAATTGCTTAAAGCGGGGCCAGCCTACTCGGATGAGGTCCCCCTTGGTGAGCAGTTGCTGGCAAGGACGAACAACGCCGGGACTGAATTTCCCTACATGGTCAATATTCCCCAGGACTATGATCCGCAGAGGCAATGGCCCGTTGAATTTGTCCTGCACGGCGGTGTCGGCCGGCCAAAGCAGGCAGCCGGAGAAAATTTCTGGCAACGAAGCTACGACAGGATAGGCCAGCCGGGACGCATTACTGTTGTGCCACTGGCCTGGCCCGGAGCCGTCTGGTGGCAGGATGAGCAGGCGGAAAACTTGGTTGCTATCCTCAACAGCCTGAAATCTACCTACAACATCGATGAGAATCAGGTATCTCTGACCGGCATATCCGACGGAGGTACAGGCGCCTATTTCTTCGCGTTCAAGCAGCCCACCCAGTGGGCATCCTTTCTTCCCTACATCGGACACCCCGGCGTGTTGCGCAATCCTCAAAGTGGAGGTGGTTACCGGCTTTACTTCGAAAATCTTATGAACAAACCGCTGTACATTGTGAACGGCGAAAGTGACCGCCTGTACCCGGCAGCATCGCTGTCATCATTTATAGATATTCTTAAGGACGCCGGAGTTCCTCACACCTGGACTGTCATTGCGGAAGGGGGGCACAACACGGAATGGCTGCCGGATTATTTAGATGAAGTCGAACAATTCAAATCCTCGAATCCAAGAGACCCCTTCCCGAATTCCATTCAGTGGGTCGCAGACCAGACGGATCGCTACAATCGAAATCATTGGATTCAGATTGACGGTATCAATGGGGATGATCGGCCGGCCCTGTTGCAGGTGGATCGCAGCAACAATCTCATCTCGGTCGAGGCGCGTGGCATCGAGCAATTCAGGCTGTTGTTGAGCCCAGATTTTATTGATTTTGCTAGGCCTGTCCAGGTCGTTGTGAATGGCGAAAGCCAGTTTTATGACACGGTTGAACAGAGCGCAGAATCACTGCTCAGATTAGCCTCACGCGATCTGGATCGTTCTATGCTGATTACCGCTGAGCTGAGCATTTCACTCACGGATTAGCATGTTGAGTCTTGGTCCCTCAATCACGGGCCACTGATGCGTTCTTTCACCGATAACGAGTAATTGCTGCGATGACTTACGTCCGGAAAGGCGGCCTGAGGGTCGACCCGATTCTTGCAGATTTTGTAGACTTCGAGTTGCTGGCCCGTCTCCCGTTAACGCCTGACGTTTTCTGGATAAACGTCGAAGCCCTGTTCGAGCAGTTTACCCCTCGCAATACTGCATTGCTGGCCCGGCGTCTGAGCCTGCAGAAACAAATTGATGACTGGCACCGGGAGCACCCCGGCAGGCCTGAACAGGCTGATTATTTGTCCTTCTTATCCCGTATCGGATACCTGACTGAGCCTGCCGAAGATTTTGTCATTGAAACCGATCACGTGGACCAGGAAATCAGCCTGCAGGCCGCGCCGCAACTGGTGGTGCCGGTTAAGAACGCCCGCTTTGCCCTGAATGCAGCCAATGCCCGATGGGGCAGTTTGTACGATGCGCTGTATGGAACGGACGCGATTGACGAGACAAATGGGGCACAAAGAGGGGGTGCCTATAATCCGATCCGCGGAGCTAAGGTCATCGCCTACGCCCGCGAAGTGCTGGATCAGGCCTGTCCGCTGCATTCCGCTTCCCACGCAGAAGCAAGCGCTTATTTGATTGAGCAGGGCGAACTGAGGGTTCGTACAACAGACGGTGTGACAGCGCTGCGTGATCCCACGCAATTCAGGGGATACATGGGGCCTGCTAAAGCGCCGGACGGCATCTTGCTTTGCAACAATAATTTGCATCTAGAAATCCAAATCGATCACGCATCCGAGATTGGTCGCAAGGACTCAGCTGGGGTCAAAGATATCGTTCTTGAGGCGGCAGTGACCACGATTCAGGACTGTGAGGACTCGGTAGCTGCAGTGGACGCTGAAGATAAAGTTGAGGTCTATCGCAACTGCCTAGGACTGATTACCGGCGAGCTGGAAGAGACTTTTCAGAAGGGTAGCGTTCAGGTGGCCAGGCGTCTCAATGCCAATCGTTCCTATCAAGCCCCCGACGGTAGCCCGTTTGAGCTTCCTGGACGGAGTTTGTTACTTTTCCGTAACGTGGGACACCTGATGAGTAATCCAGCCATTCTCGATAAGCATGGCAGCGAGGTTTACGAGGGCCTACTGGATGCAGTGATCACTGGCGCGATTGGTGCGGTAGATGTATTGGGTAAAGGTCCTCTAAAAAATTCTCGCGCTGGAAGTATCTATATTGTCAAACCAAAAATGCACGGCCCCGAGGAAGTCAGATTTGCCTGCGATGTGTTTGCTGCAGTGGAAATGTTTCTCGGTCTTGAGCGAGGGCGAATGAAACTGGGAATCATGGATGAGGAACGCCGCACGACGGTGTCGTTGAAAGCCTGTATCAAGGAAGCAAAGGATCGTGTGGTTTTCATCAACACTGGGTTTCTCGATCGCACGGGAGATGAAATACACACAGCAATGGAGGCTGGGCCAATGGTGCCCAAGGCGGACATGAAAACATGCGCCTGGATCGCGGCTTACGAGCAGCACAATGTCCAGACAGGTCTTGCGTGCGGATTTCAGGGTCACAGTCAGATTGGTAAGGGCATGTGGGCCATGCCGGATCTGATGGCCGCCATGCTTGAGCAGAAGCAGGCTCATCCGGAGGCCGGTGCCAACACCGCTTGGGTACCTTCTCCGACAGCAGCCGTACTGCATGCACTGCACTACCATCGCGTTGATGTGCATGAAGTGCAGGCGGCACTAAAAAACCAGTCTGCCGCTTACAGGGCGGATATCCTCACGATTCCGCTGTTGACCAATCCCAGCTCGTTGACGAGTGAGCAGATTCAGCGGGAGCTCGACAATAATGCGCAGAGTATTTTGGGTTATGTGGTGCGCTGGGTCGATCAGGGAATCGGTTGCTCTAAGGTGCCGGACATCAATAATGTCGGACTGATGGAGGATCGGGCAACGCTGAGAATTTCTTCACAACACGTCGCCAACTGGCTCCGGCACGGCATATGTACTGAATTTCAGGTGAAAGAAACCTTGCTGCGTATGGCAGCTGTGGTAGATGAACAAAATCGGCACGATCCACTGTATGAAGCCATGGCTCAGGATCCGGACCAGTCCCTTGCCTTTCAGGCGGCCTGTGATTTGATATTTAAAGGGTGTGAGCAGCCAAACGGCTACACTGAACCGCTGTTACATCGAGCGCGGCTCGCAAAAAAGGCCCAGCCTCGGAAATCTTGATTCAATCTCTCCCTTGCTGACCTATACCTGCCCGCCTAAATTTGACATTATGGAGTGCAGAATAAGTCAAATTCTCAAGGAATAAGTTATGCAAATCATAATTAAAAACTTAAGCCTCATAGCGGTCTTCCTACTCACTCTGCCAGCTGTGGAACTCTTCGGACAAGAAACTGGCAACGCAAGGGGCCCAATCGTCGATAGCCCTTACGAGATAGTCAGCGGCTGGTTAGAGCCATTTCAAGAGGACGGTTACGCCTTCGGAGGAAATTCCGCCATATGGGCTGAGACCTCAAACAGAATAATTATTAACCAAAGAGGTGAAACGATTCTCCCATATCCCGTTCCTGAGGACTTTCCTGGTTTCGCTGGTGCTTTAGGTATCAACGTGCTTCGTGAAGCAAATCGAAGAGTTTGGCAAAATTGTCTTTTCGAAGTAGATGCTGATGGTCAGGTATTGAGCGTATGGGATCATCTCGACTATTTGTGTGAGGGAGCAGATGGACCTGGCCCGGAAAGAATTAGAGTAAATCCATATGACCCTGAGCGAAAACTTTGGGTTGTCAATCAGACTCATCACGAAATACACGTCCTTTCTAATGATGGAAGCCAGTTGATTGCGACTTATGGCGAGAGAGGTGTGCCTGGCGATGACGCGTATCACTATGGAAGCCCACAGGACGTGGCATTTCTTCCAGACGGACGTATTCTGGTCGCTGATGGCTTGTTAAATCATCGGGTGATAGTTTACGACGAAAATATGGAATATCTCGGCGAGTTCGGGAGTCAAGGCGATGCACCAGGCCAATTCAACACGATACACTCACTTGCAGTAGGTCCGGGCGGGCGGGTTTTCGTAACAGATCGATCTGGCAACAATGGAGTAAACCTATATCGAGCTACTGATGATCCCGCTGTCTTTGAGTTTGAGCGGTCAATAGGTGCTCCATTAACACTTCCATTAGATATTATCGTGAATGAGGATGACTTTTGGATAACTGATTTGGGACCATTGCGATTCATAAACTTTGACTTCTACGGACAGATTAAAGCTACTTGGCTTGTTCCAGCTGGCCTGCCAGATGGCTATCTTGAAGTCCATTCCTTCACCGTAGACCCCTCTGGAAACCTATACGGAGGTGACAATCAGTATGGTCGAACGCAAAAATTCATCCCCAAACCGGACGCAGATCCCGAGCTGTTGATCGAGCCTCCTTGGTACCAGCGCTAGAAGCGCCAGAGAATCGGTTGCGTTTGCCGGTTCAGCCGAAGGCGTGGAGCGATACTTATGAACAGACTGCCTAAACCAGCACCGCGGGTCATGCTGTGGCTGGCTGTCGCTTTGCTGCCTCTGTCAGCGTTCGCGCAGGACGAGACCGTCAGGCTCAATAAACTGATTGAGATGTTCCAGCGCGATGAACCGGCTTTTGGTCTCTTGTCATTTGACTATTCGCTCAGCAATGCCAGATCACTTGCTTCTTCCGGACTCGATTTCGTGCTGATAGATATGGAGCACGCGCCATTTGATGTTGAGCGTTTGCGCACTTTCTTGCTGGGGATGACGAACAAGCGCGCCATCATAGAAAAGGGGGGCTTGCAACCGGATGTGGTTCCCTTTGTCAGAATCCCGGCAGCGGGTGGCGCAGATGAGTTGGTCGCCCAGGCCAAACAGGTTTTGGATGTTGGCGCGTTCGGTGTGATGTTCCCTGCAATACACAACCGCGATCAGGCAAAAATTGCGGTGAGCGCCACGCGTTACCCGCAAATCAACGGCGCGCAGGACTTCGAGCCGGCCGGTCTCAGAGGGCGCAATCCGTCAAACGCCGTCTGGTACTGGGGCGTGCAGGACTATCACTCCCGCGCTGATGTCTGGCCTCTGGACGCACAGGGCGAGCTGCTCGCTATCATGTTTATTGAGTCTCCGGAGGGCGTCGCCAACATTGAGGAGATCATTACGGTCCCCGGAGTGGGCGGGATATTTATCGGCCCGTCCGATCTAAGCACTTCGATGGGATACGCCAGTCCGTCAGAACCGGCGGTTGAAGAAGCCATTCAGCAGGTGCTGGCGTCGTGTCTTGCGCATGATGTTCCATGCGCGATTACTACCAATGCCCGCACGGTCGAGCAGCGCATCAGTCAGGGCTTCCGGTTTGTCACTGTAGGTCTTGATTCGGGCTTGCCGGCTGGCGCGAGCAGCGCTTTGCAGCTTGGTCGGCAGGCAGCGGGACAGAACTAGCCCCCGCTGGCCCCTCACTTTCAATCAGGGCGCGACCGAGCTCCGTCACAAATGGCACGCTCAGTTTCTCATACCCATACTTACCATCATTAAAGGTCTGATTGGCATTGACGTGGATGCTCGCGCTGGTGATGAACTCTCTTCCCGATTGCGCATCCTGAATATAGGCGGTGTCCATCAGCTAGCCATAGGCCCAGCCGGGTCAACATGCTGTGCAACGTGGGCCTGACCAAGATCGGCTCGCCTGTTTCCCAAGAAAAATAAAGCGATTTCGTGGCCAGAGCGTCTGATTCCGGCACTT
>Ga0163109_10002253_pt1 | contig 15131 bp, 18 predicted proteins | sample CRUFie1St13metaG_FD_108704 | JGI IMG/M metagenome (GOLD analysis project Ga0163109, IMG submission 108704) | Marine microbial communities from the Costa Rica Dome - CRUD Field 142mm St13 metaG | ecosystem: Environmental > Aquatic > Marine > Oceanic > Photic zone | place: Costa Rica: the Eastern... | reverse complement strand
TCAGTATGTGTTTGAATGCCTACTTTTAAAAAATTTTGATTTTCCTCTTTTAAATTTCCTTCAACGATTAAAATATTAAAGTTTTTCATTTAAAACAAATTACCAGACATGCTGTGCTGATACATTATCTTTATATCCTCAATCTTCAATTTTTTTGGATTTCCACTTGTTGATGGATCGTTCAAAGCCATTTCTGATAAACGATCAATTTGTAAATCCTTCTTACTTATCACACTAGATAATTTGTGTGGAATCTCAAATTCTTTTCTTAAATATAAAATCCATTTTAAAAAACCATCAAAAGATTTCTCTTTTAATTCTATATACTCTGCAATTTTTACAACTTTTCTCTCTATTACATCTCTGTTGAAAGTTAGAACATATGGCATAAAAATTGCATTTGATAGGCCATGATGAATGTTATTTAAAGCATTTACTGGATGGCTTAAAGAGTGAATTGCACCTAGGCCTTTTTGAAATGCAGTAGAACCCATGCTAGCAGCTGTAAGCATGTTCATTCTAGCCTCAAGGTTTGATCCATTTTTATATGCCTCTGGTAACCATTCATAAATTAATCTCATACCTTCTAGTGCAATACCATCTGCCATAGGATGATATCCTGGTGCACAAAAAGCTTCCAGGTTATGTGCCAAAGCATCCATGCCCGTTGTTGCAGTAATATACGGAGGTAAGTTTAAAGTTAAAATTGGATCTAAAATTACAATTGATGGTAAAAATTTTGGATGAAATATAATTTTTTTAACACCAGTTTTTTCATTAAGTATAACGGATGCTCTACCAGTTTCAGAACCAGTGCCAGCAGTTGTTGGAATAGCAATTATAGGTACAATATTATCTGTTTTTGCATTTTTCCAATTATCTCCCACATCTTCAAATTCCCATATTGGAACTAACTGATTTGACATGAAAGCAATTGCTTTACCAACGTCAAGTACGCTTCCTCCCCCAAAAGCTATCACACTGTCACATTCATTTTTTTTAAAATATTTAACTCCATCGTCTACATTTTTACCAGTGGGATTGCCAATTACCTCTGAAAAAACTTCATAAGAAATATTATTTTTTTTTAAAATTTTAAGAGCATCTAAAACAATCTTACTATTGATTAAATTATTATCAGTTACAAAAAGTGGTTTTTTAATTCCTAATTCTTTGCATGCCAAATTAATTTCATCAATTCTATTTTCACCAACCCACATATTAGTAGGATAGTTCCAATTAAATTTTTTCATCTAATTATAATATCTATTTTTTTAGGACTTGATATTCAAAATTCTGAGTTGACTTATTTACTTGTAAAAGTTTTGCTCCATTTTTACTGTGAAATCTTGTTGCCATTTCTGTTAAAGGGGACAATGTGACCAATCTATTTAAATGATTTGATTTTTTAATTTTTTTAAAAACTTCTTTTACTATTAATTTTCCACCTCCCTTTTTTTTGGACCAGACAGTATAAGCTATAGCTATTTGACCAACATTTTGATCTCTATGAGCACTTTGTAAAAAAGCATCATGGCTAAACTTATCTAACTCTACAATATTTTTTGGGATCTGATTTGTGTATGCAAAACACATAACAGCGTGAATTTCCCCACCATATTTAACCCCATAAATTTTTCTTCCATAACTTCTTCTAAAAATATTATCTAATTCAGGTCGTACTGGATCTTCTTCCGTGTTACATCTATCAAGCTCTATTAATTCCGCACCTTTGACCCAGTCAAAAAAATTTTCTATATTCTTTCCAATAATTTGTTTGTTTTTTCTAATTCTTGCTTTCAATCTAGGTTTAAATTTTTTTTTGATTATTTCTTTCATTTGATTATTTAATTTGATTTTTTAAGCAGATTAATTTTTTCATTAAATTAAAAATATAATAAGAAAAAAATTATTATTAGAATAAAAGTTAATATGCTTATAACAATATAATTAATTTTAACGTTAAATTTTTTTAATATGATTAAGCTTATTTTCTCCCAAAATAAAACTATTAGAAATATTGCTATTGCTGGTACTATAAATTTAATCATTATAAATCAATCGTTATCATTAACATAAACGGATACACCTCTGGTATTTATATCAACATCAAATTTCTTATGTAATGGCGGAAATGCTCTTTGTGAACAATCCAATCTATCGCATGTTCTACAAGAGACACCTATTGGAATTTCTGTTTTTTTATCAGATAAATCTAAATTTTCAGTATACACAAATTCTTTTGCGTATTTTGCCTCACATCCTAAACCTATTGATAAAATACTTTTGGACTGTCCAAATCTCCCAACTCCTTTTTCGACTGTCCTTGCAATGCAAACATATTTTTCACCATTTGTCATTTTACTAACAGCTGCTTGTATAACTCCTGGTCTTGTAAAAGCTGAATAAACATTCCATCTTGGACATGCACCACCATATCTTGGAATTTCTATTCCAGAAAGAGAAAACCTTTTTGATATATTTCCAGCTATATCTGTTCTCAACATGTGAAATGGTATACCAGGTAATTTGGGATCTTGTAGACAAGTTACCCTATGAGCTACTTGTTCGAAGGATGTGGCAAAAGTATTTTGTAAAAGTTGCAGATCATATTTTAATTTTTTACACTCCGCATGAAATAATTTATATGGCATTAAAATAGCTGCGCCACAATAATTCAATAAAGCGACTTGTGTTAATCTACGAGATTCTTTCGAGGGAAAATTAAATTTCTCCAAATACTCATTTATTATATCTATGGCTCCTTCTTGTGCAATTTGAGCTGCAGCATGTAATTTCTTAGTTTCTAAAGAATTATAATCACTTAAAAGGAGTTCTTTTGATTCTTTCTTAAATATTTTAGAGAAAGGTTTTGTTTCTTCAGGAATAATATCTCTAACTACTATTGAATATTCTTTTTTTAAGAAATCACATAAAGCAATATATCTTGTTCTATTATTTTTTTGAACTTTATCAAAAATTGTATTCGCAAAATTTTCCAGTTTTGGAAAATAATTTTTATTTTCTTGTAAAAAATCTGAAATTACCTCTCCTGGAAAAGAAGTTTTTCTACTATCAATAATTTTACCAGAAATATTTTCTACTTTATTTACAATTTCATGATCTTTTTGTTTAAAATTATCCCCTAATTTAATTAGTGCTCTTGCAATTTTTGGATTTGTATTGACTAAATCTTTAACTTCAGGTCCTAAAATATCTAGATCCTCAAATAACTGATCATCTAAAAGTTCAGCAATATTATTTTCTAAATTTATATCACTCTTACTAGTTAAATCTGAAAGATCTACTCTTAATTCTTTACTTATTTTAATTAACAAATCTCCATCGATTTTTCTTTTACCAGCTTCAATTAAATTTAAATAGCTTGGTGAAATATTTATTTGCTCTGCAAACTTATTTGCTTGGATACCAGATTGTCTTCTAAAAGCTTTTATCTTTGGACCAATTTTTAAATCTGATTTGTTCAAATTTTTTTTAGACAAAAATTTTGATATTGCAATTTTTGTATTTTTTGTATCAATATCTTTTTCAATTTTTAAGTCTGACAATTCAATTCTCAATTCTTGACAAATTTTTAAAAGTAATTCAGCATCAACATTCCTTTTTCCACTTTCAATTAAGTTCAAGTAACTTGGTGATATAGATAATTGTTCTGCCAATTTATTAGCTTGTAACCCAATTTTTTTTCTAAAAATCCTAATATTTTCGCCTATTTTTTGATTTATTGACATAAATTTTGTAAATTTTGTAAATTTTAATTTACAAAAAATTAACTTAATTTACAAGTAAAATAGCAGTTTTTTATAGATTTTGTAAATCTTGTAAATTATACATAGTTATGGACGAAAAATTAAAAAATAGTGAAAATGAGGCTCAAATCATAAAACATGAGGACCTTGCTAGACATAATAGCAGAGGAATTTATATGAGAGATGATCATTGTGATTGGGGTTCAAGTGGAATGAAAGACCTTGTTGAGACTCTTAACGACAACAATTAATTCGTTCAACTTAATCAATTTTCTAAATTAACAATTCAAATAAGGGAACGCAAAATGAGTGCTGAAAATATATCTTACGATTTAAAAAGGTTTGCTGGAATAAAAAGAGATTATACGCCTGAAGAAGTCGAAAGATTAAGAGGTTCAATTAAAATAGAGTATTCATTATGCAAACAACAATCTGAAAAATTATGGAATCTTCTAAACTCAGAGTCTTATGTAAATACTCTGGGATCTCTATCTGGCAATCATGCGGTTCAGCATGCAAAAGCAGGTTTAAAGGCTATTTACCTAAGCGGATGGCAAGTAGCAGCTGATGCCAATAGCGCTGGCGAAATGTATCCAGACCAATCTCTATATCCTTATGATAGTGCACCTAAATTAGTTGAATCAATGAATAACGCTTTAATAAGAGCTGATCAAATTCAACATATGGAAATTAAAGATGGAGAAATGAGTGAAGATAAAAAAGTCGATTATATGTTACCTATAATTGCTGATGGTGAGGCGGGGTTTGGAGGACCTTTAAATGTATTTGAATTAGCAAAAAAATTTATAAAAGCTGGTGCAGCTGGTGTACATTTTGAAGATCAATTAGCGAGTGAAAAAAAATGTGGTCATATGGGTGGTAAGGTTTTAGTTCCTACTGGAACCATGCTTAAAAATTTAAAGGCAGCGAGATTAGCAGCAGATATTGCAGATGTGCCCCTGATTATTTTAGCCAGAACAGACGCTAATGCTGCAAAATTAATTACAAATGACCATGATGAAAATGATAAAAAATTTTTAACAGGTGAACGTTCTCCTGAAGGTTTTTATTATGTTAAAGCTGGAATAGATCAAGCAATATCAAGAGGGTTAGCTTATGCTCCTTACTCAGATTTGATATGGTGTGAAACTGCAACTCCAAATCTTGAAGAGGCTAAGAAATTTGCAGATGCAATACACGAAAAATTTCCTGGTAAACTTTTAGCATATAATTGTTCACCCTCATTTAATTGGAAAAAACATCTAAGTGATAAAGAAATTGGAACTTTTCAACAAGAAATAAGTAAAATGGGTTATAAATTTCAATTTATCACTTTAGCAGGATTTCATACTCAAAATATTGCAATATTTGAACTTGCTGAAAAATACAAAAAAGAAGGTATGACTGCTTATTCTAGAATTCAACAACAAGAATTTGCTAGAGAAAAAGATGGCTACACTAGTGTTAAACACCAGAGAGAAGTTGGAACTTCTTATTTTGATGCTGTATCAAACACTATTAGCAGTGGAAAAAGCTCTACTACCGCTATGGAAGGTTCTACAGAGTCAGAACAATTTTAAAAACCTCTCAAAAAATATTAACTCAATTTACTGTTTTTAGGTAATTTGAGTTATATGTTAAGATTTAATATTGTAACCTTTTTTTAATAAATGAGTAACAATTCCAATGCAGATAAGTAAAAAAGTAATCATTATTCCAACACTTAACCAAATATTAAAATCCGATACACCATAAAAAGAAAATCTAAGACCATTAATTAGATAAACTACTGGATTGAAGTATGTAATTGTTTGCCAAAACTTAGGCAACATATCTAAAGAGTATAAACTACCGCCTAAAAAAACCATAGGGGTTATAACTAGCGACGGAACAATAGACATCTGTTCAAAATTAGTGCTTAGCAACCCAATTAAAAACCCAAATAGAGCAAAAGTAAAAGAAACTAAAATTAATAAGAAAATCATCAAAAGAGGATATTGTACTTCAACTTCAACAAAAAACATTGAAGTTATGAATATTATTCCCCCAACTATTAATGTTTTTGTGGCTCCAGCTCCAACGAAAGCTAATACTACTTCAAATGTGGAGATTGGGGCGGCCAAAATTTCGTAAATTGTTCCGTTAAATTTTGGAAAAAAAATACCAAAAGAAGTGTTACTTATTGATTGAGTTAATAGTGTAAGCATAAGTAAACCTGGCACAATGTAAGAACCATAACTCACACCATCTATATTTTCTACATAGCCTCCTATTACAGATCCAAAAACTATAAAGTATAGACAGGTAGAAATAACTGGGGACAAAAGTGATTGACCTAAAGTTCTTCTAAAACGATCCATCTCATGTAAATATATTGATTTAAGACCGTAGTAATTAAATTTCATTATTTTCCTTCACCAAAGATACAAATATATTTTCTAAATTACTTTGTTCAGTCTTAAGATCTCTTAATTTTAATCCAGTATCTTTTATGTCTTTTAACAAATTTGTTATTCCAGTCTGCTTCTCTTTTAAGCTATAAGTATAATTTAGTGAAGTTTTATTATCTCCTATTACTAGATTATATTTTTCAAGTGACAATGGTATTTGATTAACTTCATCTTGAAGTTCTATGGAAAGAGTTTTTTGTCCCATCTTTTTTAGTAATTCTTTTTTTTCTTCAACAATAATGATTTCACCTTGATTTATAACACCGACTCTATCAGCAATTGCTTCTGCCTCTTCAATATAATGGGTTGTTAAAATTATTGTGACTCCAGTTTCTCTCAAAGATTCTACTACCTTCCACATTTCCTTTCTTAATTCAACATCAACTCCAGCTGTTGGTTCATCTAAAAATAAAATTTTTGGTTCATGTGATAACGCTTTAGCTATTAAAACTCTTCTCTTCATACCACCAGAAAGTTGCCGCAAGATAAGATTTTTTTTATCCCAAAGACTAAGTTGTTTTAAAATTTTTTCAATGTGATTAGGATCTGGTTTTTTTCCATATAATCCCCTAGAGTATGAAACATTGTTAAAAACAGTTTCAAACTGTTCTAATGTAAGTTCTTGTGGAACAAGACCAATTCTAGATCTTGTTTCCCTATACTCATCAATAATATTATAATTTTCAACTAAAACCTCACCAGATGAAGGTTTTACTATACCACATATAATGCTTATCAAAGTAGTTTTTCCGGCACCATTTGGTCCAAGCATTGCAAAAATTTCACCTTTTTTAATATTTAGATTTATTTTTTTTAATGCTTCAAATCCGTTATCATATATTTTTGAGAGATTCTTTATTACTATTTGATTACCTGACATTGGTTTAAATATATTGCTATTAATTTTTTTTATACAATCAAGTTAAATTAAACTTTTTAATTTAAGAAAAACGAGAGGAAAAAAAGTTGCAATTACAAATGAGAGAAAAAGCAAGGATTGTGTAATAAATGGCGCAAATAATTCACTTGAAAAAAACGTGCCAACCAACAAACTTTTTGAAAAATCTGGATTCGGAAATAACAAAAATCCACCAATTAAACCAAGGATAATTGCTTGATATGCTGTTTTTTCGTCTATTTTTTTATCAAAAAAACTTAAAAAAACAGTTAATACAAAAGCACAACAGAATAAATCAGCTAATAAAAAAAGGTACAAAATATCAAATCCTTTTGAGGCAATAATAAATGAAATAATTGACAAAAAAATAATTAAAAATTTAGAGATATTTAAATAGTCTTTTTTTCCTTTTAAATTAAAAAAAGATTTACCATCAATTATAATTAAACTTGATATTGCATTAATTAATGTGTCGAGTGTAGAAATAGTTAAGCAAAGGCCAAGTATAATCACTACTAACGATAAAAATTTACTTTGATCTTTTAGAAGTAATGAAAAAAAACCAAGATCTGGTCTTATTGACGGATCTATTGAAAAAGAAACCAATCCTATAAAACCCATTAAAAAGACAATAGGTAAAATAATTAAAAAAGATATTATCAAACTTTTTTTTAATATATTGTAATTTTTTGCAGCATAAATTCTTTGCCAATTTCCTTGATGAAATAAATTTGTTGCAGCGACTGCTATAAAAAAAGTTAACCCTGCTGTATAACCTGTTATGTATGAACTACTAATAAGATTTGGGTTATTTTTTTTGATAAAATCAAAAGAAAATTTAGTTTCTAAAGAGAAATTAATTTGTATAAGAAATAAAACCAATATTATCGCTGTAATAATCATTTGAATGTTATCAGTGAAAATTGATGCCCTCAAACCTCCACGTAATGTATAAATTAGAGTTGATAATAAAACTACAAAAGCAGTAATCCAAAGTTCCGTTCCAGATATATAGTTAATAAGAATAGCTATCGCGGTTATTTCAGCACATAAGAAAATAAACATATAAAAAACTGTCATTAGTAAAATTAATTTAAACAAACTTTTTCCAAATTTTTTTCTCATAAATTCAATTAAAGATGAACCTTTAGGGAATTCATTTCTAATTTTTTTTCCTAAAAAAATAAAAAAAAACATTGGAAAAGCTGTTCCCAAAGAATAACCAATTATAGCACCTAAACCGCCCCAAGATGCAGCAGAAACTGGACCAAATAAAATCCAGGCACCTAAAGCAGATGCTGATAAACTAGTAGTTAATGAAAATAACCCAATGTTTCTATTTGCTGTTAAATAATTATTTAATCCTTTATTTTCAGCATAACTTTTGAGACCTACAAAAGTAAATATCAAGCTTATTAAAACAACAACAGTTAATGATTCTGATTGACTTATAAAATATGTTTTATTCATTTTTCCCTTTCTGAATTACCGGACAGGTTCTTAGGGTTTAATCTCAGTCTTTTATGACACCCCTATTAATTAGATTTACACCTTGTTTTCCATAATTTCAATCATACATTTAGTTGCATACTCACGCCATTGAGAGGAATTTTTTCCTTTGAGACTATTTAAATGTTCGCGATTATTTTTTATGTCATTTAGATATTTCTCTTTGTCTTCATTTCTAAGATTCAATTCCATATTATTAAGATTTTTTTCCATTGCAATAATCCAACTATTTCCAAGCTCAACACATCTTTTATCATCTTTTTCGTCACAAATTTGCTTGAAAAAATTAAAAATTATATCGTCAGTTTTTTCTAACTTTCCCATTTCAAGAAAATTACTTATTAAAACAACTATTAATTAAAATTGCCATCAATATCCAAATTAAGAATGTTTCTCCATGGGAAAATGAATAGTCTGCTCCTGCAAAACCAGCGATAATATTTAAACCATAAATTATAATTGTCGATAAAAATAAACTAGAAACTAATCTTATAAATCCATTAAGATATTTCATTTTTAAAATATTTTTCTTTTGACTTGAGGATGATTTTTTTAATTTTACGAATACTATAAAAACATCAGGTTGTATTCAATAAATTTATTTTTAAAAAAGTTAAATATATTTCTTGAATACAACCTTTTAAAAAATTATTTTTATAAACAAGGAGGTTTTTAATGAATTTATCGCCACCAGACACTTAGCTGGATAAACATAATATTAACAATAATAAAAAACTTAAAATCCAATCGGATTTAAAGCCAAAAGGCAAAATAGGGGAGCTCTTTTGGTAAACTTACTAAAGAGCGAACCCCTTTCTAATTTGTTTCTTTTTTAATTTTCAAACAGATAAGTTTATCTTTAAAAATTATTTTATCTTTAAATTTTTTTTTAATCTGAATTATACCTTTTAAAATTTCTGAAGTAGGCATATTTAATAATATTGAAATAAATCTATTTTTTATCATTTCTATATATTCATTTTTTGAAATCTTAACTTTAAATTTAAAGTGATTAACTGATAAATTCGGAAATTTTTTTGATACAGTTTTTAAAATTTTTATATCTCTTGTCATCGAGGCATTTAATCTTTTTTTCATTAAGGAAAAAGTTGGAATTTCATTTTTTTTTGGCTCAAGACTGAATATTAAAATTTTACCGTTATAATTTAAACAGCTGTAAGATAGATCAAGCAATTTTTTAATATCATTTAAATTAAATAGGTGAATTGTTTGCTTAATCAAAATTAAGTCAAATTTTTTATTTGTTTTTTTTAGATACTTGATTGCATCATTTTTAAAAAATTTAATTCTTCTGTCTTTATCTTTATGATTTATTACGTCTAGACCTATTGGTTTATTCTCTAATTTTATTTTTGATGATAGTCTACCAATTATTTTACCTCTTCCACACCCAATATCGAGTATCTTAGAATTTTTATCTAATCTAGTTTGTTTCAATAAAAAATTATTAAAAAAATTAATATAATTTCTTGATGACAACCAAGTTTTATTATCCCAATTCTTAATGACAAGCGAAACCAAATTTTTTTAATCTCCAATAATTATATGGCCATGGAGTAAGAAAACCTACTATTAGCATCAAAGGTACCACCCACCATGTTAACCTTGCCCCTCCAGTAAAAAGATAATCTGTTAAATTCATAGCTATTTCCATACTTATCATAGAAATAAAGCTCATCCCAAAAGCAGTTTTTATTGCATCTAAAAATTTTATTTCTTGAAATATTAAAATAACCGTTTCTAAAATTATACTAGTGATCAAACCGTTTACTATCGCAAGAATCATTATTCCTAAAAACGGGAATGGAATTTCAGTCAATTGAAAAAATAGAATAGTGCCAAAGTCTCCTATTGCACATCCAAAAACACACCAAGCAGTATTTTTTGCACTTTTTTTCCAGGTTTGATTGCATCGCCAGTCAATTGTAGAGGAGCTCATAAATATATGATAATGTTTGTTTATGATTTTTAAACAAGTTTTTGATCAAAAATCTAGTACATACACTTACTTAATTGCCTCATCTAAAGGAAGAGAAGCTCTTATTATTGATCCTGTAATCGAAAATGTTGATAACTATATAAAATTACTTAACGATCTTGAACTAAAGTTAGTAAAAGTAATTGATACACACATCCACGCTGACCATATAACGGGTGCAACTAAATTAAAAGATCTAACAAAATGTTCAACTATTATGGGTGAGCATACTCCCGCAGAGACAGTTGAAATAAAAGTTAAGGATGAGGAATTTATTAATTTAGATGATCTTAGAATAAAAGCAATTTATACACCCGGTCATACTTCAGATAGTTTTAGTTTTTTAATGGATGATTATCTTTTTTCAGGAGATACATTATTAATAAATGGCACTGGTAGGACTGACTTTCAAAATGGAAATGCCAAAGACTCATACGACTCAATTTTCAATAAACTTTTAAAATTACCTGATGAAACTTTTTTATATCCGGCACATGACTATAAAGGTGAAAAAGTTAGCACAATAGGAAAGGAAAGAAAACAAAATCCAAGATTACAGGTATCTAGTGTTGAAGAATATATCGATATTATGAATAACTTAAATTTGAAAAAACCAGATAAGATTGATTTTAACGTTTCTAAAAATATTAAATTAGGCGCTTGAACTATATCGATGATTCTATAGCTTTATAAATTTCATCTCTGTTTGTAACACCGATACTTCTATAAACTTCTTTATTGTTCTTAAAAATTAAAAGAGTACTTTGGTATTGTATTTTTAAAAAATTAGAAATATCTTGGTTTGTAACATCGTAAGTTAAATATTCAATATTCTCAAAATCATTTTTAGCTTTATACAAAACTTTCATTTGTTTTGCACATGAGGAACAATATTTTATCCATGAGCTTACAACTACAATTTTACCGTCTGCTTGAGCTTTGTTAAACAAATCTTTATTAAAAGTTGTCTTTTTTTCAACTGCACTAGCATTGAAAGCGATTGTACAAAATATTAAAATAATTAATTTTTTCATAATTTCTTATACAACAAAAATTAAAAACCAATAAGATGCAAGTCCTGAAAAAATTGTCGCAATAATATTTTTGCTCAAAATACCTATTATCATAGCGATTATGGCAGCTAAAATTTTTGGATTATCTTGAAATTGAATTACTCCTAGATCATCTAGAAAAATTGCTGGAAAAATTATTGCTGGGAAAATAGCAGAGGGCACATATGACAGAACCTCTCTAATTCTGTCATTAAACATTTCTTTTTTTAAAAGAGCTATCATTGAAAATCTTGTAAGGTAGGTAATTATTCCACAATATATTATTAAAGCCCAATCACTCATTTTTTTTCAATTATGTTTGTTAAAATTATTGCTGTGACTAATCCAAAGACTGCAGCTACAATTACATATGCTTTATATGGAATAATATTAAATCCCAATGTTGCAACTAATCCAGATACAATAATTACTAGTATATTTTTCATTTTTCTAAAATCGTTGACCAATATAGCTATAAAAGTCAAAGGAACAGCAAAACTAAGACCTAATTTTTCGGGTATTGCCGCACCTAAAATTATTCCTAATAGTGTAGTTGATTGCCAAATAACCCAACAAGTGGCTCCTCCTCCTATTAGGTGAAAATATTTATTTTTTTCATCACTTTTTTTTAGATAATCATTTGATCTTGCGAAGGCTTGATCAATTAAAAAATATGAAATTATAATTTTCCATACTAATTTTAAATCTGAAACATGTTCTGATACAACTGCTCCATATAATAAGTGACGAGAGTTTACCGCTCCAACAGAACTAATTATTACTAGGGAAGATGCACCACCAGAAAATAATTGTAAAAGAACAATTTGAGAAGCACCTCCAAATATAATTAAAGACATTCCCATTGTCGCCAAAGGACTAAATCCAACGTCAATTGCTAAAATACCAAATATTAATCCAAATGGGACTACCGGTATCATTAATGGACTAACGTCGATAACACCTCTAAAAAAAATTTCTAATTTACTTTTCATATCAATGGAAAAAATATTCCTAAAAACAAACTATATGTTCAAGCTGAATTGGTCTTTTTATGCCAAATTTTTCATTAACTTCATGTTGCTCCCAGTGGTGTGTGTGAACAGCGACAGGGATTAATCTATTGCTTTGTGTTTTTAACGTGTAAATAAAATTTGTACCTCTAAACTTTCTGTCTACTACTTCTAATTGAAGATTGCTATCATCATCATGCTCTAAATCCTCTGGTTGTAATAATAACTGAACTTCTGATCCTGTTGGATAATGTTTTATAAATTTACCTTTTATTATTCCTAGATCATCATTTTCCAGTGAGTCTCCGCCAGTCACTTTTGCTGGTAATAGTATTCCTCTATTTAAAAAATTTACAACCTGGATAGAATTAGGAAAATGATAAACGTTGTATGGATCATCAAATTGTTTGACTTCACTATCCAGAATTAAAGCACACTTATTCCCTAAATAAAATGCTTCATAAGAGTCATGTGTGACTACGATTGTTGAAATTTTATTTTTTTTTAGAATTTTTTTTATAGCAACTTGAATATCTTCCTTGAAACTCTGATCCACATTAGATAGAGGCTCATCAAGCAATAAAAGATCTGGTTGAGAAATTAATGATCTTGCCAAAGAGGCTCGCTGCGACTCACCAGCACTTATTTGATGTGGATATTTATCTAAAACACTCTCTAGATTTAAAATTTTTATAATTTCTTGAGAATCAATATTTTTATTTGTTGTTTTATTTTTTTTTTCTCCTAAATGAATGTTTTTAGTTACAGTATAATGTGGAAATAAAGAGTTTTCTTGAAAAGAAAGAGCAATATTTCTCTTTTCAGGTTCAATATGAATTTTATTAGAGGAAATAACTTTATCTTTTAAAATAATTTGTCCTTTATTAATTCTTTCTAGACCAGCAATTGTTCTTAGCATAGTTGTTTTGCCGATTCCGGAAGGTCCAAGAATACAGATAATATCTCCCTCATTTTCTATTTGAATATTTACATCGTAAACTTTATCCTTTCCACCTATTGCGAAAGTTACATCATTTATTTCAAAAAAATTTTTATTCATCATACTCTCTTAAGATATATTTTGATGTTATCATAATAAATAATGCTGCAATTAGTATCAAAAATAAAGAAGGGACTGCAGCTGCCTCTAAAAGATCCTCTGAAGCTGAAATATAGGCTGTGGTCGCAAATGTCTCAAAATTAAAAGGCCTTAAAATAAGGGCGATAGGCAATTCTCTTATTATTTCTAATGAAACCAAAATACAAACAAATAAAAGAGAATTTCTCAAGAAAGGTATATGAATATTCATAAAAGTTTTTCTTTTTGAATATCCCAGTAGATAAGCACTTTCATCAACATAAATATTTATTTTTTCATAACCTGATTTAATACCGTTAAAAGCTAAAGAATAAAATCTAACAAAATAAACAATTACTAGTCCTAATATAGAGCCAATGAATATTTTTTTTATTGAATCAAAGCCCAAATTTTTAATCATACTATCATCAATCCAAGCGATAAAAGTTATAAACGCTACAGCAAGAATAACCCCTGGAATCGCATAACCTGAAATAGACAAAGTTGACATTAAATTTAAAATTTTATTATTTGAAACTCTATTCCCGTAATTAGAAATAAGAGAAAATATTATTAAGATTAAACTAGAAAAAAAAACTAGATAAATAGTATTAATTAAAAGATTAATTATATTTAATTCTAATAAATTTTCTGGAAATTTAATTGTCCAATAAAGCATTTGGCTCAATGGAAATAAAAAACTCATGAAAAATATAAAAAAACAAAATGTAAATGCTATAAAAGATTTGTACTGTTTTAATTGCATTTTTTCCTTTTGTTTAAATCCACCTCTAGAATTAAAATGATATTTTGCTTTTTTTCTAGATAAATTTTCTAAAACGAATAGTGCAAATATAAATAAGAGCAAAAAGAATGACAATTGATTCGCAAAAGCTAGATCATCAAATGCGATCCAAGAGTTATATATTCCTGTTGTTAGAGTATTAATTGAAAAAAAATCAACTGCTCCAAATTCAGCCAAAGTTTCCATTGCTACTAATGATAATCCAGCAACTATTGCCGGTCTAGCTGATGGTAATATTATTGCGTAAAATGTCCTAAAATTTGAAAAACCTAAGTTTTTACCTAGATCAATTAAATTTTGTGATTGGTATAAAAAAGATGCTCTTGTTAAAATATAAACGTAACCAAATAATGAAAATGGAATGGAAAGAATACTCCCGAACATACCATCAAATTTAGGTATATAAAGATTATAGTTAGCTTCTCCAAACAGATTTTTTAGAATAGTGAAAGCTGTTCCATAATTTTCAAAAAAAGCAGTTAATGAATATGCGTAAATATATGGAGGAACTGCAAAAGATAATATTAGTGACCATTTAAAAAAATTACTTAATGGAAACT
>Ga0163109_10002252_pt1 | contig 15132 bp, 11 predicted proteins | sample CRUFie1St13metaG_FD_108704 | JGI IMG/M metagenome (GOLD analysis project Ga0163109, IMG submission 108704) | Marine microbial communities from the Costa Rica Dome - CRUD Field 142mm St13 metaG | ecosystem: Environmental > Aquatic > Marine > Oceanic > Photic zone | place: Costa Rica: the Eastern... | reverse complement strand
GCTCCGAGAGGGGGTAACAGTTTTACCCTGGGCAATACCGGCAGCGGAGACAACCAGACTACCGGCGCCTCCTTCAGGATATTCGTAGACACACGGGATTGGGACAATACCCTCGGGATGAATGCGCCCGGACAGTCAGGTGACCCGAATAGCCCGCTTTATGACAATCTTTTTGAATTGTGGGCTGACGATCAGGTCTTCCCTGCATTCTATTCAAGAGGCAAGATAGAATCCGTGCTGTTTGAAACACTGGAGTTGACCCCGGCGAATTGATCCTGCTTCAGGGTGATTTCAGTGACCGCGGGATCAGGCCAGCGCGAAGCGTCCGGGCGCAGACGGGAACGTAATCTGCCAACAGCAGCAGATCACTATGGACGTTCAGTCTGCTGATCACTGTTCTGAAACAGCGGCCCGCTCTGCGTATGCATGGACTTCGATCGTCAGATGCGCGAGCGCATGCTGTTTAGCGATTATCTCCCGGTAGTAGTCAGGCGACTGAGGTGCGCTGGATACCACCGTGATGAGTGCAGCCTGAAGGCCGGAACCGATGGACCACAGATGAAAGTCCACGACTCGGTGCTCTCCGGATGCTTCTATCAGATGGCGGATGGCCTCTATGGTCCCATCACATTCCTGCGTGTCCAACAGAATGGCACTGGTGCTCTTCAGTAATCCATAGGACCAGCGTGCGACGAGGAGGGCACCGATCAGGCCCATCACCGGATCCATCCAGAGTGCGCCAAAGTATTTGCCGGTGAGCAGGGCCGCGATCGCCAGCAGCGAGGTCAAGGCATCAGCCAGAACGTGCAGATAGGCCGCTTTTAGATTGTGATCGTGCTCAGGGTGATGATGACCGGGTTCATGTGGATGCTCATGCTGGTCCCCCAAGATAAAGACTGATGCGCCGTTCACAACCAGACCAACGGTGGCGACAGCGATCGCTTGGTTAAACGCGATGCTTATCGGGTTGAACAGTCGCTGGCAACTTTCCCAGGCCATCAGTAAGGAAAAAAGGGCCAGCAGAATCGCACCGGTATAGCCCCCAAGTGTATTTACCTTGCCGGTGCCAAAGCTGAAGCGGCCACTCAAGGCCTGCCGACGGGCATAGACATAAGCAAAAGCATTGACTGACAAAGCGACAGCGTGCGATCCCATGTGCAGACCGTCAGCGAGCAATGCGATCGATCCATAGGCCACGCCTGCCGTAACTTCTACTACCATCATGCCTGAGGTCAGAGCGATTACGATGAACGTTCTCAGCTCTCCCGGACGCTTTTTTTCCTGACCAAAGCTATGGGAGTGGGCCCAACGGCCCAGATTCTCTTCTTTCATCCTGTCAGCTTATACCACGCCCTATGCCCATACTTAAATCAGCCCGGGTTGTCAGACGGAGACTGGCAGGGAAATGCGGTATTGCTTTCGCGTAATTGTTATGATTGTCGCACCTAAACTGATCGTTAATCGGAGAAGTCATGAAAACACGTATACTGAGCGCCCTGATGCTCGCCTTAGCCGGACAATCCGTGCTGGCCGTTGAGGAGGCATCTTCTGCTCTGCAGGAGATCACCAACTTCCGTCAGTACAGTGAGGTTTTCGCCAGCTCCGGACAACCCACCGAAGCCCAACTGCAGGCGGTTGCAGACGAGGGGTTTGAGCGGATTGTCTATATTGCGTTTACCAATAATCAGAATGCTTTGCCTGATGAAGACCAAATCGTGAAACGACTGGGGATGGAGTACATGCAGGTGCCCGTGGATTTCTCTAATCCGCTACCCGATGATTTTTATGCGTTCGCGGACTCAATGCAGCGCAATACCGATAAAAAGACCTTGTTGCACTGTCAAGTGAACGCTCGGGCGACTGCCTTCAGTTTTTTGTATCGCGTCCTTTTTGAAGACGCTCCAATTGCCGAAGCTAAAGCCGATATGAATACAGTGTGGCAGCCTAATGAAGTCTGGCGCGATTTTATTTTCGAGGTCTTGGCAGAAAATGACCGGGATCCTAACTGCGAGACTTGCGACTGGACGCCTCCCCCTCCCCGGCAGTGACCGAATCGATTGGCCCTGTAGATGATTAAAGGCTTGCATCACAACGCCTACCGCTGCCGCGATTCAGAAGAGACGCGCCGGTTCTATGAAGAGTTTCTTAGCCTACCTCTTGTACAAGCTTTTGAAATCTCGGTAACCAAGTCTGGGCGTGACAGCAGGGTGCTGCACAGTTTTTACCGGATGGAAGATGGCTCATTTCTCGCATTCTTCGAAGAGCCAGAAGCGCCTTTTGAGTTCAAGGCCCAACGGGATTTTGACTTGCATATTGCACTGGAAGTCAGTGCTGACTATCTGCAGGACATGAAGGCCAAAGGTGAGGCGGCAGGTATTGAAACCCGGGGAGTGTCAGATCACGGGTTTATAGACTCGATCTATTTTCGAGACCCGAATGGTTATGTTATTGAACTAGCAGCGAAACGCCCTTTGCATGATGCGGCCTTCGATTCCGATGCGGCGCACTCGGTTCTGAGCGATTGGCAAACGAGGAAGCAGAGATTGCGATAGTCTAAGTAACAAGAAGCCTCTCGATAATTCCTGCGTAAAGTCGTTTTTTTCACCAAAAGATGAAGGCAGACATATAAAGAAAAGGCGGCTCATTGAACCGCCTCTTTCGTATTTTGGTTTTATTCAATTTCGTTACAACGGTTGTCTTGATTGGCGACGACCCCTTCGGAAAAAGCTTGAAAAGGTGTTACCGACAATAAAGCAAGAACCTCAACGTAGGGTAAGTCATAGACTTACCTTTTGCACGAAAGTTGAAGACCGATTGTTAGTCGTCGCCACCCTGGTTAGCTTCCTTCCAGGCATAAAAACCCATGAACATCTCCTCAAAGCTCTGTTCACCCCAAAAAAGATCAATACTTGGGTCCGGGTTAGCTTTGTTTTGGGCTGAGTTGTCGAACGCTCCTATCGCTCGAATTCTGGTGCCCGCTGGAACTCTTAGAGGCTCTTCTAGCTCGTGTACTAGTTGCCAATTAAAGTCATAGTCAGGGACTGAGAGCAGAAGTTCTTCGCTTCCGTCAGGGTATTCGGCAACGAATCGCATCCTTTTCCCGCGGAAATGCATATGGGGCATCAGGCTATATAAATCAGATTCGTTTTTGATGAACGTTACTACTTCCATTTCATGGTCTTTTGAGAATGCTGGGATTGCGATGTCAAAGTCGTTGCCAACACCGCCGGTCATCTTTTCTGTTGGAATTTCACCCTCAGGGTAGAAGTAGATTCCGATTTCTGTTTCATCCGTAACTTCACGTCCCGACGTCGTATAGTGCATCTGTAGACTTAGAGAAGTTCCAGCCTTCAGTAGACCTCCAACACCCTCTGGCGCCAGAGATACAGCATTACCAGGGGCATAGCCACCAAATTGCGGCAAGTCATCGTCCCCACCCAGGATCTGTCCAATTCCGAGGTCCGGGTTTTCACGGAAAATCTTTCCAATCGGAGGTTGCTTACCTGAGGCTACCGCTGTGAAGATTTCGGTACGAATTGCGGCGGCTCGCTCTTCAGGGAGGTCCTCAAGCGCGGCCGTGAAAGCTTGCATGGGGTCCGGTCTACCTCCAGGTGGCACGACTGTCGTAATGATATGGTGGAGAACCTCGGACTTATCTGGCGCAACTTCACTGGCTCTCACCCACCGATCTTCTTCCAGGCCAAGATCGATCACTATATCTCGATAGTCGATTACTCCAGTCGCCGGGATCGCTTGTGGTGGAACTCTGACAATCAAATCCGGCTCACCCAAATCTTTGGCGAGCGTCCATTTAGTGTCAGGCCAAACCAACTCGGCTAGTGGGTCAACGCCATCGCGTGTATCAACTGGTGAGCCGGCATTCACCCAGCGGACGAGCATTTGCATCTCGCTATCGCTAAGATTCATCTCATTCTTTATTCGATGGCCAACCTTGTTGTCAATCTGGCCGGGAGGCATGCGTTTGGTCATAATCACTTCACGAATCATTTGTGACCAGCCTTGAATTGCTAGACTGCTGTCCATCGCGAAGGGGGCGATTCCACCATCGCGATGGCAAGTGGCGCAGTTGTCTGCAATGATCGGGGCGATATCGCTGACGTAGGACAAATTGGCGTGGTCAGCAGCGTTATTGTAAATCGCCTTCGCGGATCCTCTCACAGAGACTAAGTCCGCGCCCTCGCCTGCCAATAACTGATCGATTGCTACGTCAGCAGATGGGGTGACGGGGCCTCGATAACTGACTTCAAATGTCTTGGGGTCATAAATCACTGCCTCGTCCATGCGCTCTATGCCCAGCATTTCCGTAACTAAATGAGCGTCGTCCATTAATACTGGTATGTCGACCCCCGTCGCAGCGAGTTCAGCCGAAACTGCCTCGCGGTCAGTTTGAAGCCCGGGATTCATTAGAAAGAATGCTACACCTTGGCCTTGATATTTTTGTTGTAGTCTTTCCAAACCATTCAACGTTGTAGTGTCTGTTTCACCGTTCGCTTGCGGCACTATAACGACGGCCTGGTGGTCGTCGTACCATGCCATATGATGCTGAGTACCGAAGTTGTCGATCAAGGCGAAGTCGCCTACTCGTTCGCCAGCATGCGCTGCAGGTGAGCTCAGTATTAGCGTGAAGGATAGAGCGGATAAAATGAGTCTAGTCACGGTGGCTTTCCTATGATTGAGAAGATGATTGAAAAGAGCGCTAGCACTACCGGCGTCTGGCTCTGCTTTTTGAGCCCGTGCGCCAGGGCGCTTTGATATAGGGATTAATACGCCAAGTTTACTGGTATTGACCACGAATGCAGCTATTTTTTCAATTTTCGCTGTCAAAGCTATTGAGTGCACCTGAGGGTCGCGAATCTTCTGGCTTGTACAAAAATGATGACTGATTTCTGCACGCGCGAATATTCTTGAAGACTGCTGAACATAGTTACTATATCTTTCAGCGATCCTAAATTACCGATGCCTTACTTTTAAGACGCCATTTCCTGCTGGATCGTTATTGACAGAAGTTGCAGTGCTTGAAACAAGCGCCTGTGCAGGACAGCCTCTTCGCTACTCACCACTTCTAGTGATTAACTCTGCGCTATGAGAGATCGGGATACTCGTACTCAAGAATAGCTAAAACGCGATCTGCATAGAATTTCTAAACGTAGTATCTTCGACAACCGCCGATCGCACGGTATCTGTTTCGAATCACAACCGCGAGACTAGTAGATCACAATGACCCAAGCAGTTTTACTGATGAATCTTGGAACACCCGCAGAACCGACCGCGAAAGGGCTGCGGGATTTTTACCGCTACTTCTTCTCCGATCCTTACGTTTTTGACTTCAACCCAGTCGGCCGGTGGCTACTGCGCAATTTGATTATCCTACCGTTTCGGGCGCCTAGAATCGCGAAGGATTACGCCGAGATATGGATGGAAAACGGCTCGCCGCTGAAGGTATATGCGGATGAGATGGAGGCGAGTCTTCAAAATTCCTTCGATCAGCAGGGTAAGAAGATTCTGGTACGCACCGGCATGGCATACAGTAAGCCCTATGTATGGGATGCAATGGCTGAACTGGAAGCTGCAGGCGCAACCGAGATTTTGTTGCTGCCGATGTTTCCACAGTATTCAACTGCGACCACAGCCTCTGTGTTCAATTCTGTTGAGGTGGCGGCAAAAAAATGGGCGAAGCCACCGAAGCTCAAATTCGTGAATGACCTGTATCAGGAGCCTGCTTTTCTGCAGGCCTGGGCATCGCTTATTCGGCAGCATGTCGATATTGAATCGCTGGACCATATTATCTTCAGTTACCACGGCGTACCCGAAAAAACGATAAAAAAAGCTGATGCCGAGGGGGTTTGCGAATTCGGGTCATGTTGCCATTCAGTGACTCAAGGTAACAGTCTTTGCTATCGAATGCAGTGTGTGCAAACCACGCTTGGCATTACCCGTGAGTTAGGTTGGGAAGCTGATAAATATTCGATAGCCTTCCAGTCCCGTTTCGGCCCCTTGCCTTGGATTCAGCCATATCTGGATGAGCATATTGAGGAACTTGTGGCTAATCATCGGAGGAGAATTGCCGTTGTTACACCTAGTTTTATCTCTGACTGTTTAGAGACCTTGTTTGAAATTGGTGTCGAGTACCGCGAGCAATTTGATGAAGCTGGAGGGGAAGAGTTTCAACTAGTTCCGAACCTCAATAATGATGCAGGCTGGTTTAAAGCAGTTTACGAGATTGCGGGCAAGCATCTAGACTTTTTTGCAAGAGAGGTTTGAGCTTTGCCCTGATAATTAGTAACGGGCTAGTGAAGAGCATTTGCCCTGACTTTCTTTCCATTTCTTGATTATTTATTGCGATAGATCGAAAAGGCTACGATTGCTGACTATCCAGAGCTAGCTGGCCCTATTTCTGACAGGCTGATTCGCTGGAATTCCCTGCTCATAATGTATGCACTCGCCGTAGAAATCGTCGCAAGACCGGCAAGAACTATAAATACCTGTGACCAGCCAAGAACGTCAGAGAGATAGCCGGCGCCGAATGCTGCAATAGCCCCCCCTATATAGCCTAATCCATCAATAATTCCCGTGCAGGAGCCTGCCCCCTTGGCTCCAGCTATGTCAAGAGTCAGGCAGCCGCTGCTCATTGAATATGGCCCGAGCAAAAAGAATCCACTGGATCCGAGGAAAACTAAAATTAGGCTATAGTTGGGTGCTTCTAAACTGCTCATTAAGGCGATACCTACTAGACTAACTACAAGGCAAACAAGCATTAGCCACATTGTCCTTGCTCGATCCCCATTTTTTGCGTAGTTGTCTGTGTACCAGCCGATCAAAACGGTACCTAGTACTCCGAGGAACGAGAAAATCGCTGATTGTAGTATTGAATCAAAAACGTTAAGGCCGATGTCAACGAGGAACATCGGGGTCCAGAAGAAAAAGACTGAGCGAAGCATGGTTGTGAGGAAGCTGAACACCAAGAGTTGTCTGTAAATGGGTAAGCCAAGCAAAGCTCTAATAATTACCTTGATACTGGGATCATTTTCTTCGCCATAATCAGCAATTTGCGCCTTTTCGTCATCGCCTTTTGAAAGTGTGACATCGGGCAGTACATCCTTCGGGCTGCTTTTTGAGAATATAGCTGACCACACGAATATTGCTGTCAAAACTAAAGCTGGATAAATGAATAAGCCTTGCCACGATACATTCCGATATACGAGGAATGCGGCAAACAGTGTGGCGGCTATGCCTCCAAACTGGAAATTTACACTTATAAGCCCCATGATGGTGCCGTTTCTTTCTGGTGGATACCAGTTACCAATAGTCTTGGTTAGACCACCCCATCCCATCGACAAGAAGTACCGGCACATGCACCAAACAATAATGAAAGCTGTCAGACTGGAAGATAGCGCGAATATTAAGTTCCAAAAAATTGCACCAGCCATTCCAAGCAGGAAAATGCGGCGCCCCCCCACTTTGTCAGCTAAAGGCCCGTTTATGAATTTGCCGGTTGCGTAGGCTATTTCAGATAGGGATGCGATTAGACCTAACTGTGTGTTGGAATATCCGAATTCTTGCTCTAGCAGAGGAAATGCCGCCGACAGATTTCCTCGGCACAGGTAGTAGCCCACGTACCCTATCAGGCAAACCCAGAAAGTTGAGAGTCTCCAGCGGACTAGTTGACTTTGCTGTTCGCTGGAAACCGGGGTTAGCACTCCGGTGGCATTCGTGTAAAAGGTCAATGGATAATATTTTTCAGGTATGAGAAGGGTTTGCCCGACAAGATGAGTAAGCACGGGCATTCATTTCATGACATGCCCCTAAAAACCTAATCATTGAGAGTCCTGCTGTGTGTGAGATGCTAGCTCTGAACCTCGCGATCATGAACTGATTGCCCGTTTAACCAGATTTTGCATCAAAGGCACTTTAAAGCAAAGCGTAAAAGAGAAATTTAACCTCGACTTTGACTGGTACGGTGACTATGACTATCGCAGCTGGCCGCCTACCGAAGTCCGCACATATCATCATGCGCCAAGATACCTCACCAATTACATGGGGCTGCGGAATCGCATGGCGATTCTCAGTGAAACGTTTTCCCATGATCGGTTTTATAAACGGGTGCATGCGGCTAATGTATTCATTGAGGAAATTCTTGAATATACGCACCAGCATGGCAGAACCATTCAGCAGATTAATCGCGAGGCTGACTGGAGAGTCGCCGCTACCGCCATTGGTCAGCAAAATGGCGTGCAGTTTTCCATGGTGCCCCGTGAAGAGCCGCTGGACTTGCTGACTTATCAGTACATTCCTTATCAGAAACCAGGCGGGTCGACAGATTTTGCGCGCAGCGCAGGACTGGTCACCATTGTGGGGGTGCTGAATTACAATCGGTTCGAGGCCAGACAAACAGCTTTGGTTCCGAGTGCCTATATTTTTAACGCTACCTTTACCGGCCTGGCAGAAAAACTTCAGGCGCATGGTATTTGGGTTGAAACCCTAGAGGCAGATGCTGATTTCTCAGGGCAGCAGTTTATGGTGCGCGAGGTCGGCAAGCAGGATTCGGTGCAGAACGGTCACACCAACAGCCTGCTTAGTGGAGAGTTTGTCAACATCACGAAAACTTTTTCACGCGGCGATTATGTGGTCTCTATGGATAGCTCGCTTGCTAACCTGATTTTCTACCTTTTGGAGCCTGAGTCTGACGACGGTCTGGCCTACTGGAATTTGTTTGATGACTTTCTCGAGGAAGCGCTTAGTGTGTCGGAGTCGGTTGAGTATCCGATTTTTAAAGTGCGCTGAGTCAGCGGTATGCAGGTGTCTGTAATCAAGCTGATCGTGACAAAAGATTCAACATAAAAAAGCCCGATGATCGGGTAAGCAGCGGACTGTTTTTGCGCCGGCATTTCTGCGTCTAGAATTCAATGGCGCCGCGTCATCTAGAGCATTTTTTTGAGGAAGGTGCCAGTGTGTGAGCCCTTTTTGCCGGCTACCTGCTCCGGGGTGCCTTGCGCGATGATCTGCCCGCCGCCGCTGCCGCCCTCCGGGCCCAAGTCCACCAACCAGTCGGCAGTTTTAATCACATCAAGGTTGTGCTCGATCACGACGATCGTATTGCCCTGATCTCTGAGGTGGTGCAGCACCGCCAGCAGCTGTTTGATGTCATGAAAATGCAGCCCGGTGGTCGGTTCATCTAGGATGTAGAGCGTCTTACCGGTATCGCGCTTGGAGAGTTCCCTGGACAGTTTGACCCGCTGGGCTTCGCCCCCCGACAGAGTCGTAGCAGCTTGTCCAAGGCAGATGTAGGACAGCCCCACGTCAATAAGAGTCTGTAGTTTGCGCGCAATGGCCGGGACTGCATCAAAGAAATTGCGGGCATCTTCGATGGTCATTTCAAGAACTTCGTTGATGTTCTTGCCTTTGTAGGTGACTTCCAGAGTCTCCCGGTTGTAGCGCTTGCTCCGACAGACATCACAGGCGACATATACGTCTGGCAGAAAGTGCATCTCCACCTTAACTACACCGTCTCCCTGACAGGCCTCGCAGCGACCGCCCTTAACATTGAAGGAAAATCTTCCGGGTTTATAACCTCGACTACGGGCTTCCTGTGTGCCGGCAAACAGCTCCCGCACGGGGGTAAAGATGCCGGTATAGGTCGCTGGATTGGATCGCGGTGTGCGACCGATCGGGCTCTGATCAATGTCGACAACTTTGTCCAAGTGTTGCAGGCCTTCAATGTCTTCATACGGTGCCGGATTCAGAGTGGAAGCCTTGTTCAGTTTGGTCGCGGTTATTGGATACAGGGTATTGTTGATCAGGGTGGATTTACCTGACCCGGAGACGCCAGTGATACATGTGAACAGCCCGATCGGCAGGCAAAGGTCCACCCCCTGAAGATTGTTGCCGGTGGCTCCGGACAAGGTCAGAAGTTTTTTATCGTCTCGCTGAATGCGCCGCGCAGGAATGGCGATGGTTTCTTTGCCGGACAGATATTTTCCTGTCAGCGAGGCAGCCGATTTCTTGATCGCGCTCAGCGAGCCCTCCGCCACGATCTCGCCACCGTGAACCCCAGCTCCGGGACCGATATCGATGATGTGATCGGCACTCATGATGGCTTCTTCATCATGCTCTACCACGATCACTGTATTGCCGAGATCGCGCAGGTGAATCAGAGTGTTGAGCAGACGAGTATTGTCGCGTTGATGCAGGCCAATCGATGGTTCGTCGAGAATATACATGACCCCGACTAGCCCGGCTCCGATCTGGCTGGCCAGCCGAATCCGCTGCGCTTCCCCTCCGGAGAGGGTATCCGCACTGCGGCTGAGGGTCAGATAGTTTAGGCCAACGTCGACCAGAAATTTCAGCCGGTCCTGTAGTTCCTTGAGTACTTTTTCAGCAATTTTTGCCTGTTTGCCCGTTAATTTAAGTCTGCCGAAATAGTCATCCGCCCGGGCCACAGTCATCTCCGTAATGCTGGGCAGATTCGCGCCCTGTATAAACACATGGCGGGCATCTTTACGCAGTCGGGTGCCGTCGCAATCGGGGCAGGGCTGAGAACTCATGTATTTCGCCAGCTCTTCGCGAACCATGGACGATTCAGTTTCCCGGAAACGCCGCTCCATGTTGGGCAAAATGCCCTCGAACGGCCAGCTTCTGGTGTAGGTATTGCCACGGTCATTGACATAGCTGAACTCTATTACCTCTTTGCCGCTGCCGTAGAGAATGATTTTCTGGATTTTTTTCGACAACTGGTTAAACGGTGTGTCGACTGCAAAACCATAGTGGTCAGCCACTGAGGTAATCATCTGAAAATACCAGACGTTACGCCTGTCCCAACCCCGAATCGCACCTTCAGCCAGCGCCAGGCTGTCATCTGTGATGACGCGTTTTTCGTCAAAAAACTGTTTGAGGCCGAGGCCGTCACAGGTGGCGCAGGCGCCAGCAGGGTTGTTGAATGAAAACAACCTAGGCTCAAGTTCAGGGATACTGTGGCCGCACTTTGGGCAGGCGAACAGGGCAGAGAACAGTATCTCCTCCTGGTCATCGTCGTCTATGTGCGCCACCATGGCCAGCCCTTCTGCTAGCTGGATGGCAGTCTCGAAGCTTTCTGCCAGGCGCTGCTCCAGCCCAGGTTTAATCTTCAGCCTGTCCACGACGACATCGATAGAGTGCTTCTTATTTTTTTCGAGCTCAGGCGGGTAATCAATCTCGCACACCAGGCCATCAACGCGGGCACGGATGAAGCCGCTGGTGCGGAGTTCTTTGAATACGTGAACATGCTCACCCTTGCGCTCCCGAATAATCGGAGCCAGGACCATCACCCGCGCACCCTCCGGCAGGGCTATGACCTGATCGACCATCTGGCTAACAGTTTGCGCCTCGAGCTTGATACCGTGTTCTGGGCAGTGTGGCTCGCCCACGCGTGCAAATAGCAGGCGCAGATAATCGTAGATTTCAGTGATGGTGCCGACAGTGGAACGCGGGTTATGGGAGGTGGATTTCTGCTCAATGGAAATCGCCGGGGAGAGCCCTTCAATATGATCGATATCGGGCTTCTCCATCATGGACAGAAATTGTCTGGCGTAAGTCGAAAGCGATTCGACATAGCGGCGCTGCCCCTCGGCGTACAAGGTGTCAAAAGCCAACGAAGATTTTCCAGAACCGGACAGGCCGGTAATGACGACGAGTTTGTCGCGCGGTATGGTGAGATCAATGTTTTTCAGGTTGTGGGTGCGAGCCCCCTTGACGACGATTTTGTCCATTGATTTACCGCGAGCAGAGTCAAACCGGCTATTATCAGAACCTTCACTACGAGAGTAAAGTGGAGATGGATTTCATTCTTTAATATTGGGCTTCGCTCGCCCGCAAGACCTGCCGTTTGAATGAAAAGCCGTATAAATTTCCACTTACTCAGATCGATGGTATAGACTTGGTCGGTGAACATGGCAAAGCTGAACAAGGGAGAACAGAGTGGCAAGTCGCGGTGTAAATAAAGTGATTCTGGTGGGAAATCTGGGTAACGACCCTGAGGTCCGGTATATGCCCAACGGCAATGCGGTGGCCAATGTGTCACTAGCAACCAGTGAGACCTGGAAGGACAAAAGTACCGGGGAGCAACAGGAAAAGACTGAGTGGCACCGAGTGGTCTTTTTCAATCGTCTCGCGGAAATTGTCGAGCAGTACGTCAAGAAGGGCACCAAGCTTTACGTCGAAGGGCGACTCCAAACACGATCCTGGGAGCAGGATGGTGTAAAAAGATATAGTACGGAAGTTGTGGCTAACGAGATGCAAATGCTCGATTCCCGCGGCGGCGTGTCTCAGGATTTCGGCAGCTCCCAGATGGCCGCAGCACCAGCAGTCCAGCCCATTCAGCAGCAGGCTGCAGCGCCGCCTCAGAACTTCGACAATTTTGACGACGATATTCCATTCTAGGGTCCATCCACCGGATGTCGCTGTGTTGTGAGCATTGGATGGTTCGGGTGTCGGCCGTTTGAATCGCAAAGCGAAACGCGATTCGGACGAATACCTCTGTGACCGGCTTCAGGTATCCAGTGCTAGATGTTCGGATAGCTCGGTGACTTGACTTGAACGCTGTCTTGCCCGAAGTTAGGTCCTGTCAGTGCGAGACTACACTGGAACCTTGATCAGATGATGCGCCTGTTTCTGGCCGGAACCAACAGTCCAACCGGTAAAGACCTCATCGAAATTTTGCGAAGACGCAAAATCCGGTTCATGGCGCCTCCTGATAAGCTTTTTGATCCTGACAATCGAACCGCTATCGCCAAGATGGTAACCGATTATGGTCCCACGCAGTTGATCAACCTTACTGATTTTATTTCGGGGAATCACAGCGCCCTAAAAAGGGCGGAATCCGCCAGTGAGCGCTGTTTAAAAGTTAACGCAGATCTTCCCGCCACGCTGGCAGAGGTCTGTGCTGGACTGACCATCCCCATGATGCATTTGTCGACAGCTTATGTGTTTGAGGGTGACAAGCGACTGGCCTATAACGAAAACGATGAAACCAATCCGCGCGGGATTTACGGCGCATCGGCGCTCAAAGGAGAGCAGGCTGTTCGCCAGCATACCGAGCATCTGATTATCCGGCCGGGATGGCTGTTCGGGAAATGGAAGCGCGGGCTCATCAAGTCCTGGATTCGCACTGCGATCAAGAACCAGGGCGTTGTTCAAGTGACCAAACGTCGTTTCAGTCCAACATATACGGGCGATCTTGCCTCCGCGATTCTTGCCATTGCACACCAAGTTGATTGCGGGGCCAGTGTGTGGGGTGCTTACCACTACAGCGGGCTTGAGAGTAAAGAAGAAATTGAATTTGCGGGGTTGGCGTTGAAATATGCGGCCAATTATGATGAGTCGATCTATCAGCTACTGGACTCGCTTCATTTCATCGAGCGTGAGTCGCGAGCGCCTGAAATCAGCAATTCGACTCTCTCCAGCAAGAAAATTTTTGACACTTTTGGTATCAAGCAGAAATCCTGGCGGAGAAATCTGCAGGAAGTTGTGAAACGCTTATATGGGCCGAATGCGGGAAATGGCAATGATACCGGTGGTAGCGGCAGCACCGACTATAGCAGAGCAGGGAATCACGCTGCCTGAATCCGACATTCTGACTCACATGCTCTCAGAATAACCTAAAACTCGTTGCAAGGTTTACCGATGAATCTCCAATCAGCAGACCGCAAGCTGACACCTATAGCTGAAGCACTCCCCGAACTACTGGCTTCGCTCCCACGAATGGTGGAGACGGAGGAGGTACCGCTTCGTGTCGCGGTTGCCAGAATTCTGGGAACTGAGGTGCTGGCCGGCATTGATGTGCCTCCTCATGCCAACAGCGCGATGGATGGTTATGCGGTTCGCGCCGCCGAGTGCAGCAAAGAGCGGATTTTCCCTGTCAGTCAGCGCATCGCGGCGGGCAGGGTTGGCAATGCGCTGAACACTGGTTGTGTTGCGAGAATTTTTACGGGCGCACCTTTGCCGCCCGGTGCAGATGCGGTTGTCATGCAGGAGAATGTCGAGTCATTGAGCGAGGGGATCAGAATTCTGCAGTCTGTTCAGCCGGGCGAAAATGTGCGCGCTGCTGGCGAAGATATTAAAACGGGCCAGCTGCTATTCAAGCAGGGCCGGAGATTGTACCCGCAAGATCTTGGCGTGTTGGCTTCGGTTGGTCTATCTCACATTGCTGTGCGAAGGCGACTCCGGGTTGCGCTTCTGGTGACGGGAGATGAACTGACGCTGCCCGGAACGCCGTTGCGACCCGGTCAAATCTATAATTCAAATTACTTTACGCTTCATGCACTGTTGAGCAATCTCGGTGCAGAGGTCATTGAGATGGGAATGGTGAAGGACGATTATGAGGCCACTAGGTCAGTGCTGATGCAGGCATCAGAGGAGGCGGATGTCATTGTCAGCACTGGGGGCGTTTCCGTCGGCGAAGAAGATCATGTTAAGGCTGCCGTTGAGTCTCTGGGTGGACTGGATCTGTGGAAACTGGCGATTAAGCCGGGTAAGCCTTTCGCCAGCGGTAAGGTTTGCGGTAAGCAGTTTTTTGGTTTGCCGGGCAACCCCGTTTCAGCCTTTGTGACATTCGTGCTGTTGGTGCGGCCTGCGCTGCTTTCCATGCAGGGAACCTCGCGTCTGTTTCTGAACTGGCTAGACGTGCCGGCTGGGTTTGCCATTGACCGATCGGGGGAGCGACAGGAATATCTCCGAGTCTGTGTCCAGGAAGACGGTGAAGGCAATGCTTCGCTCGAGAGGTTTGTTAATCAGAGTTCCGGTGTCGGTGCTTCTCTGAGTCTTGCCGATGGTCTGGCAGTCGTGCCGCCGAAAACCGCCGTATCGGAGGGTGACAGGCTGAAATTCCTGCCATTTTCTGAACTTGTCTGAGGTCTACAAGCTTTCCGTGAACTGCAGCTCTTTTCGCCGCTTCCTGACCCAAACGTGCCTCATGACCTGTGCTGTGAGTCTCGTTTCCTGTGCCACGGAGCCCGCAGCTGAACCTGACTCCGAAGCAGATGATCAGATTTTGCAGATTAGGCCGTTGCCCGCTGCGCAGCGCTCGTCGACATTGCCGGACAATGAGTCGCGTCTTATTGCCGACTTGTTGTTTGCCGGTTT
>Ga0163109_10002250_pt1 | contig 15140 bp, 11 predicted proteins | sample CRUFie1St13metaG_FD_108704 | JGI IMG/M metagenome (GOLD analysis project Ga0163109, IMG submission 108704) | Marine microbial communities from the Costa Rica Dome - CRUD Field 142mm St13 metaG | ecosystem: Environmental > Aquatic > Marine > Oceanic > Photic zone | place: Costa Rica: the Eastern... | reverse complement strand
CACATCTTTTCCCTCTGCATTTAATATACCTCTATCAAATAATTCTACTTTATCACCTAATCCTTTTTTATTAGAAGCTGTTAAAAATTCCATTGCAGGAAAAATATTATCTAAATCATTACCAGGTATATTTATTTCTCTTGGTTTATAAACCCCTGTTGCAATTAAAATAGCGTTATGTTTTTTTCTTAATTGATCTAAAGTTGCGTCTTTTCCAACTTCGAAATTTTGAACGAATTCAATTCCTCCATCTTGGAGAAGTTTTGTTCTTCTTTCTACAACATGTTTCTCCAGTTTAAAATTTGGAATTCCGTATATAAGCAGCCCTCCTGCTCGATCGTATCGATCATAAACAGTAATTTTATAACCACTTTTCCTTAATTGCTCAGCTGCAGCTAATCCTGCTGGACCAGCTCCAATAACACCCACACTTTGGTCTTTTTCATAATCTACTTTGATAGGTTTTACCCAACCCTGTTCCCATGCATTATCGGTAATATATTTTTCCATAGATCCTATGGTAACTGTTCCATGGCCTGATTGTTCAATGACGCAATTTCCTTCACATAGTCGGTCTTGAGGACAAATTCTTCCACAAACTTCTGGCATATTGTTTGTACTTTGTGATAATTCATAAGCCTCCTTTAACCTTCCTTCAGCAGTTAATTTTAGCCAATCAGGAATATTATTACTTAATGGACAATGAACTTGGCAAAAGGGTACTCCACATTGAGAGCATCTGCTCGATTGCTCTTGAGCTTTTTGATTTATAAATTCGTCATAAATTTCGTTAAAGTCATCTTTTCTTTTTTTGACATCTCTTTTAGGTGGCGTTTGCTGACCTATTTTCACGAATTTTAACATTTTATCAGTCATTTTTTTTTATAAATTTAAGGCAAAATATACATTGTTTTTACTAGTAAAAGAATTATTTAGGTCAGTATATATTACCTAAATTATACTAAAAATGCCGGATTATAAGCATATTTTAAATCTTGCATACCTATTATGCTTTAATGGAATTGTTTAAAATATACACTTTTTAAGTTACGACAGTCTAATGTCCCAAAATATTTTAGAAATATTAGTACTTTCTTTAGTACAAGGAATTTCTGAATTTTTACCTATAAGCTCATCAGCTCATTTAATTGTAGTATCAAATTTTTACAATTTTAAATCAAATTCACTAATGATTGATATAAGTCTACATCTTGGATCTTTGCTAGCAATTATTTTTTATTTTAGAAAAGAATTATTTGATCTAAGTAATAAACTTAAGCTTTTAAAACTTTTAATTATAGGTTCTTTACCAATAGTTTTTTTTGGTTATTTACTTCATTCAACCGAATTAATTTTGTTATTAAGAGATATAAGAGTAATTGCTTTCACTACAATTTTTTTTGCCGTTATTTTATTTTTTGCTGATCAAAGAAAAATTGAAAAAAATATTTCTATAAATTTAAATATCAAATCAATTTTATTTATTGGTTTATTTCAAATATTAGCTTTAATACCTGGTGTAAGTAGAGCAGGTATTGCAATTACTGCAGCAAGATTTCTTAAGTTTAATAGAGTTGATTCTAGTAAGATTTCATTTTTTTTATCAATACCAGCATTAGCAGGTGCAAGTTTTCTAGGGTTCAAGGATGCGTTAAATCAATCGGTGGAATTTAATTATATTTTATTAATTGCAATAATATTATCTTTTTTATTTTCTTATATTACTATTAAATTTTTTTTGAAATATATTAATAGATTTTCATTAAATATCTTTGTTATCTACAGAATTATTATTGGTTTTGTTTTAATTTATGTAATTTATATTTAAACAGTTTTTTTAAATAAAGGAACAAGCTGCGATAGTAAAACTCCACATAAAATAAAGAAACATCCTAGCAAATTATTTATATTTAAAATCTGACTTAGTAAAAACCAAGCTGCAATAGTTGCAAATACACCTTCTAAAGAAAATACGATCGCTGCAGGAGCTGGAGAAATATTCTTTTGTGCATAAATTTGAAGTACGAATGCAAATCCACCAGATAATATACCTGCATATAAGATAGAATTTATTTCTTTCAAAATATTGTTAAAAATAAATTCTTCATAAATTGAACCAACTATAAATGAAAATAAAGCTACAATAAGTGTTTGAATTGCACCTAAAGTTAGGGGTAAATTATATTTTTTAACAATCATACCAGTAAAAATTATATGTGTGCTCCAAAATAAAGCACCTAGTATCACTAGTGTGTCCCCTAATCTAACAGTTGCATCATAAAAATTTGTCAATAAGTATCCACCTATCAAACATAATATTACTGAGGGCCATACACTCCAGTGAATGCTTTTTTTTTTAAATAAAAATATTATTATTGGAACCATTGGAACATAAAATATAGTAAAAAAAGCAGCATTTGCTACGTCGGTATATAAGAGTGCAACTTGTTGTAAAGCTGATCCCAAGAAAAGAGATAGGCCAATTAAAAATGATAACACAATAAAAGATTTAGCATCAGATTTAAATTCTGATTTAAATTTTTTAATTTCAAATAAAAAAGTTAAAGGAATAATTGCTAAAAAACCTACAAAAAATCTTACTGCATTAAATGTAAATGGTCCTATTTCATCCATGCCTGTATCTTGAGCAATAAATGTTGTTCCCCATATAAATGTACAAAGCAAGGCACATAATAATGAAACTGTTTTTGACATAAATTTATAAAGATAAATTATAAGCGAAATTTTTACCCAAATTATCTTTTAAATCATTATTGAATCTGGCAGCTTCCGCTCCATCTATTATCCTATGGTCATATGACAGAGATAGGGGTAGCATAACCCTAGTCATGAACTTTCCATCAATAAAAACTTGTTTTTTTTGCGTTCTACCTACGCCCAATATTGCAACTTCAGGAAAATTTATGATGGGAGTAAAAAAAGACCCTCCAATTCCCCCCAAACTAGTTATTGTCATCGAACCTCCAAACAATTCTTTTTTATCAATCTTTAGTTTTTTACACTTATCACTAATCTCTCTCAGTTCATCACTTATTAGAGAAATTTTTTTATTATTCGTGTTTCTTAATTTAGGGACCATAAGGCCATGTTGGGTATCAACTGCTATACCGATATGATAATATTTTTTAACTGTCATTTTTCCATCACCAATTTTATCAATTGAAGTATTAAAATTAGGAAATTTTTTTAATGTCACAGTTAAAGCTTTCACAATAAAAGCAAGAGGTGTAATTTTTTTCTTCTCACCAGTATAATTATCTTTAAGAGAATTTCTAAACTCCTCAACTTCAGTTATGTCTGCTTCATCATGATTGGTCACATGTGGAATAGTAGTCCACGAATTCATCAAGTACTTTGATGAAATTTTTTTTACTCTTGGTATATCTTTAATTTCTACGTTTCCAAATTCAGAATGAGAAAATTCTAATGCTATTTTTTTTTCATTTTCTATTTTATTAGATTTATTAGCAACAAAATGTTTTATGTCCTCTTCTGTTACTCTTCCAATTCTTTCGCTACCTGAAACTTTATTAATATCTACTCCTAATTCACGAGCAAATTTTCTTACTTTAGGTGATGCTGGTACTAATGAAGTTAAATCGTCTAAAGTCATATTATAATTTTGTTGGCATAGGTTTTTCTGGATCAATTTTATACTTTTTTATTGCATCTGACGCATATCTAGAAGCTAAAAGCTGTTCTTTAGCCAAAACACTTAAACCGTATGCAACTATATGTTCCTTATCTACCTCAAAAAATTTTCTTAAATTTGCTCTTGTATCACTTCTGCCAAATCCATCTGTGCCAAGAGAGTAAAAGCTTTTTTTAATGAATGGTCTTAATTGGTCAGAATGTAATCTCATATAATCTGAAGCTGCTAATATTGGACCTTCTGAGGCACCTAAACATTCCTCTAAGAAAGATTTTTTTTGCTGCTTATCTGGATTTAAAAGATTGTATCTTTCAATTTCTAGACCATTTTTTCTTAATTCATTAAAACTTGTTACGCTCCAGATTTCGCTATCAATATTATAGTCTCTCTGAAGTATTTCAGCTCCAGAGATCATTTCTCTTAAGATCGTTCCTGACCCTAAAAATTGTATTTTTATTTTTTTATACTTGTTAAATTCTTTTATCTTGTACATCCCTTTTAAAATTCCTTCCTCACATTTTTTATCTTTTGGCATTTCTGGATGACTATAATTTTCATTCATAGTTGTTATGTAATAAAAAACATTTTCGTTCTTTTCATGCATTCTTTTGAGTCCTTCTCTAAAAATAACTGCTAACTCATAATGAAAAGTTGGATCATAAGAGACACAATTTGGAATTGTTGATGCAATCAAGTGGCTATGACCATCTTGATGCTGAAGTCCCTCACCCGCTAAAGTCGTTCTTCCTGCAGTTGCACCAATTAAAAATCCTCTGGATTGACTATCTGCACCTGCCCAAGCAAAATCTCCAATTCTTTGGAAACCAAACATAGAATAAAACAAATAAATTGGAATCATTTCTATATCATGATTAGTGTAAGAGGTACCAGCAGCGATCCAAGATGACATTGCACCAGCCTCTGTTATGCCTTCCTCAAGAACTTGACCACTTTTTTCCTCTCTATAAGAACTAAGTTGTGCAGAGTCCTCTGGTTCATATTTTTGTCCTTCGTGAGCATAAATACCAATCTTTTGAAAAAACCCTTCCATACCAAATGTTCTTGCCTCATCAGGAATTATAGGAACTAATCTTGGAGCTACATTCTTGTCTCTCAAAAGACTAGTTAGCATTCTTACTAATGCCATTGTGGTAGACATTTCTTTTTTTCCTGTTGATTCTTTCATATTATCAAAAATATTTTTAGGTGGTGCTTTGATTGGTTTGGAAAAAGATGTTCTTTCAGGAATAAACCCTCCAAGCTGAAGTCTTCTTTCTTTAATGTATTTAATTTCAGGTGAATTTTGATCAGGCTTGTAGTACTCAATATTTCGAACCTGATTATCTGTCAATGGGACGTCAAATCTATCTCTATAATACAAAAGATCATCTACATCTAACTTTTTTGTTTGGTGTGTTGTGTTAACACTTTCTCCACTTTTACCCATCCCATAACCTTTGATTGTTTTAGCAATAACTACAGTAGGGCTTCCAACATTTTTTGATGCTTTATCATATGCTGAAAAAACTTTATGTGGATCATGGCCACCTCTATTTAATCGCCAAATATCTTTGTCTGATAAACTTGATACTAGCTCTCTTGTTTCAGGATATTTTCCAAAAAATTTTTCTCTAACATAAGCACCATCCCTTGCTTTCATGGCTTGATATTCGCCGTCAACAGTTTCGTTCATAGCTCTTACTAAATGACCTGTCTTGTCATTCAAAAGCAATGAGTCCCAATATGATCCCCAGATTACTTTAATAACATTCCAACCGGCGCCTCGAAAAATACCCTCAAGTTCTTGAATAATCTTACCATTACCTCTAACAGGACCATCTAATCTCTGTAAATTACAGTTAATTACAAAAATTAAATTATCTAATTTTTCTCTTGCTGCTAATCCGATGGCACCTAAAGATTCTGGTTCATCCATTTCTCCGTCGCCTAAAAATGCCCAAACTTTTCTTCCCTCATCTTTAATTAAACCTCTGTTGATTAAATATTTCATATATCTGGCCTGATAAATTGCTAGCATAGGACCAAGTCCCATAGAAACAGTTGGAAATTGCCAAAAGTTTGGCATCAGCCACGGATGCGGGTAAGAGGATAATCCACCAGGATTTACTTCCTGTCTAAAACTATCAAGTTGTTTTTCATTTAATCTACCTTCTAAGAAAGCTCTTGCATACATACCCGGTGCACTATGGCCTTGAAAATAAATTAAATCTCCTCCAAACTTATTGTTCTTAGCTCTCCAAAAATGATTCATTCCAACATCATAAAGAGTTGCTGCAGAAGCAAATGTTCCAATATGCCCTCCAAGCTCAGGAAATTTTTTATTTGCTCTAACTACCATTGCAGCTGAATTCCATCTAATTAGTGATCTAATTCTTCTCTCTATATTTTGATCACCATTAGATTTTTTTTCCTCAGAGGCAGGAATGGTATTAATGTAAGGAGTATTTTGTGTATATGGAATGTTTGCTCCCTCAATATAAGCTTTATTTATCAACTCTTTAATTAAGTAGTGTGCTCTATTATTTCCATCATTTTCTATAACAGAGGACAAAGATTCTAACCATTCATTAGTTTCTACAGGATCTATATCATTCTCATTATTGACTTGTATAAACTCAGATTTCTTTTTTAATTTTTTTTTAACAATAAGATCTTGAGTTTGTTCAATATTTTCATTTAAAGAAATATCTTTAATTTTATCTTCTGACTTTACTAGTGATCTTTCAGCTTCCTTAATTAAGCTCTCGGTATTTTTAGGAATATCTTGATTTATAATAGTATTTTGTTGACTGGGTAATATATTCAAAATTAAATCACCTTTAGAAACTTTATCTCCAATCTTTAGATTTATTTTTTCAACTATGCCATCAATGTTAGTTGGTATCTCAACACTTGATTTATCACTTTCAATAGTAATGATTGGATCATTTTTTTTTAATTGTTGGCCTTCTTTTACCAAAATTTCAATTACTTCAACATTTTCAAAATCTCCAATATCAGGAACTAATAATTTTTCAGACATCTAATAATTACTTATACACTATTAAAATATAGTAAATTGCAATTTATAACACATTCTGCACAATTTTTTGACATTCTTTATCAAGATAATCTAATAATGATTAAAAAAATATTAAAATTACTCGTTCAACCAAAAATAAGTCCTAATATAGATGCAAAAATTTGGATACAAAAAAATCTATTAAAAAAAAAATTTAGAAAAATAAATTATTAATTTCTCTCTACGCAAACAGCTATTCCCATACCACCTCCAATGCAGAGCGTTGCGCAGCCTTTCTTCTTATTTTTTTTTTTCATTTCATATATTAAACTAACTAATATTCTTGCTCCAGAAGCTCCAATTGGATGTCCTAAAGCTATTGCACCTCCATTTACATTAACTTTATTTTCATCAATATTAAGCTCGTTTATTACCGCTAAACATTGAGCTGCAAATGCTTCGTTTATTTCAAATAAATCAACTTCATCTAATTTCCAATTAGCCTTTTTAACTGCAATTTTAACTGCCTCTATAGGTCCTAATCCCATTAATGATGGATCAATCCCAACAGATGACCAGGAAACTATTTTGGCTAAAGGCTCAATTTTTTTTTGATCTGCTTCTTTTTGTGTTGTTAATAATAATGCTGCTGCTCCATCATTTATACCTGACGAATTTCCTGGAGTGACTGTTCCATTATCTTTAAAAATAGTTTTTAATTTTTTTAAATCAGATTTTTTTAAATTTTTTCTAGGATGCTCATCTAAATCTAAAAAAATACTATCATAATCTACATTGACTAATTCATCTTTGAAATTTCCATTTAAGATTGCTTTTTGTGTTTTGCGCTGAGATTCTAATGCAAAATTGTCTTGCTGATCTCTAGTTATGTTAAATTTTTTTGCAACGTTTTCTGCTGTGACTCCCATGTGATAATTGTTAAAGGCATCCAATAAGCCATCTTTCAACATTGTATCAACTAACTTTTCTTTAGAAAAATTTTTCTCTCTTCGATAAAAAATCGAATGAGGTGAAATTGACATATTTTCTTGACCTCCAGAAATAATTTTTTTTGCATCACCCAATTTAATAGATTGATATGCTAAGATTACAGATTTTAAACCCGAACCACATACTTGATTAACTAAGTAAGCAGGTTTTGAGTTTGGTATACCTGCATTTAAAGCAGCTTGGCGAGCTGGATTTTGACCATTTGCCGTTGTCAAGACTTGTCCCATAATAATTTCATCAATCTCATCTTTACGAATATTAGATTTCTTTAAAATTTCTTTTATTACTATAGAACCAAGTTGATCAGCCCTTAAATCTTTTAGTGATCCATTAAAAGCTCCGATTGGTGTTCTGGCAGCGCTAATTATAACTACTTCATCAATTTTTTTATTCATAAATCTTATAATTTAAATACTATAAATTTTAATATACTATAGTTTGATAAAATTAAAAATGCGCCTGTAGCTCAATTGGATAGAGCGCTTGGCTACGGACCAGGAGGTTCTGGGTTCGACTCCTAGCAGGCGCACCAAGTGAGGCAAAAAATGATAAAATGGCTTTTAAAATCATCATTACAGATGTCGGTAGTATACTTTTTTATCATTATCTTTACTATTTTGTTAATTTTAACTTTTATATTATAAAATACATTAAAATATATGTCTGAAGAATTTATTCAAATTAGTCTTAATCCAGGTTTTATGAAACATAATGGTGGAGTTTTATTCAGGAGCATTTCAGAAAGCGAATATGAATTCAAATCTATAATTACTGAAAATCATTTAAATGCTGCAGGAATTACACATGGGGGCTATTTGTCAGCTCTTGTAGATGCTGGATCAGGTACTGCAGCTCATAGATCTGCTGAAAATTCCCCATGTGTAACGATTTCATTAGATCTTAAATTTATTGGTTCTTCAAAAGTTGGTGATGAAATTTTTGGAAGAGTTAAAATTTTAAAGAAAACAAGAACATTAATATTTTTATTTTGTGAACTTAAATGCAACAATAAAATAATTACCTCAGCAACCGGAGTTTGGAAGATATTAAAAATAAAACCATCTAATCTCGGTCCAGGTGGTTAAACTTTTGTAGTGCAGATTAAAAATATAATTTGTATTATGTTAAAAGATTTAAATATTAATTAGAATGAGAACTTTTTATTCTCCGATTCGGACTTGTTTTAGACTATTTTTGTTCTTTAGTACTAACAATATCTGGTAGATAAAAATTTTAACATACTAAAGATAGAGATGACAAAAAATAAAATTACTGCTGTCCTTGGTCCAACAAATACTGGGAAAACCCATTTAGCAATAGAGACAATGTTGTCGTTTGAGAGTGGAATGATTGGTTTCCCTCTTAGATTATTAGCTAGAGAAGTGTATGACAAAATAATTAAAAAAATTGGCTCAGATAAAGTTGCATTAATTACAGGAGAAGAAAAAATTATACCAGCTAATTCAAGATATTTTTTATGCACAGTTGAGTCAATGCCAATCGATAAAGAATTAGATTTTGTAGGAGTTGATGAAATACAAATGTGTGCAGATCATGAGCGTGGCCATATTTTTACTGATCGATTACTAAATATAAGGGGAAACAAACTTACTATGTTTATGGGTTCAAACACAATTAAGAACATTATATCAAATTTGGATGATGATGTTGAGTTTATAAATAGAAACAGATTATCTAAACTTACTTACGCGGGTCACAAAAAGATCTCTAGGATTAATAGAAAAACTGCGATTATAGCATTTTCAGCTGAAGAAGTTTATGCAATTGCAGAACTAATTAGAAGACAAAAAGGTGGGGCGGCCATAGTTATGGGATCTTTAAGTCCTAAAACAAGAAATGCTCAAGTTGAGCTTTATCAATCAGGTGATGTTGATTTTCTCGTTGCTACTGATGCAATAGGAATGGGTATAAATATGGATCTTGATCAAGTTTATTTTTCAAACTTGAAAAAATTTGATGGAAAAAAGTTGAGAAAATTGAGTTTATCTGAAATTGGTCAAATTGCTGGTAGAGCTGGTAGATATTTAAATGATGGTGCTTTTGGTATAACTGGTGATTGCAAAGAGATAAATGCAGATGAAGTTGATCTTCTTGAAAATCATAAATTTGAAGAAATACAATATATATTCTGGAGAAACTCTAATTTAGATTTCAGCAATCCACAAAACCTAATTAAGTCATTAGACATAAAACCGAACAAAAAATGGTTGAGAAAAATCCATGAATGTGAGGACGAAAAAGCTCTTAAATTTTTTTTAAAAGACAAAAGTTTTGAAAATAATGAATTTAACAGTAAGAAGATTAATCTTTTATGGGAGTGTTGCCAAATTCCTGACTTTGTCAAAAAGACTTATGGGAATCATTATGAGGTAATAGGAAATGTTTTTAAATATTTAAATAGTGAAACAGGTAAAATTACAGACGATTATATGCGTATTCAACTAATGAAACTTGATAAATTGGAGGGAAATGTTGATTCTTTATCAAATAGAATTGCAAATGTTAGAACTTGGTCATATGTTTCAAATAAAAATAATTGGGTAGAAAATCAAGTTTTTTGGATTGAAAAAACAAAATTATTAGAAGATAAACTTTCAGACAGACTTCATGAAGAACTTACTAAAACATTTATTGATAAAAGAGCAAGCGTACTTGCGAGAGGTTTAAAGCAAAATATGGAATTTGAAACAAAGATTTTAGAAAACAACAATGTTATGATTGACAATCAGTTTATAGGTAAAATAAATGGTTTAAAACTGGAACTAGACCTAAAAAAAGGTTCACTTGAAACAGATATAAAATCTCTAAAAAAAGCTGCAAGACAATCAATTGGGCCTGAATTAAAAAAGAGAATTCAAATGATTATAGATACGGGGTTAGTTGATTTAAAAAATGATTTTAAAATATATTGGAATAAATCTCCAATATGCAAATTAATACCTGGAAAAAATTATCTTAATCCAAATATTGAGTTGATAATAGATGATATTTTAGAACAAGATCAAAAACAAAAGTTATCAAGTTTTTTAGAGAAGTGGCTAAATAATAAGATTAATATTATTTTAAAAAGTCTTATAGATTTAAAAAATATTAAAGATAAAAATTCTAATATAAAAGCTCTAGCTTATCAACTTTATGAAAATAATGGAGTTTTAAAAAGAGATCAAGTGTCAGAATATTTAAAAAATTTAGAACAAAGAGATAGAAAAATATTAAGAGATCTCGGTGTTAAATTTGGTAGATATCATGTTTTTTTATATCAATTAATTAAACCTGATGCAGTTTTGTTGAGAACTTTGCTTTGGAAAAATCATCATCAAAAATACTTTAATTTAAATCCTCCAACATTTGGCCTAAATTTTGTTAATAATGATAAATATAAAAATTCAGACTTTATGTTACTTTGTGGATTTGAAAGATTTGACAAATTTTTTGTAAGAATTGATATATTAGAAAGATTATTCATCCAAATAATGAATTCAAATAATCAAGGTCAGAAACCAATTAAACTCACAGCTGAAATGCTAAACTTATTAGGATGTAATAAAGAAAATTTTAAAAAGCTGATCAAAAGTATGAATTATAGAGTATCAGAAAATAATGATGAAATTTTTTTCAAATACCAGCCAATACGGATTAGTAAAAAAAGCTTTGAAAAACGAAATAAAAAAGAAACACCGTTTAATATTTTAAAAAAATTAAATTTTAATTAAAAATTTATGTTCTTTAATAAAAAAAAAAAATTAGAAAATAATAATGATTTTGTAAAAATTGGTGCCTTGTTCATTCATGCTGCTAAAATAGATGAAAACTTTTCTGAAAAGGAGGAAGAAATTATTAAAAAAGCATTAATCCAAATTGGAGCCAAAGAAACAGTAATCGAGAAAATTATAATTGATGCTAAGGAAATTGAAGCAAATTCCAATCAAATACTTGAATTTACAAAAGAAGTAAAAACTATGAAAGAGAATGAAAAAATAGCGATAATTGAGACATTATGGAGAATTATTTTTTCAGATAAGGATGCTGATATATATGAGACAAATTTAATGAGAAGACTTTCAGGACTATTATATATTGACAATAAAACAATGGGAAATATCAAAAATAAAATCAAAAAAGAATTCTCATAATGACTTATATAGTTAATGAAAAATGTATAAAATGTAAATTAATGGATTGTGTAGATGTTTGTCCTGTTGATTGTTTTTATGAGGGAAAAAATATGCTTGTAATTAAACCTGATGAGTGTATAGATTGTGGCGTTTGCGAACCAGAATGTCCAGTTGATGCTATAACCGCAGATACTGAGCCTGGAAGCGAAAAATGGCTTGAAATCAATAAACAATATTCTGAAATCTGGCCCAACATAAGTGAAAAAAAAGATCCGCCTATGGATCACGAAAAATATAAAGATGAGCAAAATAAGTTTGAAAAATATTTTAAAGAAAACATTTAAAAAAAAAGTTAATAAAAAAACTACAAAAAAAATATTAAAAAAAAAAGCCGTTAAAATTAAAAAAACTCCAACAAAAAAACCTTCCAAAATCAAGAAAATTTTAAATAGGAAAAATCTTAAATCAGAAGATAAAAATATTGAATCAAAATCTGAAAATTTAAGAATTTCTAAAAATAATGAGGTAAAACCAGAAATAAAAAAAGTAAAAAAGCAAGATACTGCCAAGAGAGAATACAAGATCAAAGACTATGTGGTTTATCCAAAGCATGGTGTTGGTCAGGTAACTGAATTTAAGAAAATTAATATTGGCGGAATTAATGTTGAAACCTATATTATTAAATTTGAGAAAGATAAAGCTAATGGAATGGTGCCAGTTAATAAACAATCACATCTAAGACCGCTTGCAACTATAAATCAAGTTAACAAATGTATCTCCATATTAAAAAGTAAACCAAAAATTAGAAGATCAATGTGGAGTAGGAGAGCTCAAGAATATGAGGCTAAAATCTCATCTGGGAAAATTTATGAATTAGCTGAAGTAGTAAGAGATTTAAATAAAGGGGACGATCTAATGGTTGACCAATCATACAGTGAAAGACAACTTTTTGAAAAAGCTTACGAGAGAATTCTTTCAGAATTCCAAATTATATTAAATCTTTCTGTAGAGGACACTCAGAAGAAACTAGATAAGGCTCTAAAAAGAAATTTAGATGGTCAGTCCAAAGCTTCTACTGTTTCAAAAACTCCGTCTAACGATCTACCTGTTGAAGAACCTATAAATGATAGTGAGGAAAATTTAGAAGAATAAAAAAAAACGCCTCTCACACATCACGTTATGAGAAGCGTTTTTAATAAAGAATACTAAGTTATTATCTTCTTCTTCTTTTTTTAGCTTTTTTCTTAGCTTTCTTCTTAGTTTTCTTTGCAGCTTTTCTTCTTTTCTTAGGCATCTTTAGCTCCCTTTTTTTAGTTAAACGAATCAATTGATTCGCAATTACTTTATTTTTATTTTTTTATATAAGTTATGTCAATTCTTTAATTAAAGATTAATTCTTGAAAAAAAAGTTTGAAATACAATTTTAAAATTTTTTTATTTCGACTGTAAAAAAGTTAATGTTTATGCGATTAATAAACAAGAATATTAAAAGAAATTTAATAAAGTTTTTCTAAATCTTCTTTATACTTTTCTAAAATTTTTTTTCTTTTTAGTTTTAATGTTGGTGTTAACATTCTATTTTCAATTGTAAATTCTTCAATTATTAATTTAAATTTTCTAATTTTTTCTATTATTGACAAATTTTTATTTAAGTTATCAATGTATTTTTTTATTTCATTTATATTTTGTTCACTTTGACTAACAATTAAAGCAACTAAATAGTTCTTTTTATCACCATAGACAAAACTTTGTAAAATTTTGTCGTTTAGACATAATAAATTTTCTATTTTAGAAGGAGAAATGTTGTCACCTCCTAAATTTACAATAATCTCTTTTTTTCGATCAGTAATTTTTAAATTTCCATCAGGTAATATTTCTCCTATGTCTCCAGTATGTAACCATCCGCTTTTGATGATTTCATCGGTTTCTTTTTTTTTATTCCAATATCCAAGCATTACGTTTTCACCCTTTACTAAAATTTCACCATCCTCTGCTATTTTGACTTGATTTGTTTTAAATGGGGGGCCAACGGTCTCAATTCTAATTTTTTCTGGAATATTACAGCTTACAACTGGTGATGTTTCCGTTAATCCATATCCTTGTAAAGTTTGTAAACCTATAGCATTCAAAAATTCACCAACTTTTTGATCTAAAGCTCCTCCTCCAGAAACAAAAGCTTTTAGTTTTCCTCCAAATTGATTTTTGATTTTTCTTCTTACTAAAATTTCACATAAAAAGTTAACAATTTTTTCATTGAGAGTTAAAGTCTCATTGTTGAGTATTTTGGTACCAATTTTTATCGTACTTTCTATTAATCGTTTCTTGAGACCTTTTTGTTTAGAGAAATTATTAGAAATTTTTGAATAAAGATTTTGATAAAATCTTGGCACAGCAGTCATGATAGTTGGTTTAGCTATAGACATATTTGATAATAGTTTGTCCAAACTCTCGGCATAGAAAATCTTAGCCCCTAACAAAATTTGAACATATTGAACAGTATGTTCATATGAATGAGATAATGGAAGCCAAGTTAAAAAAACTGGATCAGATTTTTTGACTAGTGAATGCAAAATCTCTTTTGCTCCCTCACAATTTGACAATATTCCTCCGTGACTTAACATTACACCTTTAGGGTTTCCAGTTGTTCCTGATGTATAAATAATACATGCTAAATCCTGTCTTTTAATTTTTTTGTTATATTCAAACAGTGCTGTTTGGGCATTACTTTTTTCTTTAGATTTATCTTTAAAAATATTTTCAATATCTTTAATATTAGTATTAAAATTTTCAAATGATAAAATTTTAACTTCATCAGAAATAATTTTTTCGATTTTCTTAAATTGAATCTCATTTGACACAATACAAATCTTAGGATTACAATCTTTTAAAATATACTCATAATCTTTTTCTGAATAGGTTGTAAATAGAGGTACTGTTACTCCGCCAGAGTTCATAATTGCTAAATCTGTAATCAACCACTCAGGTCGATTTTCGGAAAGTAATACACACCTATCTCCCTCAGATATGTTATTTTTAAAATATTCTGATAAAATTTGAATTTTACTCTTAACTTGTTTCCAAGTTAAAAAATTATCCTCTTCATATTTCAGCCATTTAAGGAAAGGATAATCCGCAGTAGAAATATTTTGTTTATACTTCTCAAAAAAAAGTTCAACTAAGCTATTTATTTTTTTTAATTCCATATTTTGGTGGGCGAAGAGAGAATCGAACTCTCACTTCTTTCGAAACACGATTTTGAGTCGTGCGCGTCTACCAGTTCCGCCATTCGCCCTTAATT
>Ga0163109_10002249_pt1 | contig 15145 bp, 14 predicted proteins | sample CRUFie1St13metaG_FD_108704 | JGI IMG/M metagenome (GOLD analysis project Ga0163109, IMG submission 108704) | Marine microbial communities from the Costa Rica Dome - CRUD Field 142mm St13 metaG | ecosystem: Environmental > Aquatic > Marine > Oceanic > Photic zone | place: Costa Rica: the Eastern... | reverse complement strand
TCCGGAGCTATTCGGCGATGCTCTACGGTTTTTATGCGGGCTGTTGCACGGGCACAACGACTTGCCGACAAACGGTTACTAATGTCTTACGAGCGCGCCGATGGTTACGTAACCATCGACGCCAAAGTTATCGCCAGCTTTGCTCGAGGATGCATCCGCCTATCGGCTTTGGCCGTGGTACATTGTTCGTCAGAACAGACGATATGTTCACGACACGAGGGGGAAAACGACTTGTCAACGCAGTTCATTTTTAATGAGGATCAAGAGCAGTTTCGCGACAACCTAGCGCGATTCCTTGCCGACAAATCACCGACCACCGAGGTTCGAGCGCAGATGGTAGACGCCAGAGGTTATGATCCTGCGGTATGGTCACTGCTTAACCAGCAACTGGGTTTGAGTGGTATTGCGATTGCAGAACAGTACGGTGGTGCGGGTTTCGGCCCTCAGGAATTAGCCATTGCCTGCGAAGAGATGGGGCGCAGTCTATATTGCGGCCCCTACTTTGCATCCGCGGTCTGTGCCGCCCATGCACTCAGTGCAACTGGCGGCGAAGTCCACAAGCAGCAGTGGCTCCCGCGAATTGCCAGCGGTGATTTGATTGCCTGTTTGGCGATTACTGAGCGCGCACCCATGTGGAGTGACGAGGATATCCAAACCACAGCCACCAGCAGCGCCAATGGCAAATACCAACTCTCTGGCACCAAACACTATGTCATTGACGCCCAAGTCGCCGAAGTGGTTTTCGTAGCCGCCACGGAAGTTGACGGCAGCGTCGCCTTATTCGCCGCAGATACCGCGGCCGATGGCCTGACAGTCACCCCAGTACAGAGCATGGACGCCACCCGCAAGCTCAATACCGTTACCCTTGCCAACACCCCCGCTGAACGCCTCGGCACGGCGGACTTACCGAATCTAATGGACTACGTAGTTGTGGCTCTGAGTAATGAGATGGTCGGCGGTGCGCAAACGCTATTGCAGTCAGCACTAGACTATACGCAACTGCGCTTTCAGTTCGGCCGCAGCATCGCGTCCTTCCAAGCCATCAAGCATCGTCTGGCAGATTTACTACTGGAGGTTGAACTGGCTAAGTCAGCAGCCTATCAAGCTGCCTACTGCCTGACGGTCAACGAGGACGTGCGTGAGCATGCCAGTCTAGCAAAAGCGGCGGCCAGCGAAGCTTACGTCCATGTCGCCAGCGAATGTATTCAGTTGCATGGCGGCATCGGTTTTACTTGGGAAAACGATACCCATTTGTGGTTTAAGCGTGCGAAAAGCTCTGAAGTTTTATTCGGAACGCCTGCCGCCCATCGCGAGCGTATGCTGCACGCGATCACCCACGGCGCAACAGCAAAAGCAAGGATTGGTTAACTATGAATATCCAAGAGATACGCCAAGAAATCCGCACCTGGCTAGCAGCCAACTGGGATCCAAATTTAGATCTTATTCAATGGCGCGAACTATTAGCCGATTCCGGTTGGGGCGCGCCAGACTGGCCTAGGGACTATTTTGGCCGGGACCTAGAGCCACAGCTGAGCGCGGTAGTCGACGAGGAACTGGCACACATTGGCGCCATTGGCGCAGCACACAGCGGCGTTCGAATGCTCGCTGCGGTCACTCTATTAGCCCATGCCAATCATGAGCAAAAACAACGCTATCTGCGCCCTATTCTCACTGGCGCGGAGCACTGGTGTCAGTTGTTTAGCGAACCAGGCAGCGGCTCTGACCTAGCAGGCGCCACAACTCGTGCCGACCTGCGAGGTGATGAATGGATCATCAATGGTCAGAAGGTATGGAATACCAGCGCCCACCACGCCGATTTTGGTCTACTGTTGGCGCGCAGCGACTGGGACGAACCAAAACATAAGGGCCTGAGCTATTTTGTTCTCGACATGCGCCAACCCGGCGTTGAGGTGCGGCAGTTAAAGCAAATGAACGGACACGCCTCCTTCAATGAGGTGTTTTTTACTGACGCTCGTGTGCCACGGGCCAACCTCATTGGTCAACCCGGCGACGGCTGGCAGATCGCTATGACCACCCTGGCCCACGAACGGCGCTCCTTCGATCGCCCGCGCAACCCTGCAGCAAAAGCCGTCTCGCCTGCCCCAATCTACCAGCAGTATCAGGAGGAGCTGGAAATCGCAAACGAACCCTATAAGTGGTATCCACAGCGCGCGGGGCGTGTCGATCTGATATTGCAGCGCGCGAACGAAACTGGCGCGATTAATGACCCCGTATTGCGCCAGGACATTGCACGCCTGCATATTCTTGCGAGCTCTGCTCACTGGACAGCACAACGCGCACGAGCGGCACAAAAGGCCGGCAAAAGCCAAGGCCCAGAAGGTTCACTAGGCAAACTGGCCGCCAGCCATGTCGGCCGCTTGGCTGCGCAAGTGCATACCCATATCAGTGCCAACGATGCGCTGCTCACTGGACCCGATAGTCCGATGGACGGCACCATCGCAGAAATTCTAGTGTCCACACCGGCAGGCTCCATTGCCGGTGGAACCGACGAAATACAGCGCAACATCATCGCCGAACGAGTACTTGGCTTACCCAAGGAACCCCGCTTCGATAGCGGACCCTTCCGGGACGTACGTCGCAACACCTCAAAGGAGCCAGGGCAACCATGACCACCCAAGCCTTGCAGGGCGTTCGAGTACTCGAGGTCGGCCAACTATTAGCGGGACCCTTTGCGGGCACAATCCTCGGGTACTTTGGTGCCGACGTTATAAAGATAGAACCCCCAGGTAATGGCGATCCTATCCGCAACTGGCGCCTACTGGATAAGAACGGCACTGGGTATTGGTGGCGCAGCTTGGGTCGAAATAAGAAGTCTGTTACCGCCAATCTGCGCACCGAGCAAGGACGCGAAGTTCTCAGGCGCTTGATGCTTACCGCCGATGTGGTGATCGAAAACTTTAAGCCCGGCACTATGGAAAAATGGGGGTTAGGGCCAGAGGACATCAAACCTCACAACCCACAACTGATTTACACCCGTATTTCGGGTTATGGCCAGAGCGGGCCGTACAGCAGTAAGCCCGGCTACGCATCGGTTACCGAAGCCTTTAGTGGATTTCGCTTCCTCAATGGTTTTCCAGAGGACGTCCCGGTCCGACCCAACTTGAGCCTTGGGGACAGTGTTGCTGGGGTACACGCCGCTTTGGGCATTTTGCTCGCGTTACTGGCGCGCAAAGACAGCCAACAGGGACAGGTTATTGATGTAGCGCTGTACGAAGCGATGTTTAATTTAATGGAGGGTGTGGTGCCCGAATATGACGGTGCCGGAGCCATCCGCGAACCCGCAGGATCAACCCTAACCGGAATCGTCCCCACCAACACCTACCTCTGCCGCGACGGCAAACACGTAGTCATCGGCGGCAATGGTGATTCAATTTATGTGCGCTTAATGACGGCCATCGGCCGCGAAGATCTGGCTAACGACCCTGATCTCGGGTCAAACGCCGGGCGTGTAGAACAGCAACAATTGATTGATGCGGCCATCGGCGGCTGGACTAGCGCGCACAGTAGCGCAGAGGTCATCGCCATATTGGAGGACGTGGATGTACCCGTTGGACCTATTTACTCCATAGCCGACGCTTTTGACGACCCACACTATCAGGCTCGCGGCATGTTCGAAGAGGTAGACACTCCTAATGGCAAACTCAAGATACCTGCCATTCTGCCAAAACTATCGCTGACCCCTGGGCGGACTACCTGGGCTGGCGGCGCAGTAGGCAGCCATACTGACGAAGTATTACTGTCCGCAGGCTTTGATAAGGAGACTTTAGCGGCGCTGCGCGACCGCGGCGACATTTGAATAACATCCAATCGACTGAGCTATTCGTCCAGCGACAGCACTCCTTGTGCTGTTTCAGTTTTGTAGCCGTCACGCTTCCATGCATCTAAACCGCCAGAGAGTTCGACTACTTCGAAGCCAAGGGCCGCGAGGCTAAATGCACCCTTGGTGGATACATTGCTGCCAACACCATCGCAATAACAGACATAGAGCTTGTCGCGGTCCAGCGTTCGAACCATGGTATTAGACAGGCTTGCATGCGGCAGGTTAATCGCCATAGGAATGTGCTCCGCGGCATAAGCCGCAGCCAAGCGTGCATCCACCACCACAATCTTGCGTTGGTCGGCTTGTAGTGCCGCAAACAACTCGGCTGCGTCAATTTCAAAGTCCAGTTTTGCCTGGTAATAGTCAATTTGGTTCATTTCAGCTCCGCCTAAACGACGTTCTAATTCGCATCTATGCTGGACATAACCTTGCTAACCTTGCAGAAGTGCCCTATTCCTGTGATCTAATGCAGAAACTCGTTACAGTTCTAATCACAGGGAGAGTGAACCATGTCAGTAGAGCAAATCGACACCGGAACCGACGAACTGTTGTGTAATGTCGACGAACGCGTCGCCACCATCACGTTAAATCGCCCCGAAAAGCGCAACGCACTGTCTGATAACCTCACACCAGCGCTACGCCAAACGCTACTGGATCTAGAAACCCGCAATGATGTGGGCTGCATTGTTATCACTGGCTCCGGTACGGCATTCTGCGCGGGTGGCGACATTGGTGGAATGGCCGGCGGTAAACTGCCTGCAGATGCCCCGCGACCAACTGCGGAAGAACGTACTAGAACGCTCATCCAGAAGCAGGAAACGTTGACGCTACGACTGGCTGACCACGCCAAACCCACTATTGCAGCGCTGCCTGGTGTCGCTGCCGGTGCAGGGTTAAGCATCGCTCTGGCTTGTGATATTCGCATCGCCGCCGCCTCGGCATTCATTACTACTGCATTCCGCAACATCGGCTTTTCCGGTGACTACGGCGGCAGTTGGCTACTGACCCAGCTTATCGGCCCTTCCAGAACCAAGGATCTGTATTACACGGCTAGGCGAGTGCAGGCGGACGAAGCATTGCAGTTGGGGCTTTTTAATCATGTTGTCGCTGATGCAGAACTACCTAGCGCCGCATTTGAATTGGCAAAACAGATCGCCTCTGGGCCACCTATTGCCTTGGGCTATATGAAAGAGAACATTAACCGCGCAGTCACCGGCGATTTACGTTCATGCCTCGCCTTGGAGGCCGATCGAATGACCCGCTGCGCCGCCACTAAAGACCACAAAGAGGCGGTTACAGCGTTTTTGGAAAAACGCCAACCCGTCTTCAGTGGTCGCTAGACTGGAAATAGATAATGCCGAAATGGTCAAACTGGTCAGGCCGCCTAACAAGTAAGCCAGACCGCTATGCGCAGATTTACTCGGAGCAACAAGCGGCAGCCCTTGCTGCTTACTGCAACCAAAATGACAGAGTCCTGCGCCCTGTAGGCGCCGGACACAGCCATCAAGACCTGGTCGGTAATGACAGTGTTATCGTCGATCTTGTGGGTTTGGCCGGCGTCATCAGTGCCGACACCAATTCCGCATGGGTCTGGGGTGGCAGCCGCATCCACACCCTCGGGCTGGCCCTGCATCAACACGGATTAGCGCTGCCAAATCAAGGTGATATTGACCAGCAGACGATCGCTGGCGCCACTGCCACAGGCACCCATGGCACCGGTGCGACGCTTAGCAATCTCAGCAGCCGCGTCACCGGATCACAAATAGCCTTAGCCGATGGTCGCCTTGTCACATGCTCTGCCTCATCTGATGACCCACTGGAGCGTGAACTTTGGCAGGCCAGCCGTTTACACCTAGGCGCCTTTGGGATCGTTACACGCTTACAGTTGGCGCTGATTCCTAGCTTTCGCCTGCAAGAACGGACTTGGCAAGCGCCGTTGCTGGCGACTTTGGAGGATTTGCCAACACTCGTGGAAGAAAATCGTCATTGTGAGTTCTTTTGGTATCCGCATACCGATACAGCTCAGGTTAAGGTTATCAACCCCACTGACGCAGACCCAATCTACCCACTGGGCGACGAGGGCAGCCGTCGCGGTTGGAATTTCGAGGTATTGCCGAATCACCGTCCGCACCTGCATACCGAGATGGAATACAGCGTCCCCGCTGAGCACGGACCCGACTGCATGCGCGCAATCAAAACACTGCTCGAGCAAAGGTTTCCAGACGTGCGCTGGCCGGTAGAGTACCGCACATTAGCAGCGGATGATGTTTGGCTATCCACCGCCTACGAACGCGCCACAGTGACCATTTCAGTGCATCAGGCGGTTGCTGAGCCAGACGAACCCTACTATCGCGCCTGTGAAGAAATTTTTCTTGAATTTGGTGGCAAGCCGCACTGGGGTAAGGCCAACTACCTTACGGGGGAGCAATTGGCAGCGCTGCATCCGCGCTGGGAGGACTGGTGGCGCGTACGCGACCTAGTTGATCCCAACGGCATCTTCCTAAATCCGTATATGCAAAGTATCAGACCTTAACCTACCCTGCTCCAAGAGAGCTGATCGCACAGGAATGCCATGTATCCAACTTATAACTCAAAGTTTCCGGAACTAGGATTTTACGGACTACCCGGCCACAGTCGCGCGCCAAGGGATATTTTACGGCAAGCTCAAGATGCCGAAGCATTGGGCATCGGTAACATCATGATCTCCGAACGCGCCGATTTTAAGGAGATCTCTGCTCTCTGCGGCGCGGTCGCTGGGGTGACGAATACGCTCTACATTGGCACCTCCGGCACTAATCTAAACACCCGTCACCCAATCGTAACTGCCTCAATGGGGTCTACTCTTAATCGCCTATCCGAGGGACGATTTGCACTCGGTCTGGCTAAGGGAGTGAAATTGCGTTGGCAGGCATTAAATGTGGACTTTCCGAATTTTGCTCATGAGCGAAGTTTCGTCGAGCTGATGCGCAAACTGTGGCATGGGGAACAGGTAATCGGCCATGACAGTCCATTGGGTCAATACCCGGTGCTGCAGTTAGCCCCCTATGTCAGCGAAGATATTCCACTAATGTATATCGGTTTTGGACCTAAGAGCTTGGAGCACGCCGGCCAGATCTACGACGGCGCCCATCTACATACCTTTATGAGCGACCAAGCCCTGACTGAGTCGGTAGCAGCGTTTCGGCGTGGCGAAACCGCCGCTGGGCGCGCCAACGGTAAATTATGGTCGGTACTCGCAACCGTGCATCAGCCAAGCGATACCGACTACCTGAAAATGATCGTGGCGCGGTTGGCCACTTACCTGCAAATCCCAGGCTATGGCGAAGCGTTGGTTAAGGTAAACGGCTGGGATATGGAGACATTGCATCGTTTTCGCAGCGCGCCTGAGGTGAAAAACGTTGGCGGGGCCATCGACAGCGTGGCGGATTTCACACAACTAGAAAACATTGAGAAACTCATTCCACACCATTGGCGCCCCGCCGCTGTTGGCGATGCGAAAACCTGTGCCGAACGCTGGGTCGACCAATTCAACGCTGGCGCGGACGGGCTGATCATTCATGCCAGTACACCAGAACAGTTTGCGCCTGTTTTGGCCGAGTATGAGAAAATTCGTCCCAATGAGCTATTTGCGGGGCGCAGTAATCGACCCGGCTAAGGGTGGCCCTGGTTTGCGGGTTTATGTAACCGCGTCTAGTAATTGCCCCGGCAACTCTACCCAATGGCTAAATCCGTGAGCACTGAATTCCTCCACCGAACCAAAGCCGTATAAGACACCAATAAAACCCATACCGTTATTGGCCGCGCCCAGAGCATCATGTTGACGGTCGCCAATCATCACACAGTCCACTCCCTGCAACTGCTGGTCGGCTAATGCATGGGCCAACAGCTCACCTTTATCTTGCAAGCGCCCGTCCAACTCGGATCCATAGATGGCCGTAAAAAATTTAGCCAAATCAAAATGCTGAAGGATTCGCTCAACAAATACCCGTGGCTTGCTAGAAGCAACGAACAGCAAATGTCCGCGACTACGCAGTTCCTCCAACAATTGTGGGATACCGGGATAAAGCTCATTCTCGTACAACCCAATACGGGAAAAACGCTGCCGGTAAAACTCCACCGCAGCATCCGCCTTAGCTTCGCCTACCAACTCTACAAAGCTCTCGTGCAACGGCGGTCCAATACACCAAGTCAGTTGTTCTTGGGCTGGCGCAGCTATTTGCAATTGCTGCATGGCAAAGCGAATACAGCCAGTAATACCTTGCTGCGGATCGGTGAGCGTACCATCGAGGTCAAAGAATAATGGTGTCTGAGTCACGTTCAATTAGCCGCCTACAATATAGAACCTTACCTTGGGTGATCATCATAGCGCGCCAAGCAGGAAACCGGTCTATTGTTTGCCCCGTCGAAGCGTGGTGTTATGGCCATAGCAACAGGGACTACAAATTATGACCGTATCTAGCCTTTTCCCAAACATAAGCAACCGCAGAGTTGCGACCAATGGCATTCACCTAAGTATCGCCGAGCAGATCCCAGAGAGCGCTAATGGCCAACTCATCGTATTACTGCACGGCTTCCCTGAGTCCTGGTATTCCTGGCGTCACCAATTCGCCCCTCTCGCGGCGGCGGGCTATCACGTTGTAGCCCCGGATATGCGGGGTTACGGAGACAGTGATCACCCAGAACCTATTGAGAGCTATAACCAAGTTGAAGTCACCAATGATGTCATTGGCCTGATAGCAAGCCTAGGCTATGCAACCGCCATTGTGATTGGTCACGATTGGGGCGCACCTACTGCATGGAGTACTGCACTAAATCATCCAACGGTAGTTAGTGCAGTAGGTGCCTTATCCGTACCGTTTTCGCCGCGTGCGGAAATACCCCCCTTGGATATGTTGAAGATTGTTTTCAAAGATAAGTTTTTCTATCAACTGTACTTCCAGACACCCGGCATTGCCGAAACCGAACTCGAGGCCGATGTACGCACTGCGCTGCGGAAGTTCTATCACATGGCCAGCGGTCAAATGGACATAGGTCTGATATGGGATAAACCCGCAGATGCAGACCTGCTGTCTGACCTCCCGGATCCAGAACAATTAGGCGCCTGGATGAGCGATGCTGACTTGGATTTTTACGTGAGTGAGTTCAGCCGCAGTGGGTTTCGCGGACCACTGAATTACTATCGCAATCACAATCTCACCTGGGAACTGACTGAGGGTGCACCCACGCAGATTCAGCAACCTGCTTTGTTTGTCGCCGGCGATCGCGACGGCGTTATTGCTATGGGTGCCCAGGCTTTGGAAAACATGCCAACCTACGTGACCGATCTGCGCGTCAACGCGCTGATACCTGGCATCGGTCACTGGACTCAGCAGGAGGCTGCCGAGGCCACTAACGAGTACTTACTCGACTGGTTGGCCAGCCTCGACTAAGGCGCCATATCCAATAACTCAGTGAAGCCACTGGGCGCATGCGGCCCAACAATTAGTTGTTCCAATACGCCCCTACCGGCACGGCGACCGAGATCGCCCTCCATAGTGACGTCGCATATCGCCTGAATGTGTAAATTTAGCGCGTCGTCTACATCCGCTAGCGCATATTCTTCAAACAGCTGAGCGTCGCCACCATGATAGTGGCCATGGCCAAATTCTGGGTGGCCATAACCCACACCTTTCATGTACCAGTGAAAACGCGGCCGCATATTAATCTGCGCAACACCACCATCGAAGGCCTGCAGGTTAATCACTGCCGACTTGGCATGTCGGGTTGCGGTAATAAATTCGATATCACTACTCGCTCGGCGCATGGGCTGAGCTTCTCCAGTTAATGGAACAAACACCCCGGCAGTGTTCCACGGCTTGCCATCCGCATCATCGTTCAGATGATAAAGACTGACACCATCCGGCCAGTTAATGGGTGCCCACAGCCAATAAAACTGATTAACGCTGGGTGCCTGAGGATTTGGCTGCGCATCTGGCAGACCTACCGGCCGAATACCCCATGAACGATCCCGGGTGCCTAACCACAGCTCCGGCGTCACCTCAATTCTTCGGCCCCTAAACTCGATCCAACCTTGCCAGTGACCATTTTGCGTGAGCCGGGTGTAATCCATGAAGGTCTGAGTGCCAATGCGCCGGGTAAACCGCGGCTCCTCCTGAGCAGGCGCACGCCCATTGAACAGAAGATCGGCCTTTAAACCATGCTCCGACGAGTCAATTAGGATGCGCAAACACTGCAATGGCTTCACCACCTCCACCGCAATCGCCCCAACTTGGGTATGCATACGCTCGTGGTTAAGCACTCGCGAGCTCAACAGATTGTGCTGCACTCCATCGACAATGAACGAAAACCCCGCATCAATGACATCCAATTGCGGGTATATGCCCATGCCGAGAGCAAAAAAGATGTCTTCTTCCAAATGGTAACCGTTGAAGAAATAGCGGTCGTAGAAGTTTCTGCTGGCTCCAGCATAGGCTATGGGTTCGGGATTCTGATGGATCGGGAAATCGTCGGCTTGGCTTAACACACCCAACTCCTGTGTCCTAAATTTAGCTTACAGCCTAGCCCCAGGGATATCCTGATGCCAGACACGATTGCGAAATCAGCGCCGCTCGTTTAGCTTCGGTTGTGGGGAGAATTGCAAAAATTACCATTCAAACACGGTAGCTGCAGCTTACCCATTTGCTTACACGCTAAAACAAGGATTAAACATGCGCACGATGCTTTTAAGTTTGCTTCTCTTTATATCAGCGACAGCCGTCGCTAACGGTCATTTACCCGGCGAAAAAGGCAGCCATCCCCACATTGGCAGCTTGGCTTGGATGACCGGCGGATGGAGTGGCCCAATCGGCCCAGACACCGTGCTGGAGGAGAATTGGAGCACTGCCACGGCGGGCACAATTGCTTCACTGGTCCGCATCACCTCGCCCGAAGGCACTGCAATGGTCGAAATTGTGCACATCGAAGAGGTTGAGAACACTCTGGAACTGCACATCCAACAATGGGACAGCGGCTTCAAACCGCGCAGCCCGGCACAAAAAATGCGCCTTAGTGAATTGGGCGAACAATCTGTGGCCTTCACGGCTGCTAGCCCTGGAGGTTTAAAGAAACTCGGCTACGCCATAGTGGGTGAGGAATTCCACGTCCGTATTAAGACTGCGGATGATCAGGAAATGGTCATCAAATTGGCGGCAAAGCCCTAAACCAGAGAGGGCGGCAACTATGGCAAGCATAAATAGCGTTACTGGCCCAATCGATAGCGCTGATCTGGGCTTTACCCTGATGCATGAGCATGTCCTTGTGGCCGCCAGCGGTTTAACCCAGAGTTACCCGGATCTGCTCGGGCAAAACTATGAAAGTCGCGCTATTGACTGCCTTAAGAAGGCCAAGGCAAACGGTATTGACACCATGCTCGATGCCACGACCTTCGATTTAGGCCGCGACCCTAGGTTATTACAACGCGTTGCCGCGGCCTCTGGGGTTAACTTGATTAACGTCACAGGCTGGTGGCTGGATGTACCGCGCTTTATGCACGGCGTAGGCGCTAATCAAATGGCTGATGAATTCATCCGCGATTTAACCGAGGGGTTCCGCGGCACTGATATTAAAGCCGGCATGCTGAAGTGCGCCGCTGACTTTGAAGGCGTTACTCCGCCACTAGAGACCATGGCCAGAGCAGTCGCCCGAGCACACGTGCAAACTGGCGTGCCGATTATGGTGCACTCGTACCCTACCGGGCAGGTGGGCCGGCGCCAGATTCAAATCTTCCGCGAGGAGGGCGTAGATCTAAGCCGGGTGAAAATTGATCACTGCAACGACACCACCGACACCGAATATCTGCAATGGATTCTCGATCAGGGCTGTTTTCTCGGATTAGACCGCTACCCGGGGCGCCACGTGAGTCCGCATATGCGCACGGTCACGCTCAAGCGCTTAATCGATATGGGCTACGGAGAGCGTCTATGTCCGAGCCATGATTGCATATGCCTGCATATCCATAATGAGCAAGCTGACGGCAGTATTGAAACCGAGCACGTATTCCAACGCTCTAATCCCGATCAATTTCTATATATGCAGAGGCATGTCATCCCAGACCTTTTGGCCATGGGCGCGAGCGAACAGGACATTAATATGCTGTTCGTCGACAACCCGCGCCGCTTGTTCGAGGGCCGCTAGCTACGACTATGACTTCGCCTGAAGACGCGCCTCCCTGCGCGCAATGGTATCGCGCAATCGCGCATGCCGCGCAGGCGTCAGCGGATAATTCCAAATGAGCTTCATTGCCAACCCATAGAACAGTACAGGGCCAAAACAATAAACCAGCCGCAGGGTTAAAACGCCTAGATCGGTGCTGCCTTCAACTCCGAGAGCAGGATCAAAACCCAAGCGTCCGACAATGTAATACGAGAATCCTGTGCCGCAGGCGATGGCAAGCTTTTCCGAGATCCCTAAGATCGCAAAATAAGAACCCGCTCGCTTACCACCGGTGCGCGCTGAATCAACGTCTACAACATCTGCCAACATAGCCAGAGGCAGAAACTGTAGGCCGCCAAAACAAAAGCCTTTAACGATAAAGAGCAAAAAGAAAACGAAATAGTCCCCATCGACTAAGAGGAAATTAGCCGCACTGACACAAGCAACGGTGATCAGCGTCATCATAAACGCCTTGTGCTTGCCGAACTTCTTGCCTAAAAACAGCCAGAACGGAATGGCAGCCAAACCAGCAACAAAGTAAAAGAAATAAGCTGCTCCAATCGTTGGAACACCCACTATGTCGGCAATGAAAAACAGCGATACCGCATTGCGAAACGCCTCACCAAACTGAACCAAGAGCACAATAATGAGTACACGTACCATAGGGCCATTCTTCATTAAGTGACCGAGACTCTCTTTTAGCGACACCTTCGCTACTGCGGCCTGAATCGGCGGTTCCTTGACCATAAAGAAACATATCGCAGCCGCCACCGGAAGCATGCCGATGACCACTAGCGCAAGCCAATACAAAACTGGGCCGGTAAGCGTGCCACGATCAACTGGCACGGCATTCATAATTTCGCCGGTAAAGGCGCCAGTAGCATCAGTCCAAATTTTGCCGAATACCGCTACTACACTGTCACCACCATCCGCCGTGACCTCGACAACAAGCGGCACCGTCGCCGCAAGCAATAAGCCAGCAAGCACATAGATCTCTCGCCCTGCGGTCACCCTAGATCGCTGATGATAATCAGTTGAAAGCTCCGCCCCCCACGCTCTATGCGGTAGCGCGATCATTGTCGAACCAAGGAAAAACACCGTCAGCCAAACAAGCATATAGAGCAGACCCACATCTGGCGCTGGAATAAATAGTTTATAAATTCCCAGCAACATGACCGGCGTACCGATAATCAGCCAATGTTTGCGCCGCCCAAAAGGGGTCCGCCAGCGATCCGACAACTCACCAATCAAGGGATCCGTAACCACATCCGTCAAACGCGCGATCATCAAGATCAACCCGACCGTTGCCAGATCCAGCCCAATGACACCGGAATAATGCGGTGCAAGCCATATTGCCAGCGGGTAACCGTATACAGCCATCGGCATACCCAGCGAGCCATGTGCGTAGATCGTCGCACGCGGTATTGGCTTAATCTCAGACATATTTCCCCCTCAAAAAAATTCCCTGCCTGTACTCTATACCGAGCGCCGAATGGAGGCGTGGCTAGTAGGACTCAACGGTATTTTCGAACCGAAATCCAGTTTTCGCCATCACCAAGCGGTGACGCTCGCCATCCACATCGGCATCCCAGGGCTCATAACCTGAGTCACCATGCCACATAGCCACCCGGTTACCGCTGGCCGCTTTGACGACTCGGGTTCGATAGGTTTTATAACCGTGCTGCCGAAAATGGTTGAGCACCTCAGACCCAGGGCTGTACTTAGACAGGTGGTATAGGGTGATCCAGGTAGGCGGCACCAAGTCAATCTCACCCTCAGCATGTTTCGCCAAAGCGTCTTGGGGACGAATCCAAGCATGGGCCTTGATCTCGCCATCATCTATGGCGATGTCTTCGTCACCAGAGATTTGTGCGGCAAAAAACCAAGTCGCGAAACGTTTCTGCGGTCCCGGTGGTGGTGTCCAATGGGCAATCTGCACAAACTCCTCAGCACTTACAGACAACCCAGCTTCTTCCTGAGTTTCTCGCGCTGCCGCCACTCTAGCCGCCCGATCCACATCACCACTGATTGGATAATCTTCCGCGTCTATTTTGCCGCCTGGAAATACCCACATACCGCCGAAGGTGATCTTGGAATTTTTTTTCAGCATTAACAGCTCAATGCCCGCATCCCCATCTCGCAGCAGTACAACTGTTGCGGCGGGTATCGGTGCTGCAACGCCACTGTCGTCCTCGCTGCGCGCATCAATGTTGCCGTACATATCATTTGGATGCTGACTCGCGCTTCCTGGCCGATCGGTGGTTTCATTCGACATTAATAATCCTATTTATAGATATACTTTCTAAGCTTTTGTTTTAATTTACTAATCTTTGATCTTTAGCGAGCGCCTGCGAGTACTCTAGGGCAACACCTTGCACCTCTTCTGACCAATCCCGCCACATATCGCCTTGGGCATCAGTGGTGCGAAAGTGATCCAAGTCTTCGGTCCAGAAATCTGCGAGCACCGCCTGCCGCATAACGTCCGTGTAGTTGTGTCCAGCCATATGCGCGGTTCGATGATGCCAAAACACGATATCTCCAGCTCGCCCCCAACACTCCACCGGCTGCACCTCGGCATTGAGGCGTTCAATTTCTGCAAGGTATTCCGGGCTATGCACAATGCCCTTGGCACTGGGCAAATGCTCGTAATATGGGATACGTGGCTGGTCGTAGCGCAGAGTAAAGGTTGGATATAACGTGCGGTGGGATGCTGGCCAAACTTTAAACGCGCCACCGTCTTGGGGACTGTCATCTAACAGACCGACAACTCCGAGCTGAAAGGGATGCCCATCGGTATGACATGCGTCCGGCTCTCGGGGTTTCTCTCCGTATGGCAGAGTGCAATAGACGCCGCGTGCCGCATCTGTGCCCACAGCTGGATCCGTTGGACCTCCAGGCCACGCCGGACCGCGACTGCCCATAGGCTCACCATTACTGACCACTTGACGCAGCTGGCCGCCCAGCAGTTGCTGTGCCATAGCACAAATAGTATCGCTATAGATCAGACTGACCACATCTTCAGTAACCCCAAGGTGGCGATTCAACCAGCGATAGCCCATACGGGTGTGCAGGCTGTCAGCGCTTTGCAACCCCTCGGGAAAAGGCCCCAAATGG
>Ga0163109_10002248_pt1 | contig 15149 bp, 16 predicted proteins | sample CRUFie1St13metaG_FD_108704 | JGI IMG/M metagenome (GOLD analysis project Ga0163109, IMG submission 108704) | Marine microbial communities from the Costa Rica Dome - CRUD Field 142mm St13 metaG | ecosystem: Environmental > Aquatic > Marine > Oceanic > Photic zone | place: Costa Rica: the Eastern... | reverse complement strand
CGTCACCAAAGCGGCTGTAGGGGGTCTGACCCGAACCCTTGGTGCCGAAATCGAGCAGCCTGCCGGTGCCCGGCTCCCGCATCTGCGCGAACAGAAAGCCACGCCCGTCGCCCAGATCGGGGTTGTAGTGCTGGAACTGGTGCCCGTGGTACTTCAGCGCCAGTGGCTGGGGCAGCGAGCCTTCAAAGGGCTCGAACCGCCCGAAATGCGCCAGCCAGCGCTCGTCGGACAGCCCGCCCAGCCCGATGCGCGCCGCCCAGTCACGGTCGGCGTAGCGCAGCCGGGTCTGCGGGAAATCGGCGGCTTCCACGGGGTCAAAGAAGGCCTCACCGAGGCTCAGATGATCGCGGGCGGGCTGAAACTGCGGTCCTGCCATCGGCGCTACTGCAGTCTCGCCGTGGCGATGATCCGGTTGAACTTGGCGTTCCAGATAACCAGCGATTCAAAGCGGGTGGGCAGCATATCGCGGTTCTGCAACCGCCGTGGGTCGATCAGGATGTTCCGGCTGCCCGAGAAGTGGTGCAGGGTCGACAGGGTCATGAACGGCGCCTGACTGATTTCGTCCCCTGTGTTGGGTGCAGGCAGGTGGGACAGCCCCACGAGGTAGCCCGGCCCGGCTGGCAGGTTGAGATCGGTCAGCCGCACGAAAAAGGTCTTGTTGGGGATGTAGAACAGCTCGGCGGTACCAACCTGCCGCTCGCGCTCGTCGAAGAGCGAAATCTGCCCCCGCTTGAGCTGGAAGAAGTCTTCGGCCGCAACCCCGTCGTAGGGCGCCAGATCCTGCACGATCAATTCGGGCACGTAGTCATCGAGGAACAGGGCGACTTCCTCTTCCCACGTGCGGTCGCCCCGTGGTAGGCGGGATTCGACCGGCTCGGCCGCCCGCTGCTCTTCGAGGCGCTCGGCCTGCATCTGGGCACTCGTTGACCAGACCGGGTTGACCACGAACACGAAACACAGCCCACCAGCGATCAGCGCCACCAGCCCCGCAAGACCGAAGGACACGAAGGTTCGCTGCCGCTGCTCGCCGCCCTGGATTGTCATCTGCTTTCGATCAGACCTCGCGTCCGAAACCACTCTGCCCTTGTATCAGGTGCCCCAGCTCAGCGGAAACCGCATTTTCGACGCAAGCCGCTTGTCGTGGCCGTAGACGTCTTCTTCCCAGTGCAGACGGTTCGCTCCATCGACCCAGACGGTAAGGTAGGAAATGGACACCGGCAGGGCGCGGCTGAGGCGCTTGGTCTTGGGTGTCCCCAGCGCCATGTTCGCCTTTACCTGCTCCATCGACATGGCAACCGGCTGGCCGCCCATGATCCAGTGCGCCAGCCAGCTGGCATCCTCGACCCGGACGCAGCCTGAGGAGAACAGCCGCTTTGGCTCGTCGAACAGGCTGTGGGCGTTGGTGTCGTGCAGGTAAATGGCGCGGTTGTTGGTCAGCGAGAAGCGCACCCCACCCAGCGCGTTCGAGGCGCCCGAGGGCTGCCGCACCGTTACCTTGTCGAGGTCGACGGCTGTCCAGTCGATCGAGGCCGAGGTGGTGCGTTCGCCGTCGAGATAGACCTGCCAGCCCTTCTGGTCGAAGTAGGCAGGGTCGGCCTGCGCCTGGTTGAGGTAGTCCTCCTGAACGATCGAGCGCGTCGGGGTCCAGTCAGGGCTGAATTTCAGCGAGACAATCTGGTCCTGCATGACCGGGGTCTTGCGGCTCGAACGGCCAACGACGACGGACATGGAGCGGACCAGCGCGCCGTCTTCGAAGACTTCGAGGGTCTGGCTGGGGATGTTAACGCGCAGGTCGCGCGGGGCGCCGAAGGGTTCGTGGTCCCAGCGCAGGCGTTCCATATTCACCGCCAGCTGCTTCTTGCGGGCGTTGGAGACCGGTCCGACCGCGCCGCCCAGAACGTCACGCAGGCCGCGATAGCTGCGCCCCTGCGGCGGCAGGCTGGCGAGGAAAACGCCGAAGTCGGCCCGCTCGATGCCTTCACGCAGCAAATCCGGGCCAATGTTGCCGGCCTTGGGGTTATAGCGTCCCTGCCGGACATCGGCGGCGTAGGCCATCAGGCCGGCGGTCAGCCAGACATCGCTCTGCTGCGGGTTGCTGCCCGCCAGCGACGCGCGGCGGAGCATGCCCACGGGCAGGTAGTCTTCGGCCCGCAGGCCCTCGGACTCGGCGTTCTTGAGGGTCTGGAAGGTCAGCTCGCCCGCTTGGGTCCAGTTACCGTTGCGGTAGAAGGTCGTGTAGAACTGTTGCTCGTTGTAGAAGTCGCGCAAATCGGCGGTAGTGACGTCCGCCGGGGTCTTCATCTGACTGATAAAACCGGGGTTCAGCTTGAGCCCGAAGGTCATGTAAACGGCGCTCGTGCGCGCATTTCGATTGTGCATTCCGGGGCGAAAACCGGGGTCGGGCACACAGCCCGCCACAACCAGCAATAACGCAAGAATACCGGCAAAGCCGGCCCACTGCGGCAACTTAAATCCACGAGCAAACATGCTCATCCCCATGAAAACAGGTTCGAGGTTTAACGGGGATCAACAAATTTATCCCCACCCATATGTGGATAAATACTCGATTATCGCGTCAGATGTAAGCTAACTCTTTCAATAATCACGAAATTATTGACGGCGATGCGGCGGTTTAGCGGCCGTAAAACAGATCGGGGGTCAATTCCAGATCCGGAACGGCCCAATGGATCGTGCAGCGGCTTTCGTAGAGCTCGGCGCCGCCGATCTCGATCTGACCGCCCGATCCGGTCTTCTTGTAGGTTTTGGTCGAAGGCCGTCCGCAGACCGTGCAGACCCCGCGCAGCTTGTGCACTTCGTCGGCCTTGGCCGCCATGTGGGCGATGATGGGGAAGGGCTTGCCCTGCCAGTCCATATCGAGGCCGGAGCAAACCACGTCGATCCCGGCGGCGAGCAGGTCTTCGACGATCTGCAGGATGTCCCCGCGGAAATTCGGGCTTTCAAAGAACTGCACCTCGTCGAAGAACACCACGTCGATGCTCTCTTCGATCATCGTCTGCGAGCGCTGGTCCCAGTCGACGACGGCCTCGGCATCGGCGGCCAGCCCTTCGTGGCTGACGATCTGCAGCCGGGCGTAGCGCTGGTCAAAGGCTGGCTTGAACACGCGGATCGACTGCCCTCGCCCGTTCTTGGCCCACAGGATACGCTTGAGCGTTTCGGTGGTCTTGCCCGCGAACATCGGACCACAGACGACCGACAGATGGCCGTAGGGCGGCTTTGGCTGCCGTTCACCGCCCTCGACCAGAGAGACGGTCTGGGTCGGCTGCTGCCCGGCTTCGGGGGCGGATTGAACGGGCTTGTCTTTGGTCACAGTCATGGTCTCAATCGTTCAGAATATGCAGCGCGGCCTGGTGCAGCGCGGGCGTCGCCGCCGCCAGCACGGTGCCGTCACTCTCAAGGCTCAGGGGCGCGCCGGCCCAGTCGGTGACCCGGCCGCCGGCGCCTTCGATCACCGGGATCAGCGCCATGAAGTCCCAGGGGTTCATGCTCGCCTCCGCCACCACACCCACCGTCCCCAGCGCCACCAGCCCGTAGGCGTAGGCATCGGCGCCGTAGCGCAGATCACCGCAGGCTGCGCGCAGCGCGTCGAAGCGCTCGAACTCGGTCGCAGAGAACATGTCCGGCGCGGTGGCTGACAGCACGCAGGTGTTCAGCGCCGCCTCCGGGCGGTTGCCCAGTGGCTGACCGCGGAAGGTGGTCCGGCGCGCGCCCAGCGTCTGCCCCAGCCACCATTCGCCCGTCGCCGGGGCGCAGATGCCGCCGAAAACGGGTTTGCGCTGGTGCAGCAAAGCAAACAGGTTGGTGAACAGCGGGAACCCGCCGATGAAGGCGCGGGTGCCGTCGATGGGGTCGAGGACCCAGACGAATTCGCGGTCGGCACCGACCGTGTCGCCCTCCTCCCCCACGATCCCGTGATCAGGGAAAGTCTCCGCGATCATCTCCCGCCAGCGCAGTTCAATCGCCTTGTCCGCGCGGGTTACCGGGGAAACGTCTGCTTTGTGTTCAACGGCCAAATCGGCAGCGCGGAAGTACCGGTCCACCACCGGCACGGCTTCGGCCCGAAGTCGCTCGGCAAAGTCCCAAATCTCGTCCGGCAACATCACCACCGACTTCCAGCGCCCTACCCCAAGTGCGAACCATGTCCTTAAGTGGACTCGACCCGCCCGATGAGTCCAGCAAATAAACGCGCATAATGCGCGAGCCAAGCACCCATTGTCTTTTTGCCGCTACACCTCATTTATGCGAAGGTAAGCCGTCGACAGAAACAAGAAATCATCGATCCATGCTCGCCGTTATCTCACCCGCAAAGTCGCTCAATCTCGACCCCAGCCCCGCGGCGGTCCCCGCGACCACCGAGCCTGTATTCCAGAAGCAGGCGAAGACGCTGGCCGGGCTGGCGCGCAAGCTCGACGCCGATGGTCTGGCGTCCCTGATGCAGCTCTCCGACGATCTAGCGACCCTCAACCGCGACCGCTTCAAGCAGTTCGGCAAGCAGGACCCGAAAGCAGCCCTGCTGCTGTTCGCAGGCGATGTCTATCGCGGTCTGGACGCCCAGAGCCTGACCGAAGCCGACCTGCTGGAGGCCAACGACCGACTGCGCGTGCTCTCCGGGCTATACGGGCTGCTGCGGCCGCTGGACGCGATCGAGCCCTATCGTCTGGAAATGGGCACGCGACTGAAAAACAAAGCGGGGTCGAGCCTCTACGCCTTCTGGGAAGACCAGATTGCCAAGCGCCTGCTCGACGATCTTGACGCCAGCCCGGGCGCGCCGGTGCTGATCAATCTGGCATCGAACGAGTACTGGAAAGCAGCCGACCGCAATGCCTTCACCGCACCGGTGATCACCATCGGCTTCCGGGAATATCGCGGCGGCAAGCCGACGCTGATCAGCTTCTCCGCCAAGGTGGCGCGGGGGATGATGGCGCGGTTTATGATCGACGGCCGCGTGGAGCGCCCGGACGACCTGAAGGCTTTTGCCCTCGACGGCTATCGCTTCGATCCGGACCTTTCGAGCCCCGAGGACCTCGATCTGAGCGTCCCGGGCGGTCGTTGGACCTGGGTTTTCTCTCGCCCCGATCCTCGCGAGGCTTTTTGAAGCCAGGCCCCCGGTCGGCCCCGCCACTGCGGCGGGCGGGCCGCCGTTCCCGCAAATCCTGACCCGAACCCCGCCCGGCCCGGGCGCGGACAAGGTCGTCGTCGTCCTGCCGCGGCTCGCGGTGCTCTTCGGCGATCAGGCTCGGGATGGCGCGCGACGGCAGGGTCCGCCCCAGCAGCTTCTCGATCTTATCCAGCCGCCGCTTGTCGGCGTCGCTGACCAGCGCCCAGGCCCAGCCGGGCTTGCCCGCCCGGCCGACACGGCCGATGCGGTGCACGTAGTCTTCGGCGTGGATCGGCAGGTTGAGCATGATCACGTCGCGCAGGCCGGGGATATCCATGCCGCGCGCGGCCCCGTCGGTGGCGACCAGCAGCTGCGCCTTGCGCCGGCGGAAGATGTTGACGGAGGCGGAGCGCTCGGCCGTAGTCATGCCGCCGTGGGCGGGCACGGCGATGTGTCCCTGCACCGTGACGTGCTCGATCAGCTCCTCGACCGCCTTCTGCGTGGTCACGAACACTAGCGCCTGGCGCATGTTGCTCTTGGTCAGCATCAGGTCGAGGACCTCGAGCTTGTGCTCGTGGCTGTCGCAGAACACCAGATTGTGCTGGATGGTTTCGGGGATGGTATCGGGCTCGGCCAGACCAATGTTGACCGGCTCCTGCAGGATCGACTGCGCCAGCTCGCGCACGCCCTTGGTCAGCGTTGCGGTGTACAGCGCGGTCTGTCGCTTGGCGCCACAGGCGCGGGCAATCCGCTGGATCTGCGGGCGGAAGCCGACATCGAGCATGCGGTCGGCTTCGTCGATGATCAGGGTTTCCAGCCGGAACATGGCCATGCGGTCGGCCTCGAGGTGGTCGATCAGCCGCCCCGGGGTGGCGATGACCAGATCCAGCGGCTGGCGCAGCGCCTTGACCTGCGCGGGGAAGGGCTCACCGCCGAGCATGCGCACGGCCTTCATCTTCTTGCCCGCGAACACATCGCGCGCGACGTTCCACAGCTGCTCCCCCAGCTCTCGCGTGGGCGAGAGAATAATGGCGCGCGGTCCCGGGCCGGACCCCTTGGACGGGCGTGACAGGCGGGTCAGCAAGGGCAGCAGGAAGGCCAGCGTCTTCCCCGTGCCCGTGGGCGCTGTGGCGCAGACGTCCCGGCCGCTGACAAAGGGGCCGATGGCCTCCTGCTGCACGTCGGTCGGCGCCTCCAGCTCCAGCCGGGAGACGGCGTTGAGCGCACGCAGGTCCAGCCCCAGCGCTTCGAACTGGGTGGTTACGTCGGGTAAATTCTGGCTTGTATCGTCGGTCATGGGCGCACCTTAGCCTGCTCGCGTCGCGGAAACCGCCGGAAAATCAACGCACTTGCCCCGCGCCCAGCGCGCAGGTTCGCCAGCCGTGGCGGGTCAGCTGCCCGGCGTCGCCATCCCGCACAGGGCCTCGACCACGGGCAGGGAGCCGTCCAGGCCCGCCTGTGACACGGGCACAAAGGGCCGCTGGCCGCGCACTTCGAAGGCCTCGATCACCGCCTGTCCCGGCCCCAGCAGCCAGCGGGCAAAGCCCTCGCCCCCGCCATCGACGTCCTCGCCGTCATAGCCCAGCAGCACGCCGTAGACGTTGCGCAGGCTCTCGCCCCGGCAGCCCTTTGCCACCAGATTGGCCTTGTTGTCGAAGGCGATCCACGTTGCCGCATCGGCCAGCACGAAGGCATGGAGGCTTGCGGCGATGTTCAGGGTTGCCCCCTGCCCTGAGCCGGATTTGCGGTACCAGGTGCGCGTTGAGGGGTCGTCAACGTCGATCCCGGCCGCGGCCCAGATGCGCAGCTCGGCGCGGTGGGTGCCGCTGTTATCCCCGCGCGAGACGAAGGGCATTTCCCCGGCCGCAATGGCGCGGAACAGCTCGATCACGTCCATCGGCACGTCAGCCTGCGAGGGGCCGAGGATGATGTAGTCGTTGCGCATGACATCGAAGCGTTCGGCAGCACCGCCGGCGTCGAGCAGGGCCTGCTCGCTGTCGGTGTCGTGGACCAGTGCGCCGCGGACGTCCTGTGCCTCCAGCAGCTTGAGCACGCGCCCGGTGCCACCGACGATAAACTGCAGCTGGTCGCCAGTGTCGCGACGGAAACCCGCTTCCAGCGCCGCCAGCAGCCCGCTTTCACGCACCGACGTTGTGCCGCCGATGCGGATGGTATCAGCGGCAGCAATCGCCGGACTGCACAGCAGCGCCGTCAGGGTGGAAACCAGCCCCAGCGCCCAGGTTCGGACAAGCCCCGACATCATTTCCTCTCAAGATCCTCAGCGGGTACGGCAACGGCGACCAGCCGTGCCGCCAGATTGACCACGAAGGCGAGCACCAGCAACACCATGCCGAAGGCCAGGGCCTGCGCCAGCTTGCCCTGCTCGACCTCCAGCTTGATCGCCGTGGTCAGCACGCGGGTGGCGTATTCCAGATTGCCGCCCACGATGATGGCCGCGCCGACCTCGGATATAGCCCGGCCGAAGACCGTCAGCCCGACCACGATCAGCGGTCCGGGCGCCATCTGCACCATCGCCCGCAGGCGGGTGGCGAAGTTCGCGCCATCGAGCTGATAGAGGTCGCCGAAGCGTCGCCACAGGTCGCTGACCCGGGCCGTGACCAGCGCCAGCGCCAGCGGCAGCACCAGAATGAACTGAGCGATCAGAATGGCCCAGGAGGTGAACAGCAACCGCAGCTCACCCAGCAGCCCCTGCCGCGAGAGCAGCAGGTAGACCAGCAAGCCGACCACCACGGCCGGTATAGCCTGAAAGCTGCTGATGACCGTGTTGATCAGCCAGCGTCCCCGGAACCCCCGGGTGCCCAGCACCACCCCCAGCGGGATCGCCGCTGCCATGGCCAGCACCGCGGCGAGCGTTGAGACCCACAGCGAGCGGAAAATCACATCCCACAGCGCCGGGTCTCCGGCCACCAGCAGACCCAGCGCATCCCCGAAAGCGGCAATCATGACAGGGCCTGCAGCACGTCGGTCAGGGCAGCAACATCCTCAGGCGTGGTGTTCCAACCGGTGGAAAAGCGCAGCGCCGACCGCGCCTGCTCTGGCGCGTAGCCCATGGCGCTGAGCACGTGGCTGGCCGTGACCTTGCCCGAGGAGCAGGCCGAGCCGGAGGACAGCGCCACGCCCTTGAGATCGAATTTCATCACCATCCGTTCGGCGGTTGCATCCGGCCAGAGCGCGCAGGTGATGGTCGATACCCGGCGGGTTGTGTCGGCGACGATTTTCACCCCGGGCACGGCCTCTCGCAGCGCCTGTTCGAGCTGGCGCTGCAGCGCACGGTGATCGATGGGGCTGGCCAGTGCCAGCTCGGCGGCGAGCCCCAGCCCGGCGATCCCGGCCACGTTCTCGGTGCCGGCGCGGCGGCGGCGTTCCTGTCCCCCGCCCAGCAGCAGCGGCGCGGGGTCCATGCCCGGGCGCAGCACCAGTGCGCCGACGCCCTGCGGCCCGCCGAATTTATGTCCGCTGAGGCTGAGGTAATCCACGCCCAGCGGCCCCATGGCCAGCGGCAGCTTACCCGCGGCCTGCACGGCGTCGGTGTGCACGCTCCAGCCTGCGGCCTTGGCCATACGCGCGACCTCGGGCACGGGCTGCACGACCCCAGTCTCGTTGTTGACGAGCATGAGGGAAATCAGCCCCGGCTCGCCGGTGTTCAGCCGTCTTTCGAGCGCCGTCATGTCCGGCAGCCCTTCGGCGGTCACGGCAAAGGGTTCCAGCCCGGGCAAGCCGCTGAGTACGGAATCGTGCTCGATGGCGGAAACCAGCACCGGCTGACCGGCCGGCCTGTGGGCGCGGAGAACCTGGTTGTTCGCCTCGGTGCCGCCGCTGGTGAAGATCACTTCCTGCGGGCGGGAACCGATCAGGCCGGCAACCTGTTCGCGTGCCTTCTCCACCACGGCTCGCGCGCTGCGGCCATGACCATGCACGGAGGAGGCATTGCCAACCCCGGCCATGGTGTCGGTCATCAGGGCGATAACGTCAGGACGGATCGCCGAGGTGGCCGCATGGTCGAAATAGAGCGACAGGGTCAGTCTCCGGCGCGCTTGGCGGGCCTTGGTGCCGGGTCACTGCCCGCGGGCACGGGCGCTGGCGCGCTTTCCTCGGTGGACTGCAGGCTGAACTCGATCGCGTTCAACCGCGCCTTGAGCATGGCGATCTGGTCGCGCAGGGCCTCGTTGTCGGCCTTGACCGGGTCGGAAACATCCAGCGGCGTGCCGTAGGCCACAAAGCGGTCGATCGCCCCCTGCTCGGCGCGGCTGAGCTGCACCGGCTTGGCCGGGATGCCGACCATGGTGGAGCGCGGCTCGACATCGCGGGTTACGACGGCGTTGGCGCCGATGCGGGCGCATTCACCCACGATCACAGGCCCGAGGATCTGCGCCCCGGAACCGACAATCACCCGGTCCTTGAGCGTTGGATGGCGCTTGACGTTGCGCTGCTCGTCTGAGTCGATCGAAGGCGAGACACCGCCCAGCGTCACCCCGTGGTACAGCGTGACGTCATCGCCGATCTCGGCCATCTCACCGATGACCACACCCATGCCGTGGTCGATGAAAAAGCGCTCGCCGATGGTAGCCCCCGGATGGATCTCGATGCCCGTACCCCAGCGCGCCATCTGCATGATCCAGCGCGCGAGCACGCGCAGGCGCCGCTTCCACAGCCAGTGCGCAACGCGGTGGTAGCGCATGACCCAGAACGAGGGATAGGCAACCACAACCTCCAGCCAACCCCGGACAGCGGGGTCGCGCTCGATAATGCCCTGAATTTCCTCGCGGATAGACTTGAACATGCAGGTCGCCTTTAGTTTGTCCTTGGGCTTTATTTAAGCGTGGGTCGTGGCCACTCCAACCCTCATGTGGTTGGGATCAGCCCCTTGTGAAATATGGGTCAGAGCTGGCCTGTTTCGTTAAATGCGGGGCGCAGGCTATCACGAAACCATCGATTAGACTAAATTCCCGGCGAAGATGCCGGTTCACAAGCCTGCAAGAGGCCCTGCGCCGACCAAAACCCCGAGCTGCTGCGCGACCATGACACAGACAACCCGCTGGATAGACAAGGAAGGCAAGCCGCTGTCCTGCAAGGACAAGCTGGCGACGCTGGACGATAACCTTGAGGAGCTGCTTGAGGTCGCGCTCGACGCACTCGAAGACGCCGCTGTCATGGGCGCCGACGTGGACGCAACCCGGCAAGCTTTTGTCCGCGGGATCGAGGCGCTGCAGCCCCGCTTTATCCCTGCTGCCTCGGGTGCCGCGACCCCGGCGGAGACCGAAAGCTGATGCGCTTACGAACCTTGGCCCTGTGGCTGGTCGCGGCGCTGATGGTGCTGGTGGCGGGTGCCGGCGCGCTGGCGCAGGACGCCGAGCCGACCGCTGATCCGGGCACGAACCCCGACGCAGAAGAAGCCGCGCCTGCCGACGTGGAAGCCACCGAAATCAACACCGAAGACGCGCTGGGAGACCTCCCCCGTACCCCCGCGGGTGAGGGAGAGCCGCTGTTCGGCTCCTTCATCGGGGTCGTGCGGGTGCTGGGCGCGCAATCGATCGGCGCGCAGGCCGCGAACGTCGAAGGTGATTTCGAAACCACGGCTCTGACCGGGATTCAGGCGGATGATCCCGACGCCTACCCGATCGCTGAACTGCGCCTGCTGGACAAGATCACAGCGCGGATGTCGACGCAGGACGTGGCGATCGACGAGACCATCACGCTGGGCAGCCTGCAGATCACACCGCGCAAGTGCCTGAAGAACCCGCCCACGGAAACCCCGGAAAGCGCGGCTTTCCTGTCGATCTACGAAGTGCCGGCGGAGAAGGAACCCGAAGCGGTGTTCCAGGGCTGGATGTTCGCCTCGTCGCCCGCGCTCAACGCCATGGAACACCCGGTTTTCGACGTCTGGCTTCTCGACTGCAAGAACTGAGCACGCTCGCGCGCAGTCAGGGTCTCGGGGAAGGCCGCGGTCACGGCTGTTGCCTTATCCAGCAGCTTGCGGAAGGCGACCCGGTGGAGGGAAACCGCGCCGAACTGCTCCAGATGGCGGTTCATGAACTGACAATCCAGCAGCCGGAAGCCGCCGACCTTCAGCCGCGCGACCAACTCGACCAGTGCGATTTTTGAGGCGTCGCGCTCAACGCTGAACATGGACTCGCCGAAGAAGGCACCCTCGACCGCGACCCCGTAGAGCCCGCCGACGAGCCGATCGCCCTGCCAGCACTCGACCGTGTGCAGGTGTCCCATATCAAAGAGGTTGAGGTACATCTCGACGATGGGCTCGCTGATCCACGTGTCCTCGCGACCGAGCTTGTCGGCTGCGCAGAGGCGGATCACCGCTTCGACCGCCGTGTTGCAACGCACTTCGTAAGGGACCCGTGTAACCGTGCGCTTGAGGCGGCGCGGAATGTGAAAGTCATCGAGCGGCAGAATCCCGCGCTCGATCGGGTCAACCCAGTGCACGTTGCTATCGTCACGGTCGTCCGACATCGGGAACAGACCGATGGTGTAGGCTTGGATCGCCAGTTCCGGGTGGATGACTGGTGCCCCGAAGACGTCTTCAGGCAATTGATCTGCAGCTAACATGTTTTCCCCAACCTTGTTCTTTTTGTGCCCTCTAAGCGGGACACTTTTTGTTTGCTTAAGGCGCTATGCCGACAGGCCCGGTACTGTCCGGTGGACCTGCTTCATTGCACCAACCTATTTTCCCGCACCGGCCGCTGCTTCACGCTCTTCCAGCGCTTGTTCCAGCCAGTGAATGGTGATGTCCCCACTCCGAAACGCCTCCTGGCGCAGAATGAAGTCATGGAGTTCGAGATTGGTGGTGATCCCGTCAATGTGGGTCTCCATCAGGGCGCGGAGACAGCGTTTGATCGCCGACTCCCGATCTCGGGCCCTTACGATAATCTTGCCCGCCAGACTGTCGTAGTGCGGCGGCATGCGATAACCGGCGAACATGTGACTGTCGACCCGGACACCGACCCCGCCGGGCGGGTGGTAGGCGGTGACCAGCCCGGGGCTGGGCATGAAGTTGAACGGATGCTCGGCGTTGACGCGCAGCTCGAAGGCATGGCCGTCGAACTTGACGTCTTCCTGCCGAACGGAAAGCTTCTCGCCCGCCGCGACCCGGATCTGATGTTCGACGAGGTCGAGGCCGGTGATCATCTCCGTCACCGGGTGCTCGACCTGCAGCCGGGTGTTCATCTCGATGAAGTAGAACTCGCCGTCCTGATACAGGTATTCGACCGTCCCAACCGAGCGATATCCGAGAAATTTGACCGCATCTGCCGTGCGCTGACCGATCTCGGCGCGCAGCTCTTCGGACAGCGCCGGCGACGGGGCTTCCTCGACCACCTTCTGGTGACGGCGCTGCACAGAACAATCGCGCTCGCCGAGGTGGATGACGTTGCCGTGGGCGTCGGCTAGGATCTGGATTTCGATGTGGCGCGGGTTGTCGAGGTACTTCTCGATGTAGACCACGGGGTCGCCAAAGGCGGCCTTAGCCTCACGGGATGCGGTGGACAGCGCGCTCTCCAGCTCCTCATCCGAACGCGCGACCTTCATCCCGCGTCCGCCGCCGCCCGAAGCGGCCTTGATCAGCACGGGGTATCCGATGTCACGGGCCAGCTTGCGCGCCTCGTCGACGTCGGAGATCGCGCCGTCGGAACCGGGCACCACTGGCAGGCCGGCTTCAATCGCTGCCTGCTTGGCGGCGATCTTGTCCCCCATCAGCCCGAGGTGCTTTGGGCTGGGGCCGACGAAGATCAGGTCATGGGCTTCGACCATCTCGGCGAATTCCTGGTTCTCGGCCAGAAAGCCGACACCGGGGTGGATGGCGTCGGCGCCGGTGAGTTCCGCCACAGACATGATGGCACGCTTATCAAGGTAGGAATCCTTCGATGGCGGCGGGCCAATGCAAACCGCTTCGTCGGCGAGGCGGGCGTGCATGGAGTCCGCGTCGGCGGTCGAATGGACCGCGACGGTCGCAATCCCCATCTCACGCGCAGCCCGGATCAGGCGCAGCGCGATCTCACCCCGGTTTGCAATGACGATTTTGTTGATCTTTGCCATCAGTCGGAGACCACCTACGCCAATTCGATCAGGGGTTGGCCAAATTCCACTGGCTCGCCATCAGCGACGAGCACTCGGCGGACGATGCCCGACTGCGTGCTGGGCAGGTGGTTCATGACCTTCATCGCCTCGATGATCATCAGGGTATCCCCTTCCTTGATCTCGTCACCGACACTCACGAAGTTGCCGGCGCCCGGTTCGGGGGCAAGGTAGACGGTACCGACCATCGGCGAATCAATGGTCTTCACGTTGCTGGCAGGCTCTGCCGCGGCCGGGGCAGCGGTGGGCGCTGCGGCAGGCACAGGCGCGGCGGTCGGTGCTGCCATCGGTGCCATCATCGGCGCTGCAGCCGATGCAGCTGCCACGACCGGCGCCTGGGTCGCGCGGGACAGGCGCAGACTGCGCTCTCCGTCGACGTATTCGATTTCACTCAGTCCGGCGTTGCCCATGGTCTCGGCCAGCTTCTTCAGCAGGTTGGCGGACACATCGAAGTTGGCGTTGGGCTTTTCAGTCTTGCTCGGCATTGTGGGTCTTTCTCAATTCTCTCGTGGCGCGGTCTATTCTTGGTTCGAACGGCTCAGGTGGTAGTTCAGAGCCTGCAGGCCAAGCACGTATCCGTGGCTGCCCAGCCCGACAATGACCCCCAAGGCCGCCTTTGAAATGAAGGAAGTGTGGCGAAATTCTTCGCGCTGATAGACGTTGGTCAGATGGATCTCGATCGTCGGCAGGCCGACAGACCGCAGGGCATCCAGAAGCGCCACCGACGTATGGGTGTAGGCACCGGCGTTGATGACGATGCCCGAGGCCTCATCCCGGGCCGCCTGGATCCGGTCGACCAGCGCGCCTTCGCTGTTGGACTGGAAGCATTCGACCTCGAGGCCGAGTGATTTTCCCGCCTCGACGCATAGTGCTTCGATATCAGCCAGCGTTTCTGTGCCGTAGAGTTTCGGCTCTCTCAGACCCAGCTCGTTTAAGTTCGGACCATTGATGACTAATATCTGTGTCACGTCGCTTCGCACCCCATGAACCACACGCCTTGGTTGTTTTTTGCTTAAGCCTGCGGGCAGCAGGAAAGGCGTCTGGTAGCAGCCCTCGGTCTGACCCCTCGTGCCTTCAGGGCATCTTCAGATCCAACCGTATTTATAGATCTACACCGATAAGGGGGGTCCGTCGCTGGGTATTGATGTGACAAATGTGGATAGAGACGGCCGCAGGCCCACAAATTTGGGACATAAAATCAGGTCGCATAATTGTCCGCGAAAAACCCTTATTTCACAAAACCAAAAAATTCTGCGCACGGGCAAATGCGGCCACGATGTGGCATCATCCGCGAAAAGCCTTGGCCTTCCCTGCAGAAATCAGGAGCCTTGACGGAGTCTCTCAATGGCCAGTTTCAGGTCTTCCACAGGCACAGCCCCCGGAAACAGCTCAATTTCACTAAGCGACCCATCAACATTATAGCGACCAACGATGAAAGCTGGCGTCCCACCAATCTCCATCGCCTGCATCGCGCCGTAGTTTTGAGAGAGCGTTCCCATTATTTCATAGCTTTCCATCTTCTCGGAAATGGCGTCCCTGTCGATGTCCTGCTCACCGGCGTATCCGATCACCGCTTCACCGGTCGCCCGCCCCGTTCCGCCCATGATGGCAAAGTGAAGTTCTTCGTAGTCGGCACCGAGCGTGAAGGCGGCGACGGATGCCTGTGACGCTTCGAGAGATTCCTCGCTCAGGATCGGGGCTTCGACCATGATCACCCGCAGTTCAGGATCGTCTTTGAGCAGCCCGCGCAGGGAGCCCGCAACGCGACGACAATAGCCGCAGTTGTAGTCAAAGAACTCGATCAGGGCGATCTCGCCTTCGGGATTGCCCAGAACCGGCGTGTTCGGATCCTGCAGCACCGAGGCCAGAGCAGCGTTTGACCGACGCTCCTGCAGGATGGCCGCTGCTTCTTCAATGATCTCCGGAT
>Ga0163109_10002245_pt1 | contig 15163 bp, 11 predicted proteins | sample CRUFie1St13metaG_FD_108704 | JGI IMG/M metagenome (GOLD analysis project Ga0163109, IMG submission 108704) | Marine microbial communities from the Costa Rica Dome - CRUD Field 142mm St13 metaG | ecosystem: Environmental > Aquatic > Marine > Oceanic > Photic zone | place: Costa Rica: the Eastern... | reverse complement strand
AGGAGTTTCTTCAGCAGCAGGAGTTTCTTCAGCAGCAGGAGCTTCTTCAGCAGCAGGAGCTTCTTCAGCAGCAGGAGTTTCTTCAGCAGCAGGAGTTTCTTCAGCAGCAGGAGTTTCTTCAGCAGCAGAAGTTTCTTCAGATGAAGTTTCTACTTTAGTTTCTTCTTTGGCTTTAGCATCTGCGAAACGTTTTTCGCTGGCTTCTTTTTCTGCATTTAGTCTTTTCTTTGCAGATTCTTTATCAGCCTGAGATAAACTATCTTTTTTCGCCTGAATTTTTTCTTCTTTTTCTTTAATCCAAGTATCAAATTTTTTATCAGCCTCTTCTTGAGTAATAGCTCCTTTTCTAACACCTCCATTTAAGTGATGTTTTAGCATAGCACCTTTATAAGAAAGAAGTGTTCTCGCTGTATCAGTGGGTTGAGCTCCCTTCTCTAACCAGTTTACAGCACGGTCAATGTCAATATCAACACTAGCAGGATTAGTATTTGGATTATATGTCCCTATTTTTTCGAGATAGCGACCATCTCTTTTCGCACGAGAGTCTGCAGCGACTAACCAATAAAAGGGTTTACCTTTTTTTCCGTGCCTTTGAAGTCTTAATTTTACTGGCATATCATATTAATTTTGGAGATACTCGATCTCCTGTTTATTAATTCAAAGCTGCAAATATAAACTTATTTATCTTTTATATTTAAGGTCAAGTAAAATAATTTGATGACTTCATATTTAAATATTGTCTCAAGGAATAAAAAAATGTAATTTTGCGCACTAAATTTTATAAGTAATGAACATTAGCAAAACTGATATTGATAAACTTAATGCAGTTGTCAACATTTCTATTGATAAAAAAGATTACGAACAAAAAGTTCATACTATACTTAAAGATTATAGAAAAAAAGCTAACATACCGGGATTTAGAAAAGGGCATGTACCTTTTGGTATGATAAAAAAGCAGTATGAAAGAGCAGTTATTGTTGATGAGGTCAATAAATTAATACAGGAAAATTTAGACAACTATATTAAAAAAGAAAAATTAGAATTATTAGGAAATCCGCTTCCTAAAGAGAAAAATAATTCAATTGATTGGAATCATGGAAACATGCAGTTTGAATTTGAATTAGGCTTAGCACCAAAATTTGAAATCAAGCTCGATGTATTAAAAAAAGTAACTCATTATCAGATTGAGCCTGATAAAAAAATGATAGACGAACAAATAAACCATATCCAAAATCAATATGGAAAAATAAAGGCTAAGAAGAAAATTGAAAAGGGATTTGAAATAAATGCTCAATTCAAAAATGAAGAAATTGATCTGGATACAATGGCTAATTTTTCAATGAAAGATATCAAATCAAGAAAAGCAATAAAATTATTAAATGAATCTGAAGTTGGTTCTAATTTAAATCTACCATCAAAGGGACTTTTTATTGACAATACGACAGCAAAGCGAGTTTTAAGTTTAGATGATGAAAATTTAAAAAAACTATCTAAACTTGATTTAACATTAGAAATAAAAGAAGTAAATGAAAGAATACCTGCTGAAATAAATCAGGATCTTTTTGACAAATTATACAAACCAGGAACGGTCAAGTCTGAAAAAGAATTAAAAGATAAAATAAAAGAGGGCCTGCAGGCTCAATTCAAACCGCAGTCAAATCAAAAATTGATGAACGATATTTCAGAAACTATTGTAGAAAAAACAAAATTCAAACTTCCCTCTGACTTTTTAAAAAAATGGATTCGTTCTTCTGGGAAAGAACCCATGTCTGAAGAAGCAGCAATAGATGAATATAACAAAAGTGAAAAAGGCATAAGATACCAATTAATTGAGGGTAAAATAATAAGTGATAACAACTTAAAAATGACTTTTGAAGAATTAAAGAAATTTACGGAAACTCTAATTAAAAAACAGATGGGCCAATATGGTCAGATGCCAGAAAAAGAAAAATTAGATGGAATTGTATCTAATGTGCTTTCAAATAAAGAAGAAACAAAAAGAATTTCAAATCAATTGATGGGAGATAAAATGCTTCAATTTTTCATTGAAAAGGCTCCTTTAAAAAGGAAAAAGGTTGCTTTCGATGCCTTTATAAAACAAGCTTACAATTAAGCATAATAATTTCACTAATTTTGAAAAAAGTTTAAAAATGGATTACGGAAAAGAATTTAAAAAATATGCAACCAAACATCACGGTATAAATGCAATGTACTACGATAAAATTATAAGTAGTATGACTCCATATATAATTGAAGAGCGCCAACTAAATGTTGCTCAAATGGATGTTTTCTCAAGATTAATGATGGATAGAATTATGTTTTTAGGAACAGCTATAAATGACCAAGTTGCAAACGTTATTCAAGCACAACTACTTTTCTTACAAAGTACTGATTCAAAAAGAGATATCCAAATGTATATTAACTCTCCTGGTGGTAGTGTTTACGCAGGATTAGGGATATATGACACTATGCAGTTTATAACTCCAAATGTTGCAACAATTTGTACAGGTATAGCAGCATCTATGGGTGCAGTTTTACTTTGTGCTGGGCATAAAGGAAAACGTTCTGCTCTTCCTCACGCTAGAGTTATGATCCATCAGCCTTTAGGGGGAGCCCAAGGACAGGCCTCTGACATAGAAATAACAGCTAGAGAAATCTTAAAGCTCAAAGATGAGCTTTATCAAATAATTTCAAAACATTCAGGTCAAAGTTTTGAAAAAGTAACCGAAAATAGTGACCGTGATTATTGGATGAAAGCAAATGAAGCGAAAGACTATGGTATGGTAGATGAAGTACTTGACAACGACTCAAAATAGATTATAAATTCCATGAGTAAACCTGATTTAAATTGTTCTTTTTGTGGTAGACCTAAACCGGAAACACAATTACTTATAGCTGGTTTAGATGCACATATTTGTGATAGATGTATTATTCAGGCTCATGGTATCATTTTAGAGGAATCTTCTGAGGAAAATAAAGATGACGACCTTTCATTAGATCTAAAAACCCCGATAGAGATAAAAACTTTTTTAGATGATTATGTTATAGGGCAAGAAGTTTCAAAAAGGGTTTTATCAGTTGCGGTTTATAATCATTATAAACGATTGCTTCAGGATAAATCCAAGTCAAATTATGTGGAAATACAAAAAAGTAATATTCTCTTAGTTGGTCCCACTGGAACCGGTAAAACTCTTCTAGCACAAACAATCTCACGTTTGTTGAAAGTTCCCTTAGCTATTGTAGATGCAACTGTATTAACTGAGGCAGGTTATGTAGGTGAGGATGTTGAAAGCATACTTACTAGACTTCTTCAATCTGCTGATTATGATGTTGAAAAAGCACAAAGAGGAATTGTATTTATTGACGAAATTGATAAAATAGCAAGAAAAAGTGATAATCCTTCAATTACAAGGGATGTATCTGGTGAAGGCGTTCAGCAATCCTTACTTAAATTATTAGAAGGAACAATAGTAAACGTACCTCCAAAAGGCGGTCGTAAACATCCAGACCAAAAATTTGTTGAAGTAGACACATCAAATATTCTTTTTATTGCTGGTGGAGCTTTTGATGGTATTGATGATCATATATCAAAAAGATTAAATCTAAAGGCCATAGGCTATAAAACCACAATTGATAAAAGAGATTTAGATAAAGAAAATATATTGCAGTATCTAACTCCTAGAGACATCAGATCATTTGGATTGATTCCCGAAATTATAGGCAGACTTCCTGTTATTACATATATGAATCCTTTAGACGAAGCTTCTTTAAGAATGATATTAACAACTCCAAAAAATGCTTTGATAAAACAATATATTCAACTTTTTGAAATGGATGATATTGAATTACAATTTACTCCTGGGGCTCTTGATTTTATAGTTGAAAAGGCACTTCAATACAAACTAGGAGCAAGAGGTTTACGCTCTTTGTGTGAGGCTATTTTGAATGACGCAATGTTTGAAATGCCAAACACAGAAATTAAAAACCTAAAAATCACCAAGCAATATGCTGACCAAAAACTCTCAAAAATTGAATTGCCAAAGCTCAAGGCTGTATCCTAATTATTTAGCTTAATTAATTCATCTAGGAATTCTCTGTTATTAGAAAGTCTAGGGACTTTATTTTGTCCTCCCAACTTACCTTTCTTAGAAAGCCAATTATAAAATAAACCCTTTTTAGCTTTGTTCAACTTTAAAGGGAATAGGGTCATATTTTTATAACGCTTAGCTTCATAGTCAGAATTTACCGTTTGTAATTCTTCATCTAAAAGTTTAGCAAAATGATTTAGGTCTTTTGGTTCTTTTTCAAATTCTATTATCCACTCATGTGACCCTTTTGTTTTTTCTTCCATAAATATTGGACCTACGGTGTAGTTACTAATTGTACATCCAGTTTTTAAGCTCACTTTTGCTAAGACTTTTTCCGTGTTATCAATGATAACCTCTTCTCCAAAAACATTTATGAAATGCTTTGTTCTTCCGGAAACTTTTATTCGATAAGGATTTAGACTTGTAAATTTAATTGTATCCCCAATTTTATATCTCCATAACCCTGCATTAGTTGTTATTACCATTGCATAATTTTTGTTTAATTCAACTTCAGAGATAGGGATAATTTTATTTTCATTTTCGACTGTACCTTCTAAGGGTATAAATTCATAAAATATACCATAATCCAACATAAGTAATAATTCACTTGAATTATTTTGGTCTTGAATTCCAAAAAATCCCTCAGAAGCATTATAAATCTCATAATACCTAAAACCTTTTTTTGGAAATAAATTTTGATATAGTTTTCTATATGGATCAAAATTTACACCTCCGTGAAAATAAACTTCTGCATTAGGCCAAACCTCAGAAATATTTTTTTTACCAGTCTTATTTAAAACATTTTGAAGAAGTACAAACATCCATGAAGGAACTCCTGCTAAACTTGTAACCTTCTCATTTATTGATTCGTTAACAATTGCCTTCATTTTATTTTCCCATTCAGGTAATAGAGATGTTTTATTACTGGGTGTGCTACTCAACTCTGCCCAAAAAGGTAGATTTTGTATTATAATTGATGAAAGATCTCCAAAATAACTATTGTTATTACTGTATAATTCATTACTTCCTCCAAGTCTTAGTGACTTTCCGGTTAATAGCTGCGAGTCTTCATTATTATTAAAATATAAACATAACATATCCTTTCCAGCTTTATAATGGCAGTCTTCTAAAGCTTCTGTACTAACAGGTATAAATTTACTTTTAGAGCTAGTGGTTCCACTAGATTTTGCAAACCACTTTATAGAACTTGGCCAAAAAATATTTTGTTCTCCTTTTCTACAATGCTCAATATCAAGTTCAATATCTTCATAATTACAAATTGGTATCCTTTCTCTAAACTTAAAATAATTTGTCAATTCTTCAAACTTATATTTATTACCAATTTTAGTTTTTCTAGCTGTTTTTAGTAAATTAATTAATAATTCTCCTTGAACTTCATTTGGGTATTTCATGAACAATTCCATTTGGTGAATTCTTTTTTTAAGTATCCAAGATGCAATTGAATTGAATAAGGGTATTGGCATGAAATAATTATTATCTTGAGAGGTAAAAATAAATAAATATTAATGAGTTTATGTTTGAAGGCACCTTAAATAAAATGATTACCGAAAAATCAGACCCAATTAATTATTTTATAAAAATGGATACTGGATTTATTCATATGAATCAACTCATTGGTAAAAAAATTAATATTTCTTATACTGGTTCTAGGTGTTTAAATTGTAATAAAGACATTGTTTTATTTAGACAAGGATTTTGTAAAACTTGTTTTTTTGAAATACCATCAGCAGGTGATTGGATTATGAGACCTGAATTAAGTAAAGCTCATCTTGGGGTAGAGGATAGAGATTTAGAATATGAAAAAAAAATACAGTTACAACCTCATATAATATATCTAGCCTTAAGCAGCCATCTTAAAGTAGGAATTACTAGAAAAAGTCAGTTACCTACTAGATGGATTGATCAAGGGGCTCATGAAGCAATCACATTATTAGAAGTACCAAACCGTTTTCTCTCCGGTTTAGGTGAAGTTGCTTTAAAAAGCTATTATTCTGATAAAACGAACTGGAGAAAAATGTTACAGAATGAATCAGAAACTGTTTTTTGGAATGAAGAATATAATAAAGCACTAGATTTTCTTCCTAATGAGCTTAAACCTTACATAATTAGACATGATAAAATTTTAATCAGTGAGTTTAAATTTCCAGTTGATAAATATCCAACTAAAGTAAAAAGTTTGAATTTGTCTAAAACCCCAAACTATGAGGGAAAATTGACAGGTATTAAAGGGCAATACTTGATTTTCGATGATCAGACCGTATTTAATATCCGTTCAAACGAAGGGCAAAAAATAAAACTTATTATTTCTAATTAAGAAGTTTTTATCGAATTACTTATTAATTTTTTTAATTCACTTAATTCTTTGCTTGTCAAATCTCTGTACTTACCTTTTTTGGTATTTAGATTTATATTCATTATTCTAACTCTTACAAGCTTTACAACTTTATACCCTAAATACTCACACATTCTTCTGATTTGGCGATTTAAACCTTGAGTTAATATAATTCTAAACTTTGTTTTATGAATTTGTTCTACAAGGCATTTTTTTGTTATTGTGTCTAATATTGGAATACCATGTCCCATTGCTCCGATAAAGCTTTTTGTAATAGGCTTGTTAACAGTAACAATATATTCTTTTTCATGATTATTTCTTGAGCGAAGAATTTTGTTTACTATATCACCATCATTAGTTAATAAAATTAATCCTTCACTCATTTTATCTAATCTACCAATAGGAAAAATACGACTTGGAAAATTTATGAAATCAATTATATTATTTCTTTCAACACGGGTATCTGTTGTGCAAACTATTCCGGCAGGTTTATTAAATGCTAAATAAACTGATTTTGTATTATTATTTTTAATTAAAGCACCATCAATTTCAATTACGTCTTCATTTGTAACTCTCTGACCCATCAAAACAGTTTCTCCATTAATTTTTATACGCCCCGTATCAATTAATTTATCTGCTTCTCTTCTAGAACAATATCCAATTTCACTAAGGTATTTGTTAAGTCTAGTAACAAAAAGATACTCCTTCATTATCTAAATTTCAAGTTCATCTTCGGGTTTAAGATCAAAAGTTTTTCTGAAAATAATAACAAAAAAATAAAGTATTGGAGTATCTAGTGCTGCAACTAATACTTTAAATAAAAAACCAGAAATAACTAATCCCCAAAAAAGACTCCACTCTAGGACATCAAAAAAACTTAAAAGTCCAACTACAAGAATTGTGTCTATTAGCTGAGAACTGAATGTTGAAAAATTATTACGTAACCAAAGCATTTTACCTCGAGTTAGCTTTTTCCAAAAATGATAAATTCTAATATCCACAAATTGAGCTAACAAATACGCAATCATCGATGCCAAAACAGCAATGGGAGATAAAGCAAAAACTTTATTAAATGTTAGATCATCTATTGGAGAATTTTCAATTGCTGGGACTCTATTTGCTATCAATAATATTGCCATTGAAAAAAATGATGCAAAAATTCCTGTAACAACTACTTGATTAGCTTTTTTTTTCCCATATATTTCAGAAATTAAGTCTGTTATCAGGAAAGTTAGAGGATAGGGTAAAATTCCAACAGAAAGTTCAAAAAGGTGATTACCAAATATATTTAAGTCTAAAGGATACCAATAAAAAAATTTTTGAAAAATCAAATTTGATACAACTAGTGAAGTAATGAAGAGACTTGCAAGAAGTAAATAAATATTTTTAGCGAGCTCTATCTTCTGTTTTGTCATTTATTTGATTATGAGTTCAAAAGGCAGCATTGTATATAAAAATGATTTTTGCGGTCTATTGATTTTAAAGTCTTTAATTAAAAAATTTTCTTTAGAGATCAAAATTTCCAGAGGACTTTTAATTTGAATTTCAGGAGTAATTCCCATAAATATTTTCTCTAAACTTTCTTCAAATTGAGGATATTCAATCACATTATATTCATCTAATGATACTTTTTTTGCAGCAAAATTTATTGCCGCTTGAAGATCTCCAAGACTGTCAATAAGTCCAAGTTTATAAGCCTGTTTTCCGCTCCAAACACGACCTTGTGATATTTTTTCAACTACATTAGGATCTAAAGACCTGCCATTAATAACTCTTTTTTTGAAAGTTTCATATGTATTCTCAATACCTATTTTTATCCTATTTTTAAACTCATTATTGATATCTTGATAAGGACTGTATCCAAGAGAATTCGGATGAGTTTGAACAGTTTGAGCATTAATTCCAATATTATCTAAAAAATCACTCACGTTTGGTAAGGTAGCAAATACGCCAATAGAACCAGTAATACTCATAGGATCAGCAAAAATATAATCTGCACCTGTTATAATATAGTAGCCACCTGAAGCAGCTACATTTCCAATAGAAACAATTACAGGTTTTGATTTTTTTAGTTGTTCAATTGATCGCCATAGTAATTCGGAAGTTAGCGCACTACCTCCAGGAGAATTTACTCTTAATACTACGGCTTTAATCAAGTCATCTTTAGCTAAGTCATCAATAGTTTTTACAAATACTCCCTGAGCAATAATATCCTCTGTACCCTCACCGTAAAGGATTGGTCCTTCAGCAAATACAACTCCAATACGGTCTTTAATTTTACTATTATAGTTTAACAAAGTAGAATTAATTTGAGAAATATTTACTTTGCTAAGTTTATCATTTAATTCAATTCCCAAACGAGTTTTGATTTTTTCATCAAATACATCTTCATAGACTAGAACGTCAATTAAACCAGCATTTACAGCATTTTGTGGAATAGAAAAATTATTATTTGAAGCTAACCTGTCTATTGTATTTTCATTCAAACTTCTTGATATTGAAATTTCTTCTTTAATAACTGACCAAACATCATTTAATAAACTACTTATTTGAGTTTTATTTTCATTGCTCATTTTGTTTTGAAGAAAAGGCTCAACTGCACTTTTGTATTTACCATGCCTAATTACCTCCATTTTAAATCCATATTGATCTTGAAAATCGTTATAATAGAGAATTTCAGAAGCAAGACCTTTGAACTCTATATCACCAACTGGATTTAAGAAAATAGAATCTGCTATTGATGAAAGGTAATAACCTTTTTGAGTAAAAAAATCTCCATATGCATAAATGAATTTCCCTGTTTTTTTAAAATTATTTAAAGCATTTCTTATACTTCGTGTTTGTGGCCATCCAGCATTAATATAATCAGATCTTAGCCGTATACCTTTTATATCATTATTTTCTTCAGCAGATTTAATTGCAGATAAAATATTTGGTAATCCAATTACATCTTCATCTAATCCTAAAAAGTTTTGAATCTCACTGAAAGCTGGATTTCGTTCTAAAATTGGTACGTTAAAATTCAAATTCAAAACACTTTTAGAATTAAAAGTTTTGCTTAGTGTAGATGAATTAAAAATACTTGCTATTCCAGACAAAATAAGAAGGCCAAAAATTATAATTAATGAAAAAGCTGTTAAAGTGCCTAAAACTGACGCAAAAAAAGTACGCAAAAAATTCATTTAACAAGTTTTGTTGCACAAATATAGGGTTTTGTAGTTTTGCATTAATCTTGTTTTGAATTTTGCAAAAGGATATAATAATTTCTTTGGGGACTAATCTAGGCAATAGAGAAGAGAACCTCTATAGGGCAATTTCTTTGTTGGAGAATAAAACCATCACAATAATTGAAATATCTTCAGCTTACGAAACACCTTCCTGGGGATTTAAAGGTAATTCATTTTATAATGCTTGTGCTAGAATTAACACTTTTTTGAGTCCATACGAATTATTAAAGGAACTTCTAAAAGTAGAGGAAATTTTAGGGAGAAAAAGAAATAAAAAAAATGGATATCAAGACAGAGTAATTGACTTAGACATACTTTTTTATGGAGATGAAATTATATTCTCAAATGAATTAAAAGTTCCACATTCAAAACTACATTTAAGAAATTTTATTTTACTTCCTTTAATTGAACTTACACCAAAACTAATTCATCCTGTTTTAAAAATTACAATTAAGGAATTATATCATATTTGTCCCGACGATTCTTTTGCATCAAAAGTTAATATTGATTTAAATTTCCCTCCAATTTTTGATTCATTTTCATATATATCCATTGAAGGAAACATTGGGGTTGGTAAAACGACTTTAGCTAAAATGATTTCCAAAAATTATAAAATTAATTTGCAATTAGAAAACTTTTCTACAAACCCTTACTTAGAATTATTTTACGAAAACCCCAAGAAATATGCATTTAGATTAGAAAACCATTTTTTAGAGGATCGTTTTACAAACCATACTAAATTTTGGCAGAAAAAGCCTCAAGCTGTTGTTTCAGATTTTTGTTTGTATAAATGCTTAGTTTTTGCAAAGACTAACCTTAGTAAAAATAAATTCTCTTTATTTAATCAAAAATTTAATATAGATATAAAAAATAAAAAAAATCCAAACCTGATTTTTTTTCTAAAATCATCAACATCTCAACTTTTGAAACAAATAAAAATAAGAGAACGTAATTATGAGCAAGAAATTAAACAAGAATATCTTGATAACTTGGATAGAAATTATAGTAATATTTTAAATAAAATATTTATACCTTATTTAGAGTATTCTGTAGAAGGCATTGATTTTGAAAATGACGAAATTGAGTTTAAAAAAATTTTAAGAGTTATTTTTAAAAAATCTTTTTATTCAAAAAATCCCAAATAATAATTCCTACTGCAACACTTATATTTAAGGAATGTTTAGTACCATACTGCGGGATTTCAATTGATTTTTCGCATAAATTAACTACTTTTTGATTGACTCCATAAACTTCGTTTCCAAATATGAATGCATGTTTTCTACTTTGATCAGGAATAAATTTTTCTAAAGAAACAGACCCTTCTGTCTGTTCAATAGCCCAGACAGAGGTGTCATTTTTTTTTAGATTTTTTACAAGTTCAAATGTTGAGTCGACATATTCCCAATCAACATTTTCTGTAGCACCTAAAGCTGTTTTATTTATATTTCGGTGGGGGGGGGTTGCAGTAATTCCACAAAGATATATTTTTTCAATTATGAATGCGTCACAAGTTCGAAAAACAGAACCAATATTATTTAAACTTCTAATGTTATCTAAAATAATTATTAAAGGATTTTTTGAAGCGGTTTTATAACTTTCAACTGTCTTTCTCTCCAGTTCTTCATTTTTGAGTTTTCTCATTCTAAAATTTTATCCCATAAATTAAACACAAAAAAAAATATGATCAGATTTACATCTATGTTTTTTTGGAAAACTTTAAATTTAAAATACATTCGTAAAAATCCATAAGTTGTTTTGAAAGAGGCAAAAGAAACTCCATTAATGAAGCAATATAATCGTATCAAGGGTAAGTACCCAGATGCATTACTGCTATTTAGAGTTGGGGATTTTTATGAGACGTTTGGAGAAGATGCAGTTAAAGCTTCAAATATTTTAGATATTATTTTAACTAAAAGAGGTGCTGGTAGTACAAGTGAAACTGAATTAGCTGGTTTTCCTCACCATTCCATTAATAACTATTTACCTAAACTTGTAAAAGCGGGATGCAGAGTTGCTATATGTGATCAATTAGAGAATCCTAAACTAACGAACAAAATTGTAAAAAGAGGAGTAACAGAATTGATTACGCCAGGTGTTTCACTTCATGATGATGTGCTAGATCAAAAGAAAAATAATTTTTTAGCATCAGTTTTCTTTAATAAAAACTGGGGTGTCTCTTTTTTAGATATTTCAACTGGTGAATTTTTTGTTGCAGAAGGAAGTGCTGAGGAAATTTCACAATTATTTCAAAGCTATGAACCAAGTGAGATATTGGTTGCTAAACCAAAAAAGAAATTATTTGAACAAGTTTTTGGAACACATTATCCTTGTTTTTTTATTGAAGATTGGGTATTTGAAATTAGTACTGCAAAAGAAAAATTGAAAAATCATTTTAAAACTAATTCATTACAAGGTTTTGGTCTTCAAAAATATGAGGTTGGTATTTCTGCTGCTGGTGCAATAATGCAATATCTTACCGAAACACAACATGATACAATTCAACACGTAAATAAAATCACACCTCATTGCTTAGGCAATCATGTTTGGCTTGATCACTTTACTCAACGTAATTTAGAACTTTTTTATCCTAATCATCCAGAGGGTATAGCACTTATTAATATTATTGACCAAACACAAACAGCTATGGGCGCGAGATTACTTAGAAAGTGGATTGCTTTTCCATTAAAAGAAATTAAACCAATAGAAACACGCCAAAATAGTGTTAAAGAATTAGTAACACACGAGTCAATATTAGGATTTATCAAAGAAAAATTAAGTCATATAGTTGACTTAGAAAGAGTTATAGCAAAAATAGCAACTGAGAAAATTAGTCCTCGAGCTTTGAATCAATTATCATTTTCTCTCAATATTGTTGAAGAAATAAAAGAAAATATAATTACTGGAAATACTAAATATTTAAAAAACCAATTTAAATATATAAAGTCTTGTAAGCCTTTGTTAAAAACTCTTCAAAAAACTATACACCCTGAGGCACCAGTTTTAATTTCAAAGGGGAATGTTATAGCTGATGGTTTTTCTAAAAAATTAGACCACTTAAGAAACTTACTTTATAATTCTCAATCAGAATTAGATGATATGCTTAAAAGAGAGTCAGATAGAACTAAAATACCTTCTTTAAAAATTGCATTTAATAATGTTTTTGGATATTATATAGAAGTTCGTAATACTCATAAAGATAAAGTACCAACTGAATGGATTCGTAAGCAAACTTTAGTAAATGCTGAACGCTATGTAACTGACGAGCTAAAAAATTTCGAAACGGAAATCTTTCAGGCAGAAGAACAGATTTCGATTTTAGAACAACAACTTTTTGAAGAGTTTATAAATTTTCTAAAAAACAATTTAGAATTATTAAAAGAGAATGCTACCGCGATTGCAAATCTTGACGTTTTTTATTGTTTTGCAGATATAGCAATTAAAAATAATTATTGTTGTCCAAGTTTAAAAAGTGATAATTTTATAGATATTAAAGGTGCACGTCATCCAGTAATTGAAAAGCATTTACCAGTTGATAGCCCATACATTTCTAACGACCTTAGATTAAATAGTGAAGATCAGCAAATATTGATGATTACTGGTCCTAATATGTCAGGAAAGTCTGCTCTTCTTCGTCAAACAGCATTAATATCTTTACTTGCTCAAATAGGAAGTTTTGTTCCAGCAACAAAAGCAACATTAGGGTTAGTAGACAAAATCTTTACTAGAGTAGGTGCTAGTGATAATATTTCAATGGGAGCGTCAACCTTTATGGTTGAAATGAATGAAACAGCTTCTATTTTGAATAACATTTCGCGGAAAAGTTTGGTAATATTAGATGAAATAGGTCGTGGAACAAGCACTTATGATGGTGTTTCTATTGCATGGGCAATTGCCCAATATTTACATGAACACCCTTTTAAACCACGAGTATTATTTGCTACACACTACCACGAATTAAATGAAATGAATTTAACTTTTAAAAGAATAAAAAATTTCAATGTTTCTATAAAAGAAACAAAAGAAGATGTTCTTTTTTTAAGAAAATTATTGCCAGGCGGGAGTGCTCATAGTTTCGGCATACATGTAGCAAAAATGGCTGGAATACCACAAAACGTATTAAAAACTGCTAAGGAAAAACTTAAAATTTTAGAATCTACTCATGGTTTATATAAAAAATATTTAAATAAAAAAGGGGACCCTGATTTACAACTCAGTTTTTTTAATTTAGATGATCCAATCCTTGAAGCAATTAAAGAAGAAATAGAAGACTTGGATATTGATAATCTTACACCAGTTGAAGCTTTAATGCAATTGAATAACATTAAGAGAAAGTTATCTCAAAAAAAAGACTAAAAAATTGTTATCCTCTTTTTCTCAATAAATCTTTTCCAAGTACCATTTCATCTTTGTGTTTTTTTGCCAGAGCTTTTATTTTTTTTATAATTTCAGGGTGTTTGTCAATTATGTTATATTTCTCTGAAGGATCATGATTCAGATTATAGAGTAAAGGAGGGTCATGAATTATTTTTTCTCCAAATTCCCCGTACTCTCCCTGGGTAATAAAATGAGCTTTAAATTCACCAAGACGTAAAGCGTATAATTGAGTACCTCTGTAATAGAATATGAAATCACGAGAGGACTTTTGGTTTTTAAATAAAGTTGGACTTAAATCATAGCTGTCAATAATTCTATCGTTAGGTATTGGAACTCCAACAAGCTTGCTGAACGTATGAAATAGATCCATTGCTGAACCAATTTGATTTATTATTCCAGGAGAAATCTTTTCAGGTAACCAAAAAACAGTTGGAACTCTCATTCCTCCCTCCCAAGTAGTTCCTTTACCAGCATGCAAGAGACCTGAACTTCCTCCTTGTTCTTTAAATACAGTCCAAGGACCATTGTCTGAAGTGAAAACAACAAGTGTATTTCTATCAATCCCTTCTTTTTCTAATGTTTTTAAAATTTCTCCAATACCATAATCAATTTCTTCAACAACATCTCCATATAATCCTCTTTTACTTTTACCAAGTGCTTTCTTAGAAGCAAAAAGAGGTATATGAGGAAGATTATGGGCTAGATAAATAAAAAAAGGTTTATCAACATTATTTTTTATAAATCTGATAGTCTCCTCAGAGTAACGACGTGTTATATTTTTTTGATTTGCTGGGAGTTCTATAATTTGATTGTTTTTTATTAATGGGACTCGAAAGTTTTCTATTTTATTATTTTCTGGATTACTAATAAATTTCCAATAGCCACCGTTTTTTTTAATTACTGATAAAGGGATATCCATGTCATTTGAGTAGGGAATTCCAAAATAGTAATCGAAACCGTGTTGGAGTGGGAGATATTTTTTTTGATGCCCTAAATGCCATTTACCAATACAAGCAGTTTTATAATTTGCTTTTTTTAACTGCTCTGCAATTGTTATTTCATTAAACGAAATCCCGTAGTGAGAATCAGGAAATAATACTCTTTCTTTATCACTTGTCAGT
>Ga0163109_10002242_pt1 | contig 15168 bp, 12 predicted proteins | sample CRUFie1St13metaG_FD_108704 | JGI IMG/M metagenome (GOLD analysis project Ga0163109, IMG submission 108704) | Marine microbial communities from the Costa Rica Dome - CRUD Field 142mm St13 metaG | ecosystem: Environmental > Aquatic > Marine > Oceanic > Photic zone | place: Costa Rica: the Eastern... | reverse complement strand
TTAGCGCATTCGGATCCCAAACGATAACGCTGCCGGATAAATCAAATTTGATTAAAGGATAAACATAATTGCCATGATCGAGCCCCTACTGTTTTCAGTAGGGGTATCGCTTTTCAGTTTTTCTTAAGCTCGTTTGTAAACCCCTATATGACCTTCCGTACAATCCTGAATAGGGACCATACTGCTGCTTATTTTTTCTGGGACCCGCGTCTTAAACCCATTATAAAACCAGAAGGTGTTACGTGGTTATAGTGTTATTCGCCTCTAAACAATTACATGGAGATAGTCTGTGCGAATTGCTTTTAAAAGTTTTGGAGGCATATTATGGTAGGGGCAGGGAGATAGTACAGAAGCTTCGCCCCAAGGTACAAAAAACTATGCCGTAAAGCGTTTAATTGCACACTTTCATTGGCAGTTGACTATGCTCAAGGGTATTCCCAAAAGGTTCCGCGGGTCCGTGCCAGAAGGGTCGAAGATTTGAAATATCTACTTTTAGCCTTAACTCCGCCAATAATAGTAGCGGCATGGTTTTATAAGAATGATAAGAATCCAGAACCGATGCTCCATACGATTAAGGCAATTTTGTCCGGCGCCTTAGTTTGTCTCCCGGTATTGCTAATTGCTGGATTATTTTTAGCGCCATTGCTTCTTTTAACGCCAATGATTGGCGGAATATTGCAAAACAATTCGTTGGTTTCTGGTTTTATCTTTGCATTTCTCTTGGCAGCTATACCCGAAGAATTTTTCAAATTTGTCTTCTTAAGACGTTATATAAATTCAGAAGAAGCAGATGAGCCTTATGATTTTATATTTTACGGAGCAATGATCTCGATCGGTTTCGCTGCCATAGAAAACGTAATGTATGTTTATCAGTTCGGCCTTGAGGTCGGAATTGCGAGAGCGTTTACAGCTGTTCCGATGCATGCGATTTGCGGAGCGATGTTAGGTTACGGACTGCTAAAGAGAGGCAAACAAACTCTGGCGAAAGGCTACTATACTTGGGATACAATGAAAGGTGCCTTAGTACTCCCGATCACTATTCATGGCTTATACAATTGGCCTGTTTTGGTTTTTGACCATAACAATGCTGGCGATTTCATAAAAATCGTATCAATAATTTTTTGGATCGGAGTTCTTATTTATCTTGTAATCAAATTTAAAAAAATCTTGGCAGAAGTCAAAACAATGACCGCTATTTAGGCTCCCTGTATTTCAACGAACTCATAATAATTATAATTTTGACTGCCTGTTACCTCTCAAACGTAACCAAAAACACCCAGTTTCTTTTATAATCTCCCGCACCTAAAACGCATGCATTAGTAACCCAGATAATTTTCAGGGATATGTTCATTAACCAACCGTCTTGGTGCCTGACCAAAAAGGGCATATGTGACCACTTAACGATCCAAGATGAGACCGACCACGTAGGGTTCAATATATTTGTGTGCGAGAAAGATGTAGAGAAATGTGAAACCCATTGTAACAAGAACCATCTGTGGCGGTGTGAGAGCAAAGTTTTTGATGTTTACATCCACAGGTTCTTGTTCCTTTTTTATGGTATTTCTCTTGAGTTGTAACCCGGCCCACCACCGTCCACATATTGCCAGAGATAATAGTGCAAGGCCTGAAGACACAAATATTGTAAGCATTTGAACACCGTAGATTATCCAAGTGTCACTCATATTCCACTTCCAATATTCGGGTTATTTCTTGTTTAGTGCCATGATCATTTCACTCCACTGAGGGCTATTACCCTGAATGGCCTTGCCAATACCACCGACGTTAACACAAGATAACAGACCCAATATACTTAATGGGAAAATAAAAATTATTCAGCTATTTTCGCCCATTTTTAAGAGTTTTTTCATCTTTTACCTCTCCAATCTCGGCGAATTTTTAATATTCGCGCAAGTATATTCCTATTTTGAATCACACGTTGCATTTCATTTTTGATTATTGAACATTTACTATCGCAAAAATCCTTAATAGAAAAAGAGATCATCCCTCTTTAAAACCTTCAACCCACGCCGTCTGAGTTCCGTAAGAATATCTTCTTCATATTCGGGTTCAATAAACCAGAATTGGCCGTTTAGCATCGTGTTATCCTGCCGGCCCCACTTCTTAAGGACATCTATGGGAAGCCATAGTTCCTGTTGCTTCTGTAACCACTGTGGATAGTCTCCGTTGTAGAACTGCGGACATAGTTGCTCAAGGTCCACTTCGCCTGACGGAGATGGTATTGTAAACAAGTCATCCTCAAGCCAATCCTCGTCCGGATTATTCCTCTCAAAGATCAGTCGCTCCAATTCATCGGTTGGCATCAGATATGAAAACTCACACCAAGTCGAAGCTCCTAAAGCCTCGTGGATCTGATCAAGGTGCAAGGCTGTGTCCAAGGACGTGAATACCAGTGAATTCATGTGGGGCGCCGTCCTGTAGACAAGATCGGGCGTATTTTTGGAATTTAAAAAATCCAGCGGCATTTGATTGTTCCTCTCTTTAGTGCTTTGGCATGATGCCGGGGGCACAAGCTGAAGTTCAAATCCCCAATCCGTCAGGTGGATTACTCCCAATAATAAAGCCGCCACAGCTTTTGCCGGGCGACCCCTCCGCTTTAGCTGTATTTAAACCACGCCCGCAAGCTGATTTCCAAATCGGCGCGAGTTTTACAAATAACAGACTTTTAGCTGTAACGCGATATTAAATTTGAACGCCTCATTAAACGTTGTATTTAACCTTGTTTGCACTTTTCTGAACGATACGTCGATATATCTTATGATCTAGTAGAGAGGATTAACCGTTTAACATAATACATTGTTTATAATGGAGATTTTTAGTGAGTTACGCAGTTCAAACACTCAAGGCGTTTAACGCCAAAATACCGGAGTTTTGTTTAAGCCATTGGTTATTGAGGCTGCCTCTGACCATTGTTTTTATTCAACAAGGCCTGTCAAAATTTCCTGTATCAGTTGAGGATGCTAACTCGTTTGAATTGCCTTACATTGTTTGGTGGTTTGCTGCTCACGGAGAACTGGGAGGAGGCATAGGGCTGCTTGTCGGCGGCATCCTATTACATTTGACCAAGATAGGGTTTTGGATTGGCGACACGATAACGAGATTTAGTGGGTTTACAATTGGTTGCATAATGACAGGCGTTATTTGGGTTGGTAAGCCAGAGAGCTTGATTGACGTTCTTCTTCATGACAACCTTCATGTATTTTTATGGTTAGGTGGCCTTTTCTTCGCCCTCCGAGGAAATCACGCAAAATAATTGCACCACGGGTTTGTTGGGCTCCGATGGAACAATTCTTAGTACGGCCGCAGCAAACCCACCCAGAACCAGACCATGGAGAGAGCTTTGTAGTTCAGGTGCAACGAGCATAGAATTCTTATATGGAAGTGGATATCAAGAGTGCTGATGTAGGAACCCCATGGTCCTCATTACTCCCTACACAAACCGAGCTCTATTCGGCATATTTTTTATGAATTATTCCAAAATGTGATTGGTTTAAGCTATATTCGATTGGTCGTTTGCCAACTGGGAGTTTTTATATGCAACTTCGGATTTTCATAGCATGCATTTTCCTAATCAACGCTATATGTTTGAGTACAGGCCCCTTTGAAAATGATGCCACGGCGCAGGGAATTTATAATGCCCAATCATCGTCTGATGTGTACGTAAGAGGTTATACCAAAAAAGATGGGACTTATGTGAGACCCCACTACCGAAGCAGGCCCAACTCTTCTGCTCGCGATAATTGGTCTACACGCGGTAATACAAATCCATATACCGGCAAGCGCGGGACCAAAAGTCCTAGTTATCAAAACAGAAGTACTTTTGGAAGTAGGCAACCTTCATACCGACGATAAGCCACCACTATATTGATTGATACTATTGCGTTGTCTGCTATGACAGAAACGGGGTTGGAATGAGAAAATACGCGATAAAACTCTGTCTGACGATTGCCGTGCTTTTTGGATGCATGGGGGTGACTGCGAGCGCTGATTTCCAAAAGGGTCTTGATGCATATAGAGGTGGTGATTTTGCAGCTGCGTTGCGTGAATGGATACCACTTGCTGAAAAGGGAGATGTCGCTGCCGAAGGCAAACTGGGCCTGATGTACAGACACGGCCTCGGTGTTCCAAAAAACAATAAGATTGCAAGAAAGTGGTACAAGCTTGCCGCTGAAAAGGGTCATTCCCACGCAAAACTTATAATCGCTGCCGATAATGGTGATAAAGATGCTGCTTATAAACTTGGTGGTTTTTACATTGGAGCACTCGGAGGAGGCGACTTTCCAACTGACAGAGTTATGGCGAGAAAGTATTGGAAAATTGCGGCCGAACAAGGGCATTACGGAGCTCAGAAAATGATGAATATTTCTGTTCCCTGGTGGAAACCTTGGAAGCTTTATGGATGGTGGCGATTTTGGTGAAGTGTGCTTCTTCCAAAGTGGATAAGACGGGTGCAAGGGTTCAAGAAGGAGACTGCAAATAATGACCCGTCGCTAAGTAATATCCTTCCGGCTTCTTCTTTATATGTCCACCCTTCTCGCTTCACTTTTTGTTAAGTGGGTGGCTGACGCTCATAATAAAGAACGCAATTTGATTACCATTCTATGCTATCTTAAATAATCGATTCGCAAATATTTAGGTTTCCATACTGGGAGATCATAGTGGGAAAAACCGTAACCGAAATTGTGCCATCCGGTGATGCATTAGGCGCAGAAGTGCTTGGCGTTGACCTGTCCAAACCACTAGCCAATGAAACCTTTTTGGCAATTGAATCAGCCTTCAACGAGCATTCCGTCATTTGTATTCGCAATCAGAATTTGGATCCTGCGACATTTGTCGCTTATGCCAGTCGATATGGTGAGCCCCAAAACTTGTACTTAAATAACTACGCCATGCCTGGTCATCCCGAAATTTTATATGTCTCAAACATCCAAGAAGACGGCAAGGACATTGGCCACGCTGATGCTGGGGTCGTTTGGCATTCTGATATGTCATTCGAAAAGAATCCGCCACGGGCGACCGTATTGCACGCAAAGGAAGTGCCGGTAACGAAAGATGGCACGATTTTAGGTGATACTTTATTTGCTAGCGGCGTTAGGGCTTATGAGTCTTTAAGCGATGAAATCAAGGAAAAACTCAAAGGCAAGCAAGTCGTACATGACGTGTTAGGCCGTCGTCGGCAAACAGGAAGCGGTAAACAGGATAATGACAAACGTAAGGCGGTGCCGTTAATGAGACACCCTGCTGTGCGGACCCACCCCTACACAGGCAAAAAAGTGCTCTACGTCTTCAAGGGAGAGTGCGTTGATATAGATGGCATGAATACTGAGGATGCTGTGTCATTGATTGAAGAGCTAGCAATGACCGTTATTAGCGAAGAATTCATTTATCGTCATAAATGGCAGGTTGGTGATGTTTTGATGTGGGATAATTGTGCGGTTCAGCATCTTGCTATCCATGATTATGAATTACCGATGCGGCGTATGATGTGGCGTACCACGGTCGGGTACACGGATGTTTATGAATAAATAAGTTAAACAAACCCACGGCTTGCAAAAGAACAAAGTGAACGATGCAATAACAATAAAAACATTATGGGCTTTGTAATTCGCATCAGATGAATCGAAATGTCTAGCTCTATCCTATTCCTCTTCAGTATAATTTTTTTGTCGAGCTCGCCTAGTTATTTGCCTTTTTAAAAGTAAGCTGATGGATCATTTCTCGTGCGGTACCTCTCGTCGGTACTAAATAGACGGCGTCTGGTATAAAACAGAAATTATCCGGACAAATTTAGAAGCGACCCTAGGATCAGAGACTGGGAGAAATTTAAAATGTCAAATCCGAAAATATTCGTTTTCGCCCCCGATACCCCAAAGCGGTCCGGGGATACTTATGCTCAGTTAGAAGAGGCAGGCTTTCAATTAGCTGTTGGCGATCAGGAATGGAGAAAGCCAGGCGTGGACGCTTCACAGAAAATGCGAGAGCTCGCTCAAGGAGCCGATGCCTTTATGGGGACCTCGACCCGGGCAAATCCGATCACGCGGGAGCTTATGGAAATATCTCCGAATTTACGCATCGTCGCAAAATACTCTATTGGTGTAGACGACATCGATGTTGAAGCGGCTACAGAACTTGGGGTTCTGGTCGTTCACGGACCTACTGAAGCAAATTGGGGAGGTGTTGCTGAAGGTACGATTGGAATGATACTCGCGCTTCTGAAAAAGACCCGTGAGCGAGACGATTATATAAAGAACGGGAATTGGCGAGACGCAGCTGTCCAGGGTACTTATCTCGGTCAACGCCACGACGGTCATAAAGGAGTGACGATTGGCATTGTTGGGCTTGGGCGAATAGGTCGTAGGGTTTGCGATTTACTGGCACCTTGGAGGGTCCGCTTATTGGCCTACGATCCTTATATAAAAAAGGCTGATTTTAATATCCATAATGCTAAAGAGGTTGATTTCGAGACCTTACTAAAGGAATCTGATGTCGTGAGCATGCATGTGCTGCATACCAAAGAAAGTCATCACATGATTAATAAGGACACGTTGGCTCTCATGAAACCCTCCGCGGCCTTAATCAATACAGCGCGGGGTAGCGTAATAGACGAGACAGCGTTGATCGAAGCACTTCAAAACGATGTCATCTCGGCTGCTGCATTAGATGTCTTTGAGGATGAGCCTATTCCAGATGATTCTATTTTACGCGACCTTGGGTACAAAGTGCTGCTTTCACCCCATGCAGTGCAGCATAACGTTGAACCCGGAATCAGAGCCGGAATTGGTTGGGCACGCGATGGGGTCATTAAAGCGCTTGCTGGCGAGATTCCTGACCACATCTATAATCCCGAGGTCCTGCCTCAATGGCGAAAGCGTTTCGAAGGAGACAATATCCTCCCAAAGCCCGTTGACGGTTAGCGCCTGCCTTGGCGGTTTGGTAAGCCAAGGGTAAGAAATATAAGTAAAATAATAGGTTGTTCGAATATTCTCTAGCAAATTATCATAAAGAGGCCAGTGTTGACTTAACTTTCAGTAACCGCCTCAAAGGTCCAACCTTATTCCCGCAAAAACGCCGAAATTCTGCCCGCTTACCGCCACATTTGTAACCTAATATTCGTTTGTAGACCCAATAATTGAGCCAAAGTAATCGACGAATGCGGATAAGAATTTTCCTTAAACACGTAATCCATCAAAACAATGGAAAGCATCACTTATTTTGGAAAAAGAATTACGGGTGCATTAACTTCCTCGCAGCTGTATTTAAAATTGTAAACCTCTGCTTTATAGTAAGAGAAAGGCATGCCGAACAGGGGAATGGAGATGGAAATATATTCTGTCGAAGACCCTTTAATCCAGCACTTAACTTCATAAAGGACACGAGATATGAGGCCTAAGATACTGAAAATATTGAGTAACAAGTGGTCTCTGGCAGCCATAATAATTGTCGCAATTGGTTCGGCGTTTCTTCTCGGTTTTTACGTCCAAAACCCGCGCCCCAATAAAACAATTGAAAAGACTGCTCAAATCAATCCCTCCTCTCCACTTTCCGAAGCCGGAAAGCCATGCCCCCCGGGCACCGCGGAAAACATGACTACAGGGAAGTGCGACACGGCCAAAGACAGCGCCCCTGAAAAAGAGAGACAAGCCCCTAAAAAAGAAATCCTCAAGGCCGCAGACACCGGCCACATTTTTAATTTTACAAAAGATAATACAGTGGCGTGTATCAAGTTTTCCCAAGTCCTAGCTAAGAAGAATATCACCCGCCTCCGGAGTTATATAGCCATAACACCTTCGGAAGACTACTCAGTCAACCAACGAGGTAACTTCCTATGTTTGGAGGGATTGCGGCATGGAGCACGCTACAAGTTAAATTTTAAAAAGGGTCTTGCTGGAGACACAGGTATTCTTCCAAAAGATATATATTTCAATCTTAATATCCCGTCGAGAAGTCCCTCAGCTTCCTTTGCAGAGCAAACCTACGTCTTACCCAAGACCGGTCTTAACAATGTCATCCCGATAACAACGGTCAATCGTGATCAGATTAACCTTAGTTTGTACAGGATTGGCGAGCGAAACCTTCGTTCAATTGTGACAACTAACTCCTATAATAAACTCGATATCCCTGAGAAAAATAGAATTAAAAATGAGCTTGGTCAGGAAATTTGGACTGGCAAACTTCGAATTAATAACACTCCCAATAAATCTGTTGTAACGCATATTCCTGTTTCAGAAATTGCCGGTGACCTTAAACCGGGTTTATATATTTTGTCGGAAAAAGGAAAGAATAGATACACTGACATGCCCACTCAGTGGTTTGTTGTGTCGGATCTCGGACTTTCCAACTACTTCGGCGAAGACGGGTTCAATGTGCAAGTTCGTTCACTTGCGAGCGCAAAAGTTATTAAAGATGTGACAGTACGCGTAATTGGCCTGAACAATATAGTTCTCGCTTCGGCCCAAACAGACGCAGCCGGGTGGGCGAACTTTTCTGGTGCGTTGGGTCGCCCTGACGGAGGAATGCGCCCACTTTACATCACGGCAGAGACTAAAAAAGGTGACTTCGTATTTCTATCCCTCAACGAGCGGCAATTTGATTTGTCTTCTCATGGCGTTGAAGGACGTGAAGCACCCGGCCCGATGGAAGCATATACCTACAGCGATCGTGGTATTTACCGCCCCGGAGAAACAGTCAAAATTGGTGTTTTGTTGAGGGATGATAAAGGTAATGCCGTACCAAATTTACCACTGAGTGCGATTATTCTTCGCCCTAACGGCCAAGAGCAATCTCGTAAAATAGTGCAACTCGATACGCTTGGTGGCGCCCTCTTTGACATCAAAATGATAACGAGTGCTGAAACGGGCAAGTGGTCCATCAACCTTAAGGCCGAGGCCGACGGCCCTATATTAGGAAAACACGACTTTCAGGTAGAAGAATTTGTTCCCGAAAAGCTTAAAGTAAAAGTCAACCCGTACACTGGGGGCAAAATTAAAGGTACGAATGCAAAAATTGAGGTACAAGCAGACTACTTATTTGGGGCGCCCGGTGACAAATTGCGGTCAGGCGGCAGAGCGATTCTTCGAAGCACGCCTACCCCTTTTGCCGAATTCAAAGATTTCCGGTTTGGTCTCATGGAAGACGCCGTCACAGAGGTTACGCCTTTCAAGGAAACTACAACTGATCAATCTGGCCAAGCGACACTTTTGTTGGAAGACATTAAGATTCCTGATCATACCGCTCCACTCGAAATACGAGTGTTAGCTGAGGTTGCGGATGCAGATGGTAGGCCAAATCGGGGTTACGGTACCATCCCGGTACTCACTCATGAGCGTTTCGTTGGCCTCAAACCCAATTTTGATGGCAAATCCGTTGGTTTCGGTGATTCGGCGTCATTCGCTGCAATCATTGTGGATCATACCGGGAAACCACTGGCCAATACCGATGTAGCAATAAAGTGGATAGATGAAGATAGAAAATATCGTTGGTATTTTTCCAAAGGTGAATGGCGATCCGAATACAGCAAGACCGATATTGAGATGGAAAACCGTGTCATTCGGACCAACGACCAAGGCCAAGTTGCGTTCACGTTCAAACATCCGAGTAATACTTGGGGATACTACAGGGTCGAGGTCCGCGACATACAAGGCGCTGCGGCGGCTGATTTTAGCTATCGCGTTGGCTGGTCTACAGCAACACGGTCTCCCGACACTCCGGACATGCTTGAGTTATCCCTCAACAAAACAGATGCGAAGAATGGAGATACGGTAGAGGGTATCGTAAAGGGCCCGTTTTCTGGGCGAGCAACAGTGGTTGCCGCGAATAAATCGATCCTATGGCGTAAAGATATTGAATTGAAGAAAGAAGGATCAAAATTCACAATTCCCGTAAGCAAGAAATGGGGTGTTGGCGCATATGTAATGGTAACGGCCTACCGGCCTGGAGATGGTGCAGATGTGCGTGGCCCCAGTCGTGCCATGGGCCTAAAGTGGCTGTCGGTAGGACGCAAAGACAAGAGCCTCAGTGTATCTTTCCCATCCATTAAAGAAACTAAACCAAGCCGTCCTATCACTATCCCTGTTACCGTAAAAGGCCCTGCAGTAAACAATGGTGAGCCCATTCAGGCAGTTATTTTTGCGGTTGATGAAGGGATCTTGAGGCTCACACAATTTAAAACTCCAAATCCTGTTAAGGCATTACTGGGTCAACAGAGGCTCCAACTGGCATATCGTGACCTATATGGTCGTCTTATCTCACCTCTAAAAGGCCGTCCTGGTATTGTTCAGACCGGCAGTGATGAAGCCGGTAATACAGGCGGTGTTGACAAGCGTGTTTTTAAGTCAGTCGCCCTCAGTTCCGGAATAGTCCCCATAGGGCCAAATGGAAAGGGTGAGGTCACGCTTAATTTACCCGACTTTAACGGTCAACTACGCCTCTTCGCGGTGGCATACTCTGTGGGCGCAGTCGGAAGCGGGAAATCGAACCTTTTAGTGCGTGACAAAGTGGTTGCCGAACTGCTTCCACCACGATTCATGGCGCCGGGCGACAAGGCCAAGACCACCCTACGTCTTACAAACGTTGCGGGATCGAGTGGTGCTTACAGCGTCACCCTAAATTCGACAGACCCGATAGGGGTTAAGAATGGTGTCCAGGAAGTTAATCTTTCACAAGGTGAAACCAAGACAATTGCATTTGAGCTTTTGGGAAAGAGTATTGGCAATGCGGGTCTTTCCTTAGCCGTTCAGGGCCCCGACAAATTAAACATCAAAAGGACAACAGAAATCAGCGTAAGGGGGGCACAGCCTTTTGTGTCCAAGCGAAGTGTCATAGACCTGACATCAGGCAATCCTCATAAGATTTTAGCTAACCGTTTAAACGAATTTTTACCAAAAACCGGATCCGTGTCGCTCAATGTTTCTAATCGTCCGCAAGTTGATGTTGCGAACCTGGTAGAGGAATTAGATCGCTATCCTTATGGATGTCTTGAACAGACAACAAGTGCATCCATGCCCCTCTTATATTTTGAAAGTGTAAAAAAATTGTGGCCTGATGTCGCCTTCAATCAGAGCACCCTCAAAAGCAGAGTTTCACAGGGGATAAAACGCATTCTCTCAAAACAGAGAACGGACGGATCATTTGGGTTATGGACAAACAATAGTGAGTCCGAACCGTGGCTAACCGCCTATGCTACCGAGTTTCTACTCGAGGCGAAAAGATTAGGCCATTATGTGCCAGGGGCCCCGCTCCAAATGGCATTAAACTGGATGAAACAATCTCTTTCTCAGCGTAAGGAACTCCCAACTACACTGGCATATTGGACTAAAGTTCTTTCCGAGGCAGGCCAATTAGGCCCGGATGAAGTTCGCTATTATCAGGATCAGGTTTCTCTGGAACTTATTGATCCTTTTGGTAAGGCCAGTCTAATGGCGGCAGGCCTCAGGCATGGCTTCGCCAATGGTGCCCTATCCTTTCAGGAATTCGCAATCACCAATAGTATCAAAGAGCAGCATTACGATAATTACGGATCACAATTGCGGGATGTAGCTGCAGCATTAACAATGCAGCCATCGGTATTTACAAGCAGTAATGAGGAAATGCGTGCGCTTGAACTAATGAGCGATTTATATAAGACGAAACGTTATACGAGCACACAGGAAAAAGCCTGGCTATTACGTGCGGCTCTATCCGTGTTTGAGGGCACTGACGCCACAATGAACTTCTCCGTTGGCGGCAAATTAATTATACAGGATAAGCCTTACGCCCAGACTTTTAGGAATGCTACGCTTAAAAATATGGGTGATGTCGTCCTCAAAAATAATGATGCAATGACGCCTTTATTCGTTACCCAAACCGTCTCTGGCATACCGGCATCTCCCCTAAAGCCAAGCAAGAATGGCTTTAGCATCACAAGGGAATATTTTAATGAAAAAGGCGAGCCTACAGATCCGGCTATGGTTGTCCAAGGAACACGAATGATTGTTAAGTTGTCGGTGAACCACACCGAGAACTTTGAAAAGCGTGCTCTGGTAGTCGATCTGCTGCCAGCCGGTTTCGAAATAGAGCCTGCATCTATAGGTGGGTTGACCAAGACCTTGCTCGATAAACATTTCAAGAAACGTGACACGCCTGTCTTCAAAGCTGAACGCGATGACCGCTATGTGGCCGCCTACGATCTTCCAAAAGACGAAGGAGCTATTAGCTCAGTGTATGTGGTCCGTGCAACTATACCGGGGACTTTTGTCCACCCTGCCCCGTTTGTCGAAGATATGTACAAACCGGAATATTCGGCTATCGGGGAAATGGATAGCGTTACGATTACCGAAAGGCCATAAGAGATTGCCGAGGCGCATACAACACCAGTTGAGTATCGTGGTGCTTGCCACCCTCGCCTTTGTTGGGGTTGTCATCTGCCTCGACCGGGCCCTGCCCCCAAATTTGTCACGGCTTAATGATTTGTCCCTCGTTATTGAGGACCGTAATGGCCGACCAATTCACGTTGCTCCTACAGATACAGGCGGATACAGGCTTCCTGTTTCCATACAGCAAGTCGATCGTCGGTATATTGATATGTTGGTAAAGTATGAGGACAAACGCTTTTTCCAACACCCGGGCGTGGATCCATTCGCACTGTTCCGCGCGGTCGGGCAGTGGATTACGAACGGCCGTGTAATCTCTGGCGGATCAACCCTGACAATGCAAACGGCTCGTTTATTAGAGACACGTCCTCGCACCGTAACAGCCAAGCTTGCGGAAATACTGAGGGCCCTCCAGCTAGAAAAGCGTTTTTCTAAAAATGAAATTTTAGAGATGTATATGACCCTCGCACCATTTGGCGGAAGGATTGACAGCGTTCGGGCTGCTAGCCTTGCATACTTTGGCCAAGAGCCAAAATACCTGACCGACGCCCAAGCCGCACTCCTCGTTGTTTTGCCACAGGCACCCTCGCGCCTTCGCCCTGATCGTCATCCTGAGAAAGCAACAGCTGCGCGAGCCAAGGTATTATCACGTGTGGGGTTAAAAGCGGCTGAAGATTTTGTTAGCCCTGTCCCCACCCAACAGCGTTCGTTTCCACAGCTGGCAAGGCAATTGGCAGAGGAACGCCGGGATATAAAAGGAATCGTCAGAACCAATATGGATTTTTTTGCTCAGCAAAGCATTGCTGCTATAGCTGAGCAAACGGTGCGGTCTCTACCTGCCCCCATCAATGCAGCAATCATTGTCGTGGAGAATAAAACGCGGTCCATAGTAGCGCACGTCGGTAATGCTGCGCCGCTGGACATGGCGCGTCATGGTTACCTTGACTTAACAAAAGCGTCCCGATCGCCAGGTTCTTCGCTCAAACCACTGATATACGCCAAAGCTTTTGATACACATATTCTGCATCCAAAGACTGTTATTGCTGATCAAAAAACACGATTTGGAAGCTACACACCGCGGAACTTTGACCGCGCAGACCGTGGTTTAATAACCGCAACAAAGGCGCTTCAGTTAAGTCTTAATACACCAGCTGTAAAAATTCTGGACCGTTTGGGACCCGTCCGTTTCTTTACCGAGCTAAAAGCTGTGGGAGTACCCCTGACGTTACCGAAAGATGAGTATCGCCCGTCCCTGGCCGTTGGGCTAGGTGGTATGGGTATAGATCTCAAAACCCTTGTTCGTTTGTACTCAGGAATGGCCTCTGACGGCCGTTTTTGTGACTTTATGTTAAATGCCAACCAAGCGGCATCGTGTTCCCAAACAGCTGCGATAATGACGGGTAAGTCGCGTGGATGGATACGACGTATTCTAACGGAAGCGCCACGACCTGTTGGATGGGCTACAACAGGAACGACTAGAAATACTCCCCGTGTCGCTTTTAAGACCGGCACATCATACGGCCACCGCGACACATGGGCCATTGGATTTGATGACCGTTATACGGTTGGTGTTTGGGTAGGAAGACCCGATGGAGCGCCTATGAAGTCCGGAACCGGGCTTGCGACAGCAGCGCCATTGTTATTCTCTGCCTTCGGGCATTTACCACGGGATCAAAAGCCCACCGATACGTTTAAAATTGTTGCAATAGACGATGCCCCATTGGGATTACGCTATTTCGATAGGCCAAAGAAAAAGTTTACCGCATCAACAGTATTGACCAACGTACACCAAAGACCACAAATCGCCTTTCCGCCCGATGGGGTGCAAATGCTTTGGGGCGATTTAAAAAAAGACGGCTTAACTTTAAAGATCAAGGGCGGCAAACGTCCTTTGAATCTGATCATTAATGGCCGTGCAACGAATGTGGGTTCATGGCAACGCGCATTTCATTGGAGGCCCGATGGCCCAGGCACTTATGAGTTTGCAGTTGTTGATCGTGATGGGCACACGTCGAATTCAGCGCTGACCGTTAAACATAGCTTGGGCTACTAAACATCTGACGACAAGAGTTAAAATGTGATCTTATTCAGATAAACGATGGCCTGAGACTGTGAAGTTATAAAGCATATCGCAACTAACTAGGATCAATTTAAATAGTGCAATTAAATATAGCACGCTGGAAAGCCCGGACCTAAAACGACAAAGTCTGAGGCCTCCTCAGACAATTACTTGCTATAACACTCTATAAAGAGCAGCCCCTTAACCTGTCCTAGATTTCGTAGCGTTTACTTTTTAGAGAAGCGGTATTTGTGTCTTTATCATTTATTCTGAGGGGCACGCGATGGAGTCATTAAAGCGCTTGCTGGCGAGATTCCCGATCACATCTATGATCCCGAGGTCCTGCCTAAATGGCGAAAGCGTTTCGAAGGAGACAATCTTCTCCCAAAGCCTGTTGACGGTTAGGGCCTTTTATGGCGTTTTGGTGAGCAAAGAATACGTAATGATAATTAAAGTCAGCGGCTTTCAAAATTATGAGATTCATAGGAGTGCATTCGATTGTGTCGACTAGAGACACTTAAACTCTTACATCTAGTAACCATTTCAACTATCTGATAGGCTTACACTATTTAATTTAGTTATGATACAGATCATTATCGCGTCCATATTAATTATAGCATTGGCAATATTGGGAATTCGCGTCTTTCCTAAAGTGTTTCCTTATCTTCGACAGCTTCTGCGAAATCCAATCGTACATGCATTACTGTTGAGGGGATTATGGCGTTTGATTAAACGTATCATCTT
>Ga0163109_10002240_pt1 | contig 15171 bp, 19 predicted proteins | sample CRUFie1St13metaG_FD_108704 | JGI IMG/M metagenome (GOLD analysis project Ga0163109, IMG submission 108704) | Marine microbial communities from the Costa Rica Dome - CRUD Field 142mm St13 metaG | ecosystem: Environmental > Aquatic > Marine > Oceanic > Photic zone | place: Costa Rica: the Eastern... | reverse complement strand
TCTGAAAGTAATGTTACCATTTTGAAGAGTGTGACCACCCATTAGATCATCTTCATCGGTCTCGATTGTAATGTTAACTCTGAACAACTCTCTTTTGAGTTGAGCACAAACCTGTTCGATCATTAAAGTCTTACCGTTACCAGAAAGACCTGTCACGAAAACAGGGAAGAAAATCTTAGACTTGATAATGTTCTTCACATCTTTGAAGTGACCAAACGGAACATAGTTTGACATCTTCTCAGGAACAATTTTAACATTGTCTTCGATTATGTTGATCGACTCAGTCTGAGCCGCAACTGGCATATTCTGACTTGGGGCAGATTGTGGTATAATCGCCTTAGGTTGAATAGGTGTTGAAACATTTAACAACGGTGACAAGTCAAAAGATGTCTTGTCTGAGTTGGTAAATGGATATTTCTTTGACTTGACCCAATAAGGTACATAGTCAAGTTTAGATAAATCTTCTTTTGAGAGAACTGCCTGTTCACCAAAAGTAGACTTTACGGTAGCAATGAACTCTAGTTTGTCTGGTGACAACCTGAAGTTCTTGCCATTTGATAACGAAATAGTATCTGTCATATAGCCTCCATAGTTAATCTCATCATTTGATTCCATCCTACTATAAAAGTAGGGTCATTGTCAAGCGTAAATTTACTCAATTGGTTTCAACAATCTCCCGAGATCGATATCAATCGATGTCTTTTTACCTTTTCTCATCGTATCATACGAGTCATTGTTGACCCAATATCTAAACGCTTTACATTCAACTTGTTCATCAGCACATTCTGATTGCCTTGAACACTCGAACTTTGTGCAAGGGCCTTCACCGATAAATGCGATTGCCTCTGCGAACTTGTCAATATTCATAGTATTGATTCTCTCCATTATGCTATCTCCTTAATGAATTCGTTTGTTAAGAACCTAGAAGTCTTTTTGCCTCTTTGGTTTTTCTTAAATGCGGCCATGATTCTTGATTTCTTGGCATCTTTAAGTTCGTCTGAAAGTGTATCATCACTTGAAGCGGCCAGACCAGTAGCAGATGTTAAGAACATCTTGTTATAGCCGTGACAGTCAACGATGTGACCTTCTTTTCTAATTTTTCTCCATGTTGCATCGAAGTCGAAAGAATAAGTATCTTTCAAAATGTAGTACATGGTGTTTCTGAATTCTGACTTCTTGGAAAAGACAAAGTAACCTGTGACGGTGACGCCTGTGGTTTTGGATATCCAGTCTAGTAGATTCTGAGTTGTTTGAAACTCGTTTCTGTCGTAGTAACCCTTGTTACTTGCGAGAAGATATGGCTTCTTGCTGTATGGGTCAAGTAGATATCTGTCTTGTTTGATTCTCCAGTTGTCTTCATTCTCTGACATTTGTTCATTCATTTGTTCTCTCTCAACATCTGTTTGAGATATCTTGTCACAACCGTGAGAGAAACCATCGGTGATCACCGTAAGAATTGACTTCTCGACCATGTATTTCTTATTGAAGATCGGAAGTAACTTTCTCAAACCGATAATTGAGTGATCAAGTGGAGTACCGCCAAGATCATAACCTGAAGGACCAAAGTCATACATGTAGTTGTATTCAAGATCATACAATGACATACCTGACATTTCTTCAATCATTTCTTCTACTTTTTTCGGTACATTCCATGTATATTTTCTGTACATGAAGTTGAAGTATAAGAGTTGAACGATAGTCAGAGCGAACTGAAAGTCTCTGCTTGACATTTCGTTAGAGAAAATCTCAATCAACTTAGGTTCACCTCTCCAGTAATTATCACCTGAAGTAGGAGCCGCATCTGAGAACAGATAGATTCTGAATGGTATCTGGACTTTTCTACAGAACTCTGCAAGAATCATTGCTTGTTCTAGAATGTCTTTGATCTCAGCAGAAATAGAACCAGACCAGTCGATAAGAACTGTAACACCGTGGTTCTTGCCCTCTGGTACATAAGTGACTCTTTTGAATACATCATCAACAATCTGATACTTAGCAAGTCTGTTCATATCAAGTTCACCAGACTTTGCGATCTGAGCTTTGATTGCTCTCTGAGCAGTTTGTCTCATTTCAAATTCTTTTGCCATGTGGGCAACAATAGATTTGTTTTTGTTTTTGAAATAGTTTCTAAGTTTTGGACTAATCTTATCAACAAGTCTAACTTGTTGTTCTTTTTTCTCTTTGTAGTAATCACCGTTTTCTGTAGTGACAGGATCACTTATGAATTTCTGCCAGTCTTTGATAACATTTTTGTAAGAGTAAACAAGATTATCTGCAAGAGCTTCAAAATCTTTGATCTCTGTATAAGTTTTGATCACAGCATTTTCATCAATGAATTGATCTTCATTGTTATGTGCAAAGTGTTCTGTCAGAGCTTCTTTTGCACCATCTTCTGGATCATAAGAACCGCCTTGACCACCTTTATCACCAGTTGCCTTCTCTGTTTCTTCAGTATCTTCGGCTTCTTCATCGTCTAATTCTGGTAGACTGTCTTCAGTAGATTCTCCGTCTGTCTCTTCTTCTTCAGACTCTTCTTCATCATCGTCATTAGTCCAGTCTGGATAATTACCTTCATCTTCGTAATCATCTTCGTCTTCGTCTTCACCATCAACATGAACATTTGTAATTGCTTTGTCTAGTTCGTCTCTGACTTCGTTTTCTTTTGACCACTCGTAGATTGCAGTAGCAACTTGAACAACATCATCCCAAGTCTCACAACTCTCAGCAGCTTCTAAGAAAACTTTTTCTTCATCTGTTAACTTGATCTCAACTCTTGATCCGCATTTTGTGATCAGATTGATCTTGTCGATCAAAGAAAGTGATTGAAGGTCTCTACCTTTAATACCAAAGAAATCTTTTTGCATCAATTCATTGTATGCTCTAAAGAAAGACTTTCTTAGACCAGTAAACTTCTCTCTGATTTTTCTTTCGATTCTGACATCTTCGACAACATTAAGATACCCCTTAAGAGTTCTATTCTCTTTAAGAGTAGAGTGTAAACCTTCATAAGGAGTGTGTAATGCATGACCAACTTCATGACCCATGAACAGATCATAAAGTTCTGGTGAAATATCATCTTTGAAAGTAGGACATGCCAAGATTCTATTCTTGACATCAAAGTATGCAGTAGGAATCTTTTTGTGTTGAACAGTAATGTTCTCAGAAGCCATTAACTTCGCAAGATTCGATTTTTGTGTTTTTAAGTTCTCATTCATCATGTAACCATCCTACAATAAAACCAAGGTCATTGTCAAGCATTAGTTTAGCAAGGGCCGTCAGGTAATGCCTCAAATCTCAAATTGATAAGTGCCTCGCACATTTCATCATCGTCTTTACTGTAGGGTACATTCTCATTACCAAATTCGTCTGCTATCGCATCGATAACACCCCATACGCCTTTTGCATCGAATATTTCGAATACATCATCAGCGATGTTGTCTAGTATTGCATCATTTACTAAATTACTCATAATATCTCCTTCTCTATTCTAGGAAAGGATACTATAAGTTGGGGGTCATTGTCAAGCTTTAGATTAGCTTGATTGTGTCTTCGTTTAGATTGAGATCGTCCACAGGGAACTGTGGCATTTGTTTTGACGGTTCTTCTGAGAACCAAAGTGATATTGTATATCTTGGGTATCTTCTAACTTTCTCTACACCATGCCAGATATAAATGCCTTGGAATAGGAGACCAGCACCTGTTACAGGTTCATAAACCTGATCGTCTGGTACATAAGTTCGACCACCTCTATAATTATCATTGAGATATAATATTGTGGTCCATTGTCTTGCAGGATAATTAGATTCTGTACCTGCGGCTTGTTCTTGATTTGAATATGTGTCTAGATGTGGTTCTTGAACACCACCTATTGGCCATTCATTGAGAGATATCATTTCAGGCCATACAACTTGATCACTCAATAATCTGATTTCGCCCACTAAATGATAGATCACCCTAAAAATCATATCACGAATGTATTGATTATGAATGTGCATGAAACGAATACCAGTATAATCTGATCCGTCTCCTACACCTTTTAAATGTGGGTGTTCTCTAAAAAACTGTATTAATTCGTTGCACTCTTCAGGCGTTAGCAACTCGTGAATCATCTTCGGAGGTAGAACTGACTTCGACTTCGGTGTTTCCTTCGTCTCCAGTTCCTCCAGATTCGTCACTATTTTCTCTTTGCTCAGCGAAGTATCGTGCAAGTGCCATTCGTTGTTCATATTCTATTCTTTTCTTTCGCTCTTTTGGTCTTGCTTTTAGAGCTCTTTCTAATTTTAATCTAGATGCTCTTTGCAAGAATAAGATACCATTCAAATGGTCACATTCATGTTGTACACATCTAGCAGCCATACCTTCTAATACTAGGGTATGTGATTCACCTTGTTCGTCTTGATATTCTAATTCAATTGTTTTTGATCTCTTGATCATGAGATAGATATCAGGAAACGATAGACAACCTTCTTTTAAGTTATCTGTTTCTTGAGAAACTCTAGTGATTTTTGGATTGAAGAAACCTACTATACCTTTGTCAGCAGTTTTCATGACAAACATTTTGTATGGCAAACCTACTTGATTAGCAGATAGACCTAAACCACCATACTTTTCCATTGCCTCTGCCATATTCTCGACAATAGTTTTAGGGTCTTCTTTAGGATTCTCAAAGTCAAACTCTGGCGGTGGAGTTCTTAAGACCTTTGATGCTTCTTCAATTAATTCTAACATAGTATATTATTTATGTAACTGCAATACGGCTGAAGTTCTTATGTTTCTCAAATCTTATTACTTCTTCAAACTTATCGTACAGTTGATCTCCTTTATGGGATATAATAAATGCATTTGTCTTTTCTGTCAATGTGTTTAATAGCCTTAAAAAGTCTTCTGTACCTTGGTTGTCTAATGAAGAATCGAAAACTTCATCTAATATCAATAAGTTAGTGTTCACTGAGTTCTTCATTCTTGCAACTGCTCTCCATGTAAATAGCAATGCAAGATCAACTCTCATCTTCTCACCTTGAGAGAAGTTGTCATACTTAAATACATCACGGAATCTAGACTTAATTGTCTCTTCGAAGTTCTCATCGAGTTCAAAACCAACATAGAATTCTAGATTGGCAAGATACTTATTGATCAGTTTATTCATTATAGGAACATACTGTTTTATGATCTTGGACTTAATCCCTTCGTCCCTAAGCAACAATGTGGCGATTTCGAAGTAATGACTTCTGTTCGTTAAATCTTCTTTCTTACTTAAGAGGGTAGATAGCGTCTCTTCACTGGTTGTTAAGCGATCTTGGACACCATCATCACCAGATATATTCTTCTTAAGTTCTTCTATTTGACCATTGAGTTTGTGTATATATTTCTGGTTCGATGTCACTTCTGTTTGTGCAAGACCAATCTCTCTTTGAATCTCTGTTATTTGTTCACTAACTCCGATGATTCTTTGGAGTTCATCGTTGAGTTCTTTGACTTGTTGGTCAAGAGTTGACAGCGCCGTCTTGATCTCTGTAACTTTATCCTGTTTCTCCTTAATGCACTTCTCTTTGTGTTCATGATCTAAGTCCTGTTTACATGTCGGGCAGTTGTCGTGGTCTTCGTAGAATTCAATATCTGCAATTGCTTTCTTTCTAGCAGTTTCGAGTTGTTTCTCCAACTCAACAACTTGTTTGAGTTTATCCTGTGTAGAATCTTGATTCTTGATGGTGGATTCGAGCGCCACCACATTTTCCGTCTTTTCATCTATATTCCCCATTAAAGATTGAATGTTATCTTCTGTTTCTTTCACGGTTTTTTCATACTTAGATACTTGTTCATCACGATTCTTTTGAAGAGCCGATAGCTGTTCATTAAGACCATTGATTCTCTCTTCTAAGAGATCAATTTCATGACCAGTTTCTTTCACTTCTACATTATGATTCGCAATCTTTTTTCTGAGTATGTCTTTCATAGTCGAAAAGATTGATATGTCTAGTAAGTCTTCAACTAACTTTCTTCTATCTCTAGCACGAAGTTGCATAAAAGGAGTGAAGTTAGCAGACCCTAGAATTGCCACTTGAGTAAAGGAACGATGGCTCATCTTGAGTATGTTCTTTTCTAAGTGGTCTTGATAGTCTCTCATGGTTGCATCTTGATTAACTAATGTTTTACCAAGATATAATTCAAACTTATTAGGTTTGGCACCACGAATGACTTTGTAAGATTTATTACCTACATCAAACTCTACTTCAACAATTAAATCTTTCATGTTGATTGAGTTGATCAATAGGTCTTTTTTGAGATTTCTGAATCCTTTACCATATAAACCAAAACAAAGTGCATCAAGTAAAGTAGATTTACCTGCACCATTATCACCCACAATTAAAGTTGTAGATGAACGATTGAGTTCAATAGTAGTAAACTTGTTGCCAGATGAAAGTAAGTTCTTCCATTTGACAGTTTTAAATGTTATCATAGATAATTATGTTCGTCCAGAGCTTCATTATACAATGAAGTGACTAAATTTGATAGTTGGTTTTTATCACCTTGTACTTCTAAGTTTTCGACATACTTATGGAGTATCGTTAATGTATCTTCGACACCTTCCATTTCTTCGTCTGATAATAAGTCCATATGTTTATGATCATCTACTACTGATAGATGTAGTGGATTTGCTTTGTGCAATTTGTCTAACATTGCATCAAACCAATATGGATTATCTTTATTGACTACGATTACTTTTACGAATTTGTTTTCGTATTTGGTGTAATCTTGGTTAGAGATTGATTCGAATGATTCTTCTGTATCATCATACATAATCTTTTCGAACATTTTTATTGGATTATGGATAGGACTGATCTCTGTTGTTGCAGTATCAAAGATATGAAAATACTTTTCATCACCATAATCTGACCATGTGAATTGCATTTGTGATCCTAGATATCTGCAATTCTTGACTTCTGATTTACTATGAAAGTGACCACTGTAAACTTTCTCAAATCTCTTAAGGTAACTAATGTCTAGACCATGAGAACACACGGCACCAGGCATCATCAATGCACCTTCGATTTCAAAGTGACCCATACAAACACTAGCATTTGCACTGAGTAAAAAGTCTACACTGTCAGCATAATTTTCTTGATTGATCCATGGTACAAGTGCAATATTAAAACCATCGTATTCTTTTACTACAGGTTCGTAAATAATATTAACACTATCTTCAAATAAAAGAAGTTCAGGACTGTTTACTGAGTTCGTAGATTTATAATATACATCATGATTACCTAGAATGAGGTCCATTGTAATGCCTCGTTCTAACATAGGTTCTATGAAGTGTTGTTTGTTTGCTTTGAGTGAAGAGAAGTTTACATACTTTCTTCTATCAAAGTAATCTCCTAAATGGATGATATGTTTGATATCATGTTCATCTAGATATGGAAAGAATACTTCATTATAAAATCTGCCTTGATAATCAGACATTGCCTGCATATCACCACGGACACCTGCATGGGTATCATTCAATATAGCTATTTTCATTTAGTAAATTTTTCTAGACCTTTATCGTCTGTTTTTCTTGCCTTCTTTGACTTCCTTGGTTCGTAATTAACTGGATTGTAATTGTCTTGTAGCCACTCAACATTCGAGTTTACCATACCACTAGTATCACCATCTATAGTATCAAAAGCTGCCTCTGATATCCCTGTTTCTGATAATACTTGTTGTTTGATAAAGACTTGCTTCTTCTCTTTTTGAATTCTTCTTAAAAAGGCATAGTAACAGATTTGTGTTACATATGCGAAAGCGTTATTTGATTTTTCTCTGTTGAAGTTGCCGATATATTGGATACAATTCTCGATTGCATCGCAAATCATTTCATCCCTATAGGTATAGTTGATGAAGTTGGGTCGAGTAGATAGTCTTGTAGCGATCTTGTAGATACACTCGCCTATGTAGTTCGACATCTTTGGTGGCGTTTTGCCTTTAGATTCGGCGAGTTTAACTGCTTCGTTATGCTCGGCGACCGCTTCTGTAAATTCTTTGTTGTTTACATAATGCTGATTTTGTTTTTTATCTGCCATGTATGGATATTACACTAAAACCTTTGATTTTGTAAGTGCTTTTTCAGGTATTTATCTTATTGTATAATTGAAAAGAGATTGAGTATCTTTTCTTATTACTAACCATAGGTGCGACCATATGTGGTTGAGAACAAGGGAAAAGTACTAGTAATGATTCTCTAGGTTTTATAACTCGAACTCTATTTACAGAAGTTTTATCAAGTAAAACTAAAGTACCTTCGTCTTGATTCCATTTAGTACTTATGACCGTATCATCATATTCATCGTCTAGACTATGAGGAAAATAGACACCTGTGTAGTTAGGTTTCTCTCCATGAGTATGTGGTATAGAAAACCCACCTGGTCTAAAGATCACATTAGCCCACGCCATGATCATGGATAAATGTGAACACTCTTTGATCAGATCACCAAGTTCTTTGAAACTATCGTATTTTTTATTTAACTTAGTATCTGATTGCCATGCACATTCGTTATGTGAAAAACTTCTCAACTCAGTTTTATTAATCGACATTTCATGGTCGATGTCTTTAATTAGTCTTTGATTGAGTTCTTTGTTCGAGTCGCCGAAATTTTTTGTGAATACACTTGTATAAAATTGTTTCTCAAGTTTCATTACTATATTTTAGATTCACTTCACTATGATGCATTTCATCTGCTCTCACTTTCTCTATTAGATCGGAGAGTCTTGCATTTTCTTTCATACCATAATACTCTATTGCTAGTTTTGGTGCAAGTATGTTTTCTACTTCACCTGATTTCACTAGTTTTAAATACTCTGAATAACTTGTTACTGCCTCTAGTTCAAAGTAATGTACCATTCTATGAGCGACTCTAGGAAAGAAGATATACATTAAGAGATAGAAGTTAAAGAATATGCCTTGAGCTAACAGTACTAAGTATCTCTCGAAGATATTAGGTTTTGATATTTCAATAAAGAACATAAGATGCATACGCTCATTTTCTGCTTCTTCTAATAGTTCTCTGATCTTAGGACCATAACCAGTCTCCATTTTACGAAGACTTTTTAAATGAATCCACATGCCTGCAACCATACCTGGTACACCTGCAATAGTTTCTAGAACAACTGCTCTATGACCATATCTCTTTGCAAAGAATGTATCTGCTATGAAACGAAAGAACTTAGTCATAGACATTGCTATGAAGTCACCGAATTTTGACATTTTTTTAAAAAACCCCTTTTGAGAATGAGAATCTCATGATATGATAACTATGTTGCCAGGGTCAAGAGCCTATAAAGTGTTGTATTAGACCCATTGTACCAAGCATAAACCCTATTAGGGCGACTTGCAATAATGACAACCATACGATTGCCTTTTTATTTAGTTCTACCCAATAAGTTAGTTCGCCGTTAATCCAGTCTTTCTGTTCTTGAGGCGTAGCGTCTCTCGGTTTGTTCAACTGCAGCTCTAACTGATTCGGTATTTTGAATTGATCGTACATGTTCTATTTCCTTGGATTTATCCATTTGCCTGATGGCACGCCAGACTCCAGGATTACCATCCCACATGAGTCCAGCGATCATCATATGATGTAAAAATAAAGAATAAAATTTATGCTTCATTTCTAGGACAATGTCTTCGAACAATATATTCTGAAGCTTTTCTAAGTTCTTTCTTAGATAGTTTCTCGTCCTTGTTTTTGTCAGCAGCTAAGAATAAGCCAGGTCTAACTCTACAACCTTGCATTTCTAGTTCTGCCATAGTAACAAATCCGTCTTGATCTACATCAAATCTATCCATTCTCCAATCTGCAAATGCACTTACAGATAATGAACATATTAAAATTGCTGAAAATAATTTTTTCATTTTAAATTCCTTTAAAGGTTGGGAAGAACACTACGCCTAGGTCTAATTAAAGACTTATAATACTGGAGTGATTCCAAATAATGATATCATAAAAATCCCAATAAGAGCCACGAGTTCACAATCGTCTCGTAAGTTCCTGTTGAGTAATTTCTTAATCATTATGCACTCAATATAATTGCTATGGGCAGTAGCAAAGGCAAAGTAATCATAGTAATGAGCTCGATAGCTGCAAGAATGTTTGATGTAATCTCGATATCTTTTAGGTTCTCTACTTCACTTACCACGCTCTTTGCGACCCTAATCATCGCTGTCGTCATGGTTCCTCGTTAATAAGTAAAATTAATAATATAATATTCGTACCAGTTATATGATACGCAATTATTTATAACGCAAAAAAACTAACCAGAATGGTTTGTAAAAAATTAATGTATCTTTTTTGGATCGGAAGGTGGCAATGCATCTTCGAATTCGTCAAACTCATCATACTCTATATCTTTACTGAAATAGCCAGTCTCTTCTTCTATCATATCTATATCTAAATCAGCAGTCAGTCTTCGCATAGCTTCACGAATTCTTTCATCTAAAGTCTTTCTAACATCTGTATCTGTACCTAATGGTATGGTGCCTTTGTCTAGCATTTCCATCCATGTAGAACTCGCACTATCATAGTGAGGTATGAATTGATCATTCATAGGAGTTCTATGTACTACATGATCTTTTGGCATCCTAATTCTTTCTGTCTTAGAAAGAGGACTGTAAGGGTAAAATACCACCTGTGTTTTTTGAGAATTTGGTATCAATGAAAGATGACAAATCATAGGCAAAGTAATCTCGATAGCATCACCAATATCTCTGGTCATGCCAACTAATTCTGCGCCTGTTCTTGTTTTAAGTACTTCGTACTTTTGTGGTATTAAATCTTTTGCTGTTGCCATAAGTCGAACTGTTTTAACTCGAAGGGAAAATTCTCTTCACTATAGATATTTATCCTTTCTTTCAAGTGTTCAAGTGTGTAATTATCGCATTGTAGATCATCTGCAATGTCGAATAATCTCATAGATTCTTTGCCTTCCGCCTTACGAAGACCTCTACCAATTGATTGTAGATTTCTTATTCTTGATTTAGACGGACTTGCAAATACAATATTATCGATTCTTTTGATATTGATACCTGTTGAAAAAGTTCCGTATGACGCTAGTATGACATCATTCTTGGCTTTCTCTACGATACCACGAATCTCTTCTCTATCAGAAGTATCAGTTCCACCATAAACATAATGTAGATTCTCTACAAGACCATCTAACATACCATGCAATACTACACCATGTTTTTCAACATATTGGAATAATACAAGTGTATTACCCTTTAAGTTTCTTACAAGATTGACAATGAATTTATTTCTCTCTTCACATGAGACAAGATAATCCATTTCATCTTGATATTTCATTTTCTGTTGTTTAGGGTGTTTCAATACAAGACAATCGATCTTGATATCAGCAATAGTTCCCTCTTCTATTAGTTCTGCTGATGATATAACTTTCTTTACAGGCCCGAATAGTCCTTCGAGTTGTAATCTATGTACTTCACTTCCGTCTAGTGTACCTGTAGTGCCTATTCTGATTGCAGTATTCTTCATTTTCTCTAGAATACCTTTGAGTGTTTGTGCTTTAAATAAATGTGCTTCGTCACCAATCACCATATCAAATGATTCTAATACTTCTTTTGGCGCCTTAGAAAAAGATTGCCATGTAGTTACTGTAATTGGTGCATCGAACACTTCTTGACCATGATATATTTTACATATAGGTTCTTTGTAGCCATATTCAATAAAGTCTTTTGTCATTTGTTCGACTAGTGAAGTTGTAGGTACTATGATAACAGTTTTCTTATCATAGTATCTTGCAAGTAAATAAATGATTAATGATTTACCACTTGCAGTTGGAGATAGTAAGAGTTGACGACCATATTTTATGGCAGTATTAAATGCTTCTATTTGATAATCTCTTGGTTCAAAAGTTAAACCTATATCTTCTAACCAAGGTGTTGTTTCTGGACCTAACCTCTCGTTATTTTTTTCACCAAGGACATCAGCGATGCCTTCGAAATTGTAACCACGCTCACGGCAAAATTCGTCAACATATGGTAAGAGGCCGATATATATTCTTTTAGTTTTGATTGAGAATAGTCTGACTTTACCGTCCCAATATCTATTTTTAACAGAAGGCATAAACTTAGCATTAGGGACACTAAAACTAAAAAAATCAAATAAATCTCTAGCCAGACCATCGTCACAATGGACTTGCATGAAACATTCATTAATTTTCTCGACTCTAACTGTTTCCATTTAAACTGCTTTAGGACCATGAAACCAACTCACTAGAGATCGTCTTTCACCTCTAGTAACAGGTGTAACTTGATGATATGTATCTGAAGGAAATACAATCAATGTACCTTTTGATTTCGCTGAAAAAGGTATACTCTTTTTGTATGGTCCCACATCTATTTGTGTATTGTATGTGCCTAATTTATCAAACACACTGTTAAATTCTATGTATTCAAAATGACCACCTTCGTAATCATCTGGATCAGATAACTGTATAGTAGAAGATAGTTTTCTATATTTGCCCTCTGGTGTAGGCATTACATGTTGATCTACATGCCAAGTGTAATGATCACCTGGTGTATATTGGTTTGGTCTATGAATGTATCTTGTATATTGATGAGGTTCGATATAATCCCATATTAGATTCCAACCTGCCTCTTGATTAGCAGACTGAATACCAATTTCAATCTTTTGAGTGATCTCAAATGGCATTACTTCATGATTCATCCACTTAAGATCGGATTGTCTAATCTTTGCGTTCTTATTACCTGTTTCTTGATCATCTTTTGGTGCATCAGGATCGGCATTCTTTTGCCCGATCATACCATCTATCCAATCAATTCTAGATGCACAACCTTCTATGATGTTACATTCTTCTTCGTTTAAATAATTAGGATAAATCCAAATAGGGTTTCGATATAACATTATGCTCCCGCCATAAACTTACGCCATTCTATAGTATTCTTTATTGTTTGGTGGCGCCATGTAATATTGTCCATACATCTTTTGATGAACTCTATTTTTTCTTGATGATAATCTAATTGAGCCTTTAACTTTATAATGTCTTTATCTGCATCAAAGAATACTTGCATATCACTCTTCATGATCTTAAGACCATCGAAAGGGTCATCTTGCCAACCAAGTTCTTTGATTCTCGCTTCGTCTAATTTACCATTAAACCACAACCACTTATCTTTCATAAGAAGTTTATTCTTGAGTTGTAGATTACGCAATTGAACAATACTATCAGTTAATAATTCTGAGTATTTAGCGTGTAGTTTAGGGACTTCTAAAGATGATTTGTCAAGTTCGATATCATCGATCTCACAATCTTTAGACCACATTTCTTTGATTTCATCCAAATTCATACTATAATTATACTATATTTAATAGTATTTATGAAGTGCTTTTTATTTCGTAATAAGTAAATCTAAACGATACTGTACAAATAACTGCCTCTGAATCTGCACCAGATTCTAACTCGATAGCCCCTAAGTTTATAGGGAATGCATCATGAAATCTAAAAAACTTATTAGGTATATTTTTGTTTGTATTGATTACTAAAGTAATATCTGACATTTGTGCAAGGTCTGATTCTGCTTTCTGATACAGTTTAGACTGAGTTGATGTACCCCTTGTAAGCGTCTTGTACGATGACGGATCATGCACTGGAACGATTGCATCCATCCAGTCATATATTTCTTTAAAGTTTTCTAAATCTTCGTCTACTAAGAATGTGACATCTAATGTATCAAAAGTTACCTTGTCACCAGGAAAATATGCATCAAGACCAACACCTGCGGCTTGTACAGTTTCACTGAACTGCATACCAGGTATATTAACCGATCTTACATAGTACTCAACGGCAGGTACTTTATCTATTAAAAGACGAAAGTTATTCTTACTGAGTATAGACTTATTGATTGCTGTTTCTGTTGGCATACCACTATTTATGTAAATGGGGTCTTATGACCCCACATGTTTACTTCTCGTTTACAAACTCATTGAGTTGTCTTGCAACTGCAATAACTTCTTCTGTTGACACGAATTGGTCACCATAAGGTTTTCTATCATTCGGGAAGTTGTTATTGTGTTCTACAATTGCCTCGTTTGATCTATAGATGTTTCCCTCTAATAGACCTTGAGCTTGATTGAGTAAGTCGGCTCTGATCTCAAAGCCAGATTTTGGTTGTGACATAATTCCTCCTGTGTGTATGTGTGTTAATGTCATAGGTATATAGGCTAAAAAAAAAGGGCGCATGTGCGCCCTTTTAGTTTGAATCTATTGATTCGATTACAGAATGTTGCTGATTGCTACTTTTCTGTAGTATTGGTTATTACCTCTACCACCTGAAACAGATGATAATGGGTTTGAAGTTACGAATGGATTTGGAATCATTCCGTATCTTGTTTTGAAACCAATTTTTGGTTGGAAAGTATTCTCGCCAACTGCTCTCACCATTTGTAGTGGAACATATGGGCAATAGAATAAACCAGCGTCATAAGGATTTGAACCTCTGTAACCAACTGTCATGTAGTTAACACCAGCATATGGGTCAATGTACACTTTAACTCTTCCGTTTAGAAGACCAGCAAATGTGTTGCCAGTATCATCAACATTTAAGTCAGTTGATAAAGCAGGTGTGTAATCTAATACTCCTGCCATTGAAAGAGCAGATGCTACATCACTTGAACAAAGGATAAAGTTACCTTTACCTCTTCTTGTTCTTCTTGCGATGACATTTGATTCTCTTTCGATTTGGAACAATAGTCCTTTGAACTTCTCTACAGACCATCTACCGTTAGCATCGACATCTAAGTTGAAAGTACCTGCTGAAGCAGTGTCAACACCACCTGAAGCGGCTGAAGCACCTGTTTCTGCTTGTAGGTTTACTTCTCTTACAACTTCTCTGTTGATCTCTGAAAGAATTTCAGATGATAGAATGTTTGCAAGTTCTGATTCTGCATCTAGACCGTGGATTGCTTTAAGGTCTTGAGCAAGTTCTAAAGAGTACTCTGCTTTGAGCGCTCTGGAAACAGCTGTTACTGTTGCTTTTTCAATTGTGAATGACATTGAAGCGAACTCATTAGTTGTAGCATCGCCTAATGCTTCAGCGGTTGCAGTACTCATACCTGATGATGTTGTACTTGCATATGAAGGTGATGATGAATCGAATGGATC
>Ga0163109_10002239_pt1 | contig 15173 bp, 21 predicted proteins | sample CRUFie1St13metaG_FD_108704 | JGI IMG/M metagenome (GOLD analysis project Ga0163109, IMG submission 108704) | Marine microbial communities from the Costa Rica Dome - CRUD Field 142mm St13 metaG | ecosystem: Environmental > Aquatic > Marine > Oceanic > Photic zone | place: Costa Rica: the Eastern... | reverse complement strand
TTACTTGATTAATGATCTCTTCAACTTCTTTCTTGCTTACTTCGATCATTATGTAAACTCTGTAAGATTTCGTTTTAGTGAGATACATTTCTTGTTTGGTCACTTCATAACCTCTTGCAAGAGTATCTTCAATAACATTCACAATCACATCCTGAGATCCTGCGGTAACATTTAGGTCTTCGTTAGTACCCGCTTCATCCTTTGTAATAGTTGTTCTGTTATTCATCTCACCGTTGATTCTATCAACAAGTTTAGCCTTAGCCAACAATGTTGCTTTCTTAACAGCCAGTTCCATATCCGGGCTGACCGCTGTCGCCGCCTCTTGATACTTGAACATAGTTTCGTGCTTGTAGTCAACATACCATTTAGGTGTTTTGTTGACAACACCACTCTTGTTCATGTCTGGTTTGATCTTGTAGGTAGAACATTGTGCCAACATTAGGCCTGCCACCAACATCAAGATCACTTTTGTCATGTTCTTCATTTGTTTCCTTATTGTTTAAAGTTTGCAATCTGCTCTGATATCCAGTTAGATACACCAGCAACATTAAAGTCATTGCTGAACTGTGCCCAACCATCTCCTATCATCGGATACACCGCAAGGAAGATTGCAAATAATATTATTAGTCTAATCATGTGTAAATTATAGCATAATTTCCAAATACGTCAACCGCAGTTGATCTTGCTAGAAGTGTTGATTTTATTGACTTTTAGAGGATGGTTTTTATGAATCCTATACCATCAATACCCAAATATACCAAATACATGGCTGTGAAACCAAAACTCTTACGACTGAAGGCACCATACATTAGAAATACCGTTGCGATCAAAAAGAAAATGTAAGCAATGAACATGGGAGGGTTTGGTGAATACCACATAAGAATCAGAGAAGCAATAAGATTAGATACCATTCCTATCACTTCACAACAAAACCGTGTGGGATTGGATTTATAGTCTTCTTTTATCCATTCAAGGGTTTTTCTTCTTCCAACTCTTGCCATTATTTTAGTTGCTCCTCAGTTTTCCATTGTGACCGTTTACCTTGCGTTCCGCAGGCTCTACGACAAATATAGAAAGGTGTATCAAGTGTTAGTCTTGGTTTGTATTCTTTGAACAGTTCTTCATTGTCGTATTCTCTGATGTCACTGTGTAGTTCTATACCCACCTTGTTTAGATATGCTTCTGCCATGTGACAACAAGGCCAATACTTACCTGTGTAATCTAGATAGACACTTTTATCTCTATCTTTTTCGCACACAATATTCCTGCCATACGATGGTGGTTGATATTCGTTCGCTGGCAGTAAACCTAAATTCTTTGTGTAGGTGTCCCATCTATCTGTTTCTTTTGATCTGAACCAAGTAAATCCCATTTGTTTTGCTAATTCTTTTGCCTCTTCAACTTGGTGTTTGTTGTGTTCGAAAACCAACATGTCCCAGTGGGCACTTGCTCCTGTGTTTATAAATGCTTCTGCATTCTCCATTACTTTGATCCATCTTACATTTCTACGGTAGAGATGATTTGTATCTTCAAGTCCGTCTATGCTGAATACACAATAATCTAAGTGGCCTTGCAACACGTTGCCCAACCTTGTCCACCATTCCTTCGTTTTCATTCCACCGTTGGTGTTAAGTCCTACAGTTATTTTTTCGTTGTGTGTTTTGAAAAAATCTGCTATCTCAACAAGTTCTGGTGCAGTGGCTGGATCACCAACGTTGCCACAGAAAAATATTTTATCTAAGTTTTTAATTTGTGCTGGGGATATATTTTCTTGGAACCAACTCAATGGCAGACTTTTGAGTTTAATGTATGGATTAAGCATTTTGCCATAAACATTCCTAGCACACATAGGGCATTCTGCATTACACAAACTAGTTGGTTCTATATGGATTTCTTTAACATTGTCTAGCATGACAATATTTAAGTTTTAATTTCTACGCATTGTAGATATTTCTTTGGCACCATCTTCGTCCCAGACTGGCACAAGATTGCTTTTGTGCATCATGCCTATACCTAACAATTTTCTCTTACCAGAATACCTCATCTCTTCTCGTTTATTGCCACCATTCACGGGTATCTTATCACCACACTTGGGTTGATTTGGATCAGGCTCGTATTTGGGTATATCATAGCCTTTGAACTTCTTTGTTCTTTGTTTTAGTGTATGGGTGTCGAGACCTTGTGACTGCAACCATTCCTCATGGTTGGCTCGTGCGTCTCTATTTCTTTTGGAATTTTCGATCTTATGTCGAATACGTTTTGGCAATTTCATTTGTATGAATCCCATATCTTATTATACTATTAAGGTAATTTATTGTCAAGTATGGTTTGCAGTATAATTTCTGCATAATCCGGGTTGGTGCTCCAGGCAGTCATGCCCATCATCAATTCTCTGTAATTCCATTTGCCATCTTGCAGTTGGTTTGCTCTGGCTTCTCTAAATTTCTCATAGGCAGGGTGTGTATTAAGAATCCTAATCATATCCTTAATAGATTCGCATTTTGTTGCGTACTTCTTAACTCCCCAATTGGCATCTGGATTGCCAAGTGCCTTCATGTGCGGTACGGTATCTAGACTCCATGTCCTCACACCAAAAAGTGCGTTGCCTTCTGTAGCAAACCTACTTGTCCCCCATGCACTCTCTATACCGGCCATTGCAATAATGATGCTGATAGGCACCCTCTTATCCTTGTCTGTGGTCCAATTTAGATATGACACACACGTGGATGTTGCATTTATAAAAGAGAGTTTGTCAGAGAATTCAAATTCTGGTTCTTTCAAACCAAGTTCTTCGATAATCTTCATCTCTTTCTTGTGAAACTCGTCTTCAATTTGTTGCACCGTGTAAGCATTAGGATTGAACGTACCGGCAACCCACGCACCTGCAATCACGAATGCTACCGCTATGCCTGTGTATATTAATCTTTTAAGATATTTTTTCACCATATGTTAAAGATGCGTGGGGCCGAGATTTCTATGGCTTTGGCCTTGATCGGCACTAAAGGGCACTCGAACCCACTTGCTTGAACGCATCGTCAATTTATACTGCAACTTTCTGTTCTGTTGCTGGGTCTTTTGCTTCTGCTTCGTATTTCGCCTTGTACTCCGCTTCTGCATTTCTCATAGCATTGTTCCAGTCTGCTTTACTTAATCCTGTAAACCTTGTTATGATACCATCACTCATGATCTTAAAAGAACCACATAACTTGTGAGAGCCATCTTCTGCTATCTTATGGACTACACCTGTAGCCTTACCATCGGCATTCTCTCTGCCCATGATATACATATAGTTTCCTGATCTGCCTCTCCACTTGTTGTTAGTCTGTGTATCTTCTTGGCATCTAGATCTTACTTGATCTAAAACCAAACTTGCTTTTGCTGAACATTTGTACATGTCTTTCTCCTTCTTTAATACCACTATTATACATGGTAATGGTATAACCGTCAACTGGCTGAAAAACCGCTATTTTACTAGACTTTTAATCCACCAGTTCATGCATCTCACTCACAGAACCTATCCAATCCACCCAGATACTACCGTTATGGAAATACTTGGAGTATTCTTTTTCAAAGCGTTCATAGAAATTTACGTAGTTCACATATGATTCTTCGCCCATGGGTGTTTTCAGTGCATTGGCTATAAGTAGAATATCTTTTTTCTCAACAATCCATTTTTTCTTTCCATTGTTATAGTTGATAGAATTTGCGGTCCAGTCGTTGTCTAACTTTGTTCCATTTTTAGGAAAGTTCAAATAGTCTTTCATTCTATTTTCTGTAAATTGGTCCTTATCTTGTAATTCACTTGTTGCATAAGCCAGGTTCACAGCAAGATCTGTGTTCCTTTGATCAATAAAAAAGAATATTGTATTAGGGTCATTTTGAGCAAGATTACTGGTTAAGTCAACCCAATAAAATTTTTTGTCTTCCGTAACGTCGGGCCTCCCTGACCCATGTATGTTTACAAAGTTGTTGTCCAATATTTCCGGGAACACTTCGGCTACTGTATGAACGTTATTACGGAAAATACCTAACTGACTTAGATGTCCGTACCATAATGTGTCTAAGTTTTTTGAGTAATAATTCCAATGATCCGGCATTAGATCATAAAATTTAATTGGAATATCTCTATTGTATTTTTTAAGAATATTTTTTAACACAGGCAGTAGATTAAACTTGTCCCATTCGTTAGTTGTGTTATCTATCTTGCCAGGGTATCTCCTGTACACAGCAATTTCATCAAGTTTACCTTTGTACTTTAGCATACTATCTAAGACTAGTCCGCTATCTCTACCACCACTGTAAAATAATCTAACCTTATCACAGGTATCACTTACTATTTCACATTGGGTACGAAGGGATTCATCAAAGGTTTTTTTTGGTCTTGCAAACTTCTGACTATGTGTCCATACCTTAAATTCCGGCCACTCCCATCCTATTTCTTTGCAATACTTTACCGCCAGAGGTTTACTGTAAAAAGTTTGATCTTTGACTTTGTAGCACGGATGTTGATAACCATCTACGAATAACTTTTCCTTTATAGGAGTTATCATACTTCGATTATTCTATCTGTCTCACTTAACAATTTTTCAAACTCGGGAGTTTTCTTTCCTGTAATTTTCAGCATCGGCCTATCAATGTGTCCACAATTAGCAGAACCATGAGGCATGTCTTGCCATCTGAACCACATGCAATCACCTGCTTTCCATTGTGTCCAATGATAGTTACCCATCAAAAGATACTGCCCCCATGACCAATCTTCCATCGCAACGAACATCCTTACACTATCATTGTCAATTTCAACTTCGCTCATGTCAGTGACCTTGTGTCTGTCCAATCCATCGTAACAGATAGCATCAATGTGATATTGGAAAAAATCTCCTGGCTTCTGTAAAAGCACCTGGGCATATGGTGATCTCAGTTGAAATGAATCTACTATCTTTTGTATTTTTGGGTGTTTGCTAGGATCAACTGTCATACGTTTACCTTCGCATTTGTAGTCTATGCCTAATTCAATCATTTCCTGTATTGCCATCCTTACCAGGTATTCCGAAAGGTCCATTGGTGGCGACTCTTTGAATTGAGCTCTATCTAATTCATTACTCCAATCACCTTTGAATCTAACGAAGTTCATCTTGATGCCTTCGTAATTTGTGTCATCGAGCGTGGTATCAAAATGCCATTTAGACATTTTTCTCCTATAGTTCCATGTGGTGTTAGGATTTTTATACCAATGTTTTTTATCTACTGCCATTTTATTCTCCTTTATGTTTTATTACAGCATCTGCAACTCTTTCAACTTCTGTGTCAGTAAGAAAGGCCTGCATTGGAATACTGAGACTGCACTGATTATGAAATTCGGTTTTTGGATACCTTTGATTAATATTTTTTTGGTCATTGAAAACACTATTAGCAAAATTGTCTATGTAATGTGTTTGTGTTTCAACTCCTTCTTCGAGGATTCTATCGTGTGCATTATACTTTGATTTGAAATACACAGGATACTTCTGTCTTACACTTGTACAATTTGGGGCAACTTTCCTATAACTTACACCTGCTTCTGCAAATCTTGAGTCATAATAGTCAGCGATTTCATGTCTACGTGTTTGCCATTGATCAAAATACTTTAATGCCAACCAACATTGTACAGCCTTGTCTTCATGACTTTGTGCATTCATGCCAACGAACTCAACAGTTTTGTCTCTTCCTGTCTTGCCGTTTAATCTCACTCTTTCAATTTTGTATGCGAGGTCATCGTTGTCTGTGACGATAGCACCATATGTTGCGAAAGTGCTCATGTGTTTGTTTGCACCAAAACTCATTATGGATGTATCTCCATAGGAGTCGACCATCCTGTCTTTGTATTTGCTCATTGCACACTGGGCCGCATCATTGATTACATATAGATTATTATCTTTTGCTATCTGTTCGATACGTTGCATGTTTGGAGCATCTCCGTACAATCCAACAACTACCAATGCTTTGGACCTTTCTGTAATTTGCTGTTCAATTTGATCAATGTCTATGTGTCCGTAATCATCCACATCAACAAACTTCAGTGTTGCACCCGCGGCCTTCATTTGATTTACTGATGCCACGTAACCGTAGTTTGGCACAATCACTTCGTCTCCCGGGCCAATAGATCCACTGAGCGTCGCTACCATTAATGCACTGGTGCCCGACGGGGTTAACCAACAGTGTTTTCTACCTGTACGTCTTTTTATTTCTTCTTGTGTCTTTACTGTATATTCTCCATCAAATGTTTTTCCTTGCAACACGTGATCAAGTAATTCGAAGTATTCCTCTTTCCATAATTTGTAAAGCCTTTCTGTGTTGTAAGGCTTAACGGAATTTGGAATCTTTGATTGTTTGTACATGTTGTTATACCTCTACTATTACTTTCTCTTTTGCATCTAAATAACTTTGGAACTTTGGAGTTATAATACCGCTTATGAAAATTATAGGTCTCTTGTGGTGCCCGAAGTTACAAGTGCCATGTGGCATGTCTCGCCATCTAAAGTGTATTGCATCACCTTTCTTCCATTGCACGTAATGATTGGTGCCCACCATTACCACCTGTCCTGGATGCCAGTCATCAAGAAAAATTAACATCTTTCCTATCACATCCTTCTTTGTATCACCGAGGTAATCCCATTTCCCGTTGCCGTATGTCATGTCAAGGTGTAATGGATGCATTTGTCCTGGGTGCTGAATATGTATCAACCTTCGTGGATTGTCCAGTCCCACAGCATTGACCAGGGATAGATAATCTTTATTAAGTTCTTCGTCAAAATGGCCTTCATCATACAAGTTGTTATAGCGTACACCTAATTTCCTATATTGCTCAGAACCCTTTGACACATCTCCTGTTTCGTCAGATTTCCATTTTTCTTTTATTTTTATATCAGGATCCCAGTCACCGACAAACCTAACCGGCATACTAGTGTAATATGGATCTTCATCTTCCTTACGGAACCAATCAAAATGCCACTCACTTTTTTTACACAGTTCTTGATAGACACCCATTCGTTATACCTTTACAATGATTTTCTCTTTTGCTTCCATGTATCTTCGGAATGTAGGCGTGATTTCTCCACTAATAAGAATCACAGGTCTCTTGTGATGTCCGAAGTTACAAGTGCCATGTGGCATGTCTTGCCAACGGAAGAAGAACCCATCTCCTTTTTTCCATTGTGTGTAATGATTAGTGCCTATCATTATCACTTGACCTGGATGCCAGTCATCAAGCATGACGAACATTCTACCTAACATGTCTTTCTTTTTATCTCCCATGTAGTCCCAATGTCCACCACCATAAGATTTGTCCAGGTGTAGAGGGTGCATCTGTCCAGGGTGCTGGGTGTGTATCAGTATCCTTGGATTCTTTAGTCCTATCGCATCTATTAGGGGTTGATAATCTTTGTTAAGTTTTTTATCAAAGTGTCCTTCGTCATATAGTTTACTATAGTCGACGCCTAATTTTTTGTATTGTTTAGTTGCTCCAGATGTGTCACCAGATGTGTCAACGTCCCATATGTCTTTTATTTTGATATCTGGATCCCAATCACCAACGAACCTTACCGGGTTACATGTGTAATACGGATCCTCTGGCTCTTTTCTAAACCAATCAAAGTGCCATTCACTATTTTTACATAGTTCTTCATAAACCTCACTCATTTGTTACCTCCTTAAGTTTTATAGTTTGGTTTGGATTTGATAAAAGTTTATCAAACTTTCTTGTTCTTACACCAGTGACATGCATCAACCATCTATCATGGTGTCCACAGTTCGCTGTGCAGTGTGGCAAATCTTGCCAACGGAAATATATACATTGTCCTTTACGCCAATGTGTAATAACACGATTACCAAATTGCATCATTTGACCAAATGAGTAATCGTTTAACATAATAAAAACTCTCCCTAGTGTTTCTGCTTTATCTTTGAATGCTTGTGAGTCAGAACCATCTCCTCCGGCCATTCCCTTGTCTAGATGCCAGGAACTCATCTGTCCTGGTTTCTGTAGATGTACCTTTACAGAATAGTCCTCGAGGCCAAAAGATTCTGCTAAACTTTTCAATGTAGGATGTTTGGCAGGATCATAGTCTTGGATAGAATAATACCTGTCGAAAGTGTTGCCCCACTTCTCTGCCTCGCCTGTTGCTTTTTTACGATACTCATCCATCTTTCCTTTAAGACCAACGGTCTTCATGGATTGCAGTTCATCCTCCCAGTCGCCAATCACAGTGGCGAAGTTTTCATTCAACAACGCAGGATCATCAGATCGCCATTTGTCGAAATGCCATTCGGAGAACTGCTTCCTGTACTCATACATAGTATCACATTGTTCAATTGTCTTTATCAAAGCGTTATCCTTTCGATCGCCACATGAGATTTTGGTCTTGTCAAGTCATGTAACCAATCATTCCATTTCACAATCATGTTCAACATGTCTCTTGGTCTTTTGTCATATGTCACTGTGCCGTGCCATACGTAATCAGTATTGATGATAGCGAATTGTCCTTTTTCCAACTTCACCATTGCATCACAATTGGCGTTGGCTAGATTTAAATAGGAATCTCTTTCATCATTTAAAGGCATCAGTATTCTCACCATTGTATGATCTTTATTGTAACTGTGTCTTTCATTATCAAAATCATGATGTAGTTGTAAATTTTGACCAGGCTGTTGCCTAAAGATCCTCACCCGTGCTTTCTCACACTGGAACCAGTCTATCGCTTTCCTTATTGACGGACTGTCATAATAGGCTGGCGTGTAAGAAAAATTACTTGGTATCTCTGGTTCTGGCGGTGCAGACTGCGTGTCATTGGTACCGTCAGCACTTTTAAATGATATTATTTTGAATATCTCATCAGTGTTCCTGTCCTCTAAATGCCTCATGTAATCTGGATTACACTGTAGGTTAATCATTTGGTCCTGTAGTTTTTTTATGTCTGCGTCATAATCTGCATCGAGAATCGTTCTAGAGAAATAAAACCCAGAGTGCGGATTATATCCTCCTTCAAAATCTTCGAAACTGTGTGATTGAGTATGACTGTGTGTTTTTACTTGCTCCATTTTTCTTGGTTCCTTTTCAGATATTTGATTTGTTTTCTTACACTTTTGTAAGTGACTGGCATCATGCTTTTCTTTTCTGCGATAGATTGCATTTTAGAATTACTTTTTACAGCATCTAAAATTTTATCATCGACATTTTTTGCAAGGATGTAATAGTTCAAAGTCAAATCATTGTTACTCCAATCAGCAAAGTCACCCTTGTCGTCTGACATTGTGTTTATGAGCTCAACTTTATTTTCTATTGAACTTGCCCTTCCTGTTGTTAAGAAGCCGCTATCAATCTCACCTGCTAAAAATGCCGCCTTCACTTCTGTTGTGTTTTTGTAAGGCACAGCCTTTACATCGAGGTCTGCGACTATGTGTTTCATGTAACTCACGACACCCATCTTTTCACCAAGTGTGTTTGTTTTTGAAACAATTACCCAACCTGCTGTGAAAAAATTGTGTACATAATTTTGTTTTGTAATATCAACCGTGCATTGTTTGACTGCGTTAGTTGCCTCACTATTGATCATTATTGCACGTACTCTGTCTTGCCAGAGTTTCTTTCCTAGCACACAGTTGCCTGACACGATTATGTTCACATCAAAGCCTTTTGATTCTAGGTCTTTCTGAATTATTGTAGCAAATTTGTGGTACGTTCCACCACTACTTGCCGGTACTATCAAATCTATTCCATACGCAAATGTGCTGTAAAATAGAATTACCATTGTTGTTAAAAGTTTTTTCATATCATTATCCTTTCAAAGATTGTCATACTCAGTTTAGCAAAAATAAAGGCAAAAATCAATGGTACGACATCTCGATTTCTAAGCCAGTATCCAATCGGAGTAAAAATAAGCAGTATCAAACAATAATACCAAAGCATACTCTTTGTCAAAGCAAGATATATCATACTTGCCACAACAATCGAAAGCAGGATCACTTTCAAATATTTTATAGGTAACTTGAACACTAGAGCACAATACCTCGCCAATGGCCAGGATAGGAGTAGACCAACAACGCCACTTGCTAGAATTACAGTGGGTATCATCGGAGACGCTAGTATATTTTTAAATTCCTGTGTCAGATTAAAATAATTTGTTTCTGCAACATTGTAAATTAGAATTTCACCCAATGTAATTGGTACACCGAACAAGAACAAAGGTATCATCGCAGTGAAAATACTAGAGTTATTACTACTTTCTGCCGCCACAACACTTTCTTTGTCGTGTTTCCTATACAAGGACCTTGATGCTGATACGCCAACAATCTTTCCTATAATGGGAACGAATCCACACAACATACCTACAATAGATCCATTAACCATTTTGGTCCAATATTTTTTTACACTAATAACTGATTGTTTGTAGGCATTGTCAATATGACTGAATGATATCTGGCTTTGATCAAGTTTTAGAATGTTAGGAATCACATATATTGCAACTATGAATGGAAAGATTGGAATGCCATACGATAGCCATTGATTGCCAAATGTTCCAAAAAATTTACCTGTAGATGCATTGAAGCCAACGTTGCCCAGTATCAGTCCAAAAATAATCAGGGACAGCGATACCAACCAATTGTTTTTGGCAGTTGCAATCAAACACACCCCTGTAATCAAAATCATTGTGAAAATAAAATTAGTTTTCAATACACCATAAAACATATTTTCATAAAGCAAAGGCAACATTAATATCACTCCAGCAGACATTATTGTGGCTACAAAACTTCCTATCGCAGTCAATGGAATAAGGTCGTAATTGCCTTTTTTGAAAAGGTCATGTCCGTACTCTGTTGCGATAAAACTAGTGGCTTCACCAGGAATTTTGAAATACAATGCAGGCACACTACCAATATATTGGCTTATGCTTATGATAGGAATGTATAATATTAAAAGTTGTATTATTGTTAAGTCCAATAACAAAGGGTACAACAAAATTAATGTAGTGAACACACCAATGCCAGGTATCAATCCTGCGAACACTCCTCCGAACACACCCAATAGAAATAATAATAATTCCATAGTCCTCTATTTTACTACAATTTTTATTAAAATGCTAGTGGAGATTCCCACACACGGCTTGGCCCTTTTACATGTCCTCCCTTTCGGTACTAACAGGTCAGTTTTTTTGCCGACGTCATCTAGTTGATGGCGTTACAGATATATTTATTTTAGACTGGCTAGAATAGCCGCTTCTTTGGCTTTTGATTTTTCTGCTTTAATTCGGTTTTCTTCTTCAATTTCTTCAGCAGTTTTTACCTTCTCGGGTTCTAACTTTGTTGGCTTTTCTATGGGCATTCCACAGTTGTCAAACCATCTGTCATCTGCGGTCACTGTGCATTTACTATAAAATCTGGTAATCTCACCGTGCATATTCTTTCTTTCAATCAATCTTCTTTTAGAATACAGTTTGCCTTTGTATTCTGTGCCATCAGCCTGTCTTAAAGTATGCCCATACAAACCACCATACACCCTGTCTATCATGAAGTATTCTTCACCTTCAGAGTCCTTTTTGCGTTTGGCCTTATCATATCTCGCAGGCATTGGGTTGATGTCATTTGGATAATACATGTTGGTGTATGAATGAAACTTTTGGTTTTGAAACTTACTGGGACTAGAATCTGTTATCTTCCCCAATCCTTCTAATAGTTTTTTAGTTTTCTCGCTTGGCATAATGAAAAGCTCTCCACCAGTCCGTTATCGACTCCAACCTCGCCTGTTTCAGGCTATCCATCCATCATCGACATAGAGTGTCTCTAATTTTAGGTTGCAAATGAGAATTGGTACCTTACCAGCTCTGGTGGATTTGCTTTGTTTAATTATACACGAATACTAGGATAAGTCAACCACACCCAACATTTTGAAATGATCTTGTAGGGTATATGAGTCTAAGTCAACAACATTGCCACGCACATCTTTGATCACTTTTGTGTATCCAGCCAACTTGTATCTACGGAATGGGTACTCCCAGTTACCTGCCTGTTGCCAGTCGCCTTCCAATATGTGTTTGTCTGCATCATCTATAAGACACAATGGCATCTGCAACATCATTTCTGCAGATATCTTGTCGTGAAGATATGCTGTCACGATCTTGTTCTGTGGGATCACATGTTCGAGGTGTTGTTTGCCTTCCATGTCTTGTGCTTTGTAATGATATCCCATGGGTGCTAATTGTTTCTGCATCGATCTTATATAAAGCACCAAGGATGTTTTTATGTGTTTCTTTGTTGCTTGACTCCACTTGTCATTGAATAGATCAGATTTCATTTTGTCAATGTAATCAGCAAGTTCTTTGAGATGAGGCCTGTCTTTGGCTTTGAAGTTTATCTCTGGTAAATTAGTAAGGCTTTGGTAGTCTATCATTGAATTCCTCTTCTGTTATCATTTCAAGTTCAACTGCATCTGCACCATCCTTGTAGTGTTTGTCAACTTCTTTTCTAACATCACTCCAAGGAAGTCCATATCCGTATTCTTCTGTTTTTTTACCTTTGGTCACAAAACATCTATAATAACAAAGTTTATTTGACATACTTGTTGAACACCGTTTGTGCCTCTGACTCTTTTGCTATGTCACCTTCTTCTAGTTTCAACGTGACATTTGGCATGTAACTTGGCTCAAACGTTCCGTCTTCTAACAGATAAAGTTCTCTTAACATGTGGGCCATTGCCACTGGTGCGTCCCAACCAACACCGTTTGCGTGTTGCCACTGCTTCTTGGTGGCGGTGTGTATAAGTGTTGCACTAGGACAAACTTTCTTTGCCGTTTCAAGCATCTTGGTCATCCAATCGTTTGGGAGTCTCTTCAGCCTTTTGGCCTCTTGTCCCATTTGATACTGTTTCATTAAACCTATGAACAGACCCTGGTTGATCTCTCCGCCCTCTTCATCACCATACACATTCTTTATTGACAGTAATGCATCAGTCAACCCTATAGGTCCTGCCATCTTGATGCCCTTGTATGCGTAATCAAAATGTGAGAAGTAGTGTTTGTTAGGTCCACACTTGCCAGGACTCTTCCTTACACGTTTAGGTTCAAGATCAATCCCACAAGAATCAAATACTTCTTGGACTAGATGTGCAGTCACAACTCTTTCTGTTTCTGTTTCGCCCATTTTGAATCTATGTAGTAGGCATCTGTGTATCTCTTCGGTACCTGCTCTCAATATACCAGAGTCATTTACTATTTCAAATGCTTCTGCATCAAAGGCCGGCTCATCTGTCTCTACTATTGTGACTGGAATCTTCTTCCAACCTAATAATGCTAGAGCGACTGCTCTGTGTTGTCCGTCAAATATATAAAGTGTTTCTCCATCTGAACGTTTGACTGCTGACACAGGACAACATACCCTTGGGTCAAACTTTTTCATGATGTTCATGACATGTCCTGCCCTTACATCTCTCTGCACAGAATAGTTGAATGCGAAATGTTCAAGTGGATGATCTTCTACACCCTTGGGCAATAGTCTGCCTTTTGCGATTTGATTCTGTAGATTTACTTTTGCTTCTGCTAGTTTGGCGTTCCAGTTTGGAACATCTTCAGGTGCTTCTTTTTTCACTTCGTTTACTACGTCAAGAAGCATTTTTACGTTGCTCATAAGATCTCCTATAGTTAATGAGTGTAACCAAGAGCATAATTCCTACGATAGGATAAACCCTAATTACCCAATTAGTATAACAGATCTTATGTTTATGTCAACCTTACTACTTTTTAGGTAGTTCGTCGCACTGTTTCTCTGATGCTGGTAATCCTGCGTTTTTGTCATAAAGCCACACGTAAGAGTAACTCACAGTGTCTTCTTTGACAACACATTTTTTTCCAAAAGAAACTTTTGGATTTGATATACCACAAGCAGATACTAACAAAAATGCGAGTAATGTAATTGCGATGTGTTTCATACGCATTTAGTATAGCAGATTTTATGTATTAGTCAACCTAGGTTGAATGTGTGGTAGCAACATACATACAGGAATGTGCTTCGCTGTCAATGTAATATCCGTAATTTTGGAATGTTTTTACCATATCCCTTGATTTTATTTCAGCCTGTATCATGCACTGCTCTTCCGTTTGGTAGAACTTCACAGGATCTTCCTCAAATAGGGTGCAGGGTTGACCTATTAAACATATTGCTACAAGTACTTTCCACATATACTAATTACCTCATTTTCTTCTTGCCAAGTAGATCTCTCACAGTCTCTTTGCAGGCATCGTGCCAGTATTTCCCGGACTCTCGTAACTTCTCATTGGCTATTCGCAGTTTTTCTAATTGGCGTTCTATTGTTTTGAATTGTCTCATAGTTAGAGTTCGGTCCACCTGTTTCTCCAACTTGTTAAGCACCAAATCAATTGCAGGGCAAGTGATGTTAGGCACCTTTGGAGCCTTTTTGCGGATCTTTGACCAATAAGCGGCCTTCGTTTTTGGTCGTTTCACACTAATATTTACTGCCTAATATTTGTAGTGAAGTGCTACTATAAGTTATGTGATATGATTAAAGTAGATGATAGCAACCAAAAAGAAATATAGATGTGTAAACAACAAGTATTGCCCACATCGTCTTTGTCATTTGATCTTGTGTCTTTTCTCGTGATTTCTGTGACCTTGGTGTCTGCCCATGTAATAGTCACCAGGCTCGTAGTCCCAGACTTTACCGTGATGTCCACGGAAGTCAGCATAGGCCATTCTGATTTTGACCAGTATTTTAACTAATGGGTTGTGGCTTACTTTCACTTCTGTTCTAACGTCCTATCTTTTTCTTTCTACCAATTGGTATAAGTTGGTCTTTGACAAAAAGCTCTCCTGCTTTCGTCATCCACTCGATAGTTATCATCTTGGCCTTAGAACTGCCCTGAAATGATTTCACTGCCTTCTTGAAAGACATAGCCTCTACTTCTTTAGTTTCTGTTCCGTCTGTGATTTTAAATATTCTGTTTCTTGGCATATAAAGTAATTTAGCACAGACTTGACAAACAGTCAACCTTTGAGTATAATTACAGGTACAAATGTTGATCAGAGTGAAATAAACATTTCGGACGTCGGGGCAGTACCGACCACCTCCACCAATTTATTACTTGGTGGCCTATGTAATCCCTTCCGGGGGTGAACTAGATTCGACGGGTGTG